>Ga0307515_10011283_pt1 | contig 16961 bp, 24 predicted proteins | sample 17_EM_MG_FD_194513 | JGI IMG/M metagenome (GOLD analysis project Ga0307515, IMG submission 194513) | Populus trichocarpa ectomycorrhiza microbial communities from riparian zone in the Pacific Northwest, United States - 17_EM | ecosystem: Host-associated > Plants > Roots > Unclassified | place... | reverse complement strand
GTGTGTTTGGGAAATGGTGGTGGCACCGTGAAGAAACCGAAAGCGCTGCAAGCGAAGAGAGGCTCGAAGGCCGAGTGTGAGGCTTAATTTAAGAAAACCAATAGTCGAGAAGACGGCGCCCTTGTAGTGGGAATATTAGAGCTCTGGCTTAAGTGCTGTCATACTCCCTGGCTTTTCTTAGTGGTCCCCCTAGTACTTACTAAATCTGTCTTTGCTCCTATCTTGGCATTGGGCGTTGTCCAATTGACAGATATGGCAAGTAATCCAAAGGCACTGCAAGGATGCGTTCAGAGCCAAATCCCTCAAAAGTTCATAAGGATGCTACAAAACGTGACCATCTGTTGAATTTAATCTAATTCCGGTACATTATTCTCCCTGATTCTTAAGATTCCTTTCCATGATCGACCCCTTTCAATTTCTGATCTTGTGCGGCGCAGTTGGCCCATATTTCGATTAAGACGCTTAGTGTAAGCAAGACCGGCTCGTATGCGAGTACCCCAGCAGAATACGGCAAAGGATCAAGTTCTGCTGCAAAGTACAGAGCAAATTGGGAAATGGTCCATCGACTGTACTATGTCTTCCTAGCCACATTCAACAGCCCTAGTTTCCTCTTCATATGATCCAAGCTCTGTTTTACCTTTTGCAGCTGCTCGGGATCAACGCCTTTCTTCTCCAAGGACGCGTAGTGCTGTTCCAACAGCCTGACTGCGCTGCCCACCTGTGCTGAAAAGCTCCCCGACAACGACAAATTGGCGTACTGTTCCGCCAGTTGCTCCAGGGTGCTTGTAGCACGGCTAATGACCAGGTTGAGGTCGCGTAGTACCTTTTCACTGGCTCCAACGAGTACCGCCGTCTTCTCCTCCCCATTCTTCGCCGCCTTGTACTTCCTCTTCATATTCTGGTCAACCAACACCTGCACATCAGTTAATTCCTCCCAGATGGCACGGCACCGATGGTGGTTCCAGAGGCTATGTTTGCACTTGGGACATGGGCCTCGGAAGAGACCTCGCAGACTGAGGGGGACGTTGGTCTTGTAGTCGATGTAGCAGTTGGAACAGCAGTTGGTCTCCCCGCATAGCATATTGGTAGTGTGATGGCGCTGCTGCCTCCAGACAGCATTCTTGACGATCCGCTTGAAGTTTGCTAAAGCGGCCACATCCTACGTCCAACGAATAAAACTTGAGCTTCAAGTATGAGCAAGGTGAAGAACTCACGTCAGAATTTTTTTGGAGGGTGAGCATGTGCTGGTTAATTTCCACTGTCTTTGCCGCAGCTTGGTCTATCTGAGCTAGGGTGCTTGTAATCATGGCCTCTATATCTTGAGATATCTCGTAGAGGTGGACAATCTCCGTTGTTGGCTGTGGCTCGAGGCAGTCCAACCAGTCAAAAAGCTCTACCATCATTTCCAAAGCATTCTGCTCGACAGCCTTAACATGCCTACGCATCACTGTCTTCAAATTCCTCTTACTTTGGTCATCTTTGAGTACGAGGTCGAGGTACTTCTTCTGGAGCGCGACAGGGTTGTCGAGGTGGAACTGAGGGGCGTTCTTGAGCAACCGTGGGACAGTATCCTGGGAGAAGTTCCAAGAGAGGGGACTCTGGACGTTGGTAAAAATGAAAGCAATATTGTCGGCCAGGGATTTGGGGAAGATGGTGGACAGAGTGGAGAGTATATAGTCGGTGCCAATGGTGATGTGGGGGACAGTGCCATTCGTGAGGATGAGAATGGCATTGACGGAGTCGATGTGCTTCTGTATTTCATTAGCAATACTCCTCTTATGGGCCTCATCTTGCTGAGTACCACGAGTGTCGGCCAATCCAGGTGTATCAAGGATGCGAACCTTGGGAGGAGTTATGAGTTGGACCTATTCACCAGGTTCAAAACGCTGGCGCTTACCAGTATACCGCTTTTGCTCCTACGTTCATAAAAGCGAGCAGATTTTGTCTGACTTTGGGTAGCAGAACCGCCTTGCTCATTGGTACGGTCGAGGGTGTTGAAGTTGTACTGATCAATGCTGTTGCCGATAAGGACATTGATGATGAATTCCAAGAATGCGGACTTGCCCACGCCAGTCTCTCCAATAAGAAGGATGGTGTATGGTGCGTGAACATCATTCTTAGACACTTTGATGATTCCCTGCTTGAGAGACTCTACATTGCTGGCCTATACGATCAGAAACCATGCAACAAAGAGACCATCATCACCCACTTGATGGTCATCGGTATCAGACAGAAGAGGCCAACGAGCCAGTCCCCGGCTTTGAACTGAGATATCGGGAAGCTGGGTGATGCCGGATCGAAGGACTGGACGGCCACATTGATATCCGTGAGTTGACGACGAGTTGGTTTGCGTGTTCTCTGCTCGAAGTCACGGATGAGGACCTTGAAATATTTGGAGAGATTATCCGGTGAGTTTGGCGATATGAATGTTATAGAACGTGGGTAATGGTTCGTTCCCGGTGCAATCCCCCGACGGATGGCAGCCTGAACGGGATACCACGTCCAAACTTCGGAGTAGCAATCAATGAGGGAGTTATGGACCGTATTCTTCTCAACAGAGTCCGGGCGAACCCCTCCTGCACAAAAGTCGTATTCACTGGTCTTGCTTGCAATGTTAAGCGAAACCGATGAGCAGATTCCTGCAGAGTTGTCCAGGAATATTGCATGCGGGTTCTCTGCCTGCCCCACACAAGAAACTGCCATATTGGCACCGAGGCGTAACTCCCCTGGCAATTCAACCGGAATTGCGGCCGCAGAGCCAAATGAGGCGAGGTGATAGCAGAGAAGGCGCGGTGGTTCGTCGCTTCTTGGCTCCAATGCGAGGAACGCTGCACCATCTGGTACGGTATAAACCGAAGCAGGGATGCAGTCCAACTTGCAAACAGCAGGGCTACGCGGGTCCAGTCAGTGTTACTTTCACAGAAATGGTGCAAGACAAACCGAAACTGTTCAGTCACAAGCGAGAATATTCTTGCTAATCCAGTTTCATCCACCAGCAGGAGCTCCTCAGACCCGGAAATAAACGTGGCATGCAGCATTCGAGGAATTGACGGGCCGTCAAACCATCGAGTAATGTTGATGGCTCCATCACGGGCATTGAGGGCATTGCTTGCGTCTTCGTAGATGTACGGGATGACCTGTGCGTGGTTCTAATAGACAATTAGACAATTATCAATCAACTGCAGTTCCAAATTCTGACCTCATCACTCGCATAAATCACCAGAATCCGCTTTGCCTCGTCCAAAGCAAACAAAGGATTGGGACCAAGTTTGTCTGAATGGAATACCTTTTTGGGCTTTGCCTTCACGGCGTTCCCCAGGCCGTAGAGCGTGTCTAAGTAGACATTCCAAACACCTTGAGGATCCTGAACAACAAGAAGGCAACGGTCGCTTCCAATGAGGCGAATAAAGCTTTGACGGTCGAGTCAGTAGGGTCCAAGTTCACTCCTCCCTTTTTACCTACCGGATGTCATGAGAAGGTGGGAGCGTGAAATTGGGAGGTGCAGCACGACGGATGAACGGTTGAGGGATATAGTTGCTCTCGATCGTGTCCTGTTTCTTAACCTCGAGGACGCTAAATTTATAACATATCCCGGCGTCAAGCCGGATAATCGTCTCTCCATCGACCTGATACATATCTAGATGACGTTAATCTTTTGGACAAAAATTCCTATCGAAAAGACACAACCTTGAAAACCTCTTTTGTTCACCGAAACGCCGCGAATGATGACCCGGTTACTTTGCATGTGGTCAAGAGCTCGTGAGTCCGAGTACATTTAGGATGTTGTGAACACCAACCGATTTGTAGGATGATCCGTCTCGGCGTCCAGCGCTGCGCGGATCAGGGAACAAAGCCGTGCTTCCGCTGCCTGACCCGCATCTTGCTTTTCGGCGTTGATCCTTTCGTCGGTTTCCTGCTTTGTAATGCGAGCTATCTCTTTTCCGACAAGTTGTAGCACTTCCTTTTCTAGCTTTTTGAGCTTGACGCCGAGATTGTTGGCCGCCTCTTGAAGGATTTCCTCTACGATCTGTCGGTACGCTGGTTCTTCCGTGACAATCGTGCGTATTTCTGTGAGGAAGGTTGTATCATCCTTTTGGACCAGTTGATATTCGTTGCGCATCGCCTTGGAAGACTTATCGAATCTGAGTCTGGACGTAAGAAGCTCCGCACTCCGGAATTTGGTCCATGCACTGGGTCTCTCTTCGTCTTCGTTGCCCTCCACCACTTGCGCCAATTCCGTTTCGTAGTCGCCGTGCGTTCCAAGGATACTAATCATACGCTGAACGATTTCATTACCAAATAATCCATAATGTTGACAAAAGCGCCGCTTGAGGGTACAAAAACGGCTCTTGGGATCATCGTTGACTTGACGTAAGTTTCCGACCACTAAGGCATGGACTTTTTCGGTTTGTAGATAGTCTAAGAGATATGAGAACAAGCAGTATTGGATCTGAAGAGACTTACGAAGGTCGTCTGTCATGACCCCTTGTTCTGATGAACCCTCAGGGATACTCGCGAGGACCATTTCCTCTGTTAAGGACCTGCAGCGAGCCATCAGTTTTCGCATGGATACACGATCCGTACACGCACGGATATTGGGCTACAGCTTGCTCTGCCAACCACCTCATGATTCGAGTCTTGATTCTGACAAAGGCTGCTTCCTGTTGTTTCCTCATATCAGCAAGGGCATCACTTTCACGTTTCTTCATGAGTTGGCCATCACGGGTCTTCTCTGCACACCAACTCCAATAAACCCTAGAGCAGCGTTGATCTAGACCACCTCGTAAGAGGATCTTCAGGCTGTTGAAGTTGATAGATTCATCCAAAACAAGACGAGGACTCCTTTGGGTCCTATCATGGTCCATGAACGCATGGCTTTCATTGAAAATTCGATTGGTACCCACTTGAGCATATCACGAAAGCTAAGGTGGTAAAGAGAGCCAATTGGCTCTTTCTTGCATTGTTCCGGGATGCAATCCGCACTCAAAATGGCTTGGAGTGTGTTGCCTGCAACGAGGATGGGCTGTAGTCGCTCAAGACCAAAGTCCTTGGGGCATGCCGTTACTTCGGCCATACAAGAATGAGAGAACTAGGAGCCATCAGATATCGTTTTAAGGTGGACCATTGATATCACCTTGAACCCTGTGGCGCTCTCCTCTTGCCGGCTGGTCTGCCGAACCTCGAAATCAAAAAGACGACCAAAATCGTCAACTGCGTCGAATTCATCAAAACCCGTGTCAACATGGTCCGTGTCAGTTTTGAACATGAGCTTCTCGCTGTGTCGGTCAGAGATCAGGGCAACCACTTGATCGCACAACTTGGTCAAGATTCTGCAGAGAGTGCGTGCCAAAGTTGGTTGGATAGCTACTGCAAACAACGCAGAACCACGTACCGCATAAATGTCGTACGATTCCTAGAAACTACTCCAGATGCGTTGTCGTCCCAGGTCGTTTCCTCGGGCCAGAAAATGACATAGACGAGATGAGGCTGGAAGTTTGACGAGTGAAGAAGGTATAACCCTGGACGCAGAATTGGTTGCTGGGCCACACCCATAGGGCGAGGAGCAGAGAGGAGAGAGGCACTGGAGGATGATTGAGGTAAAGTACTGAAGAATAAAATCACATTACGTTTCCACATCAATACACCCAGCCCTCTGCAGGAAATCAACGATTGCAGAAATGCTCCCGTAGACACCGATAGGTTTCATATCGAGGCTGTCCAGTGCGTTAAAGTCAACCTATGGAGTGCACAATAAGCCTGTTTTCACCATTTCGAGCCATTGGTACTCACCTGTGTCATGGAGGTATAGGCACCTGGGCAAATATCGTTCACAAACTTCGCCACGGACTCGTGAGCGATGATAACCTTGTCCACTTGGAAATGATGGTAGGTTGAGTGCTGATAATGTAGCATTATGGAGTTTTTATCATACCTGCTCCTCCAGAGCCCTGCTCATTGATAAGATCGAGCAAGCGGTAGAGCCCGCGAACGCGAAACATCAAATCTGTGTCGTCTCCACTTGCTTCATCACGCATGATAACATCAATTGGGACCGGGGTCGTCACCTGCTCTTCGATAACGGGATGCGTCGGTTGCTCTTTGGGCGAGTTTGTGTCGGGGTGCAATGGACTGTCACCACCTATATCGCCCTCAACCGGAGGAAGGTTATTCGTGTGGCTAACAACTATTTCTTCTTGATTCCCTGAAGGGCCAAGGGGTGAACTGTCCTGCTCTTCGGCTACTACGACAAGAGAATGAGGTATATGTGTGCTGAGGGACGAGGGGTATACCTTGCATAGTTGGTGATTCCTTGATCAAGATTCGAGAGGGCAAGATTTCGTGCCAAACGTCGCAGCGAGAGTTAGTTGGGTGCGAGAGGTGGCACGTTTATCACTGATCTCTCTAGGCAGACTCCTTCCTAGATGTAGTAAACCAATTACGCTGTGATAGCGATAGCGCTAGAAGCCATTGGAAAGGGCTGGAGGCAACGCGTCAGTCACGAGGCGTTTGAAACTCGCTCGTCCAATCCCAGGCCTCGGAGCTTAACATGCTCTTTGTTGGGATAACCGTAGCATTTTTATAAGAGTATCGGTTATCAGCGGAGCATCGACGAAAACTTGTGGTGGGCACGAAGAAAGCAACAAAGAAAGCTGATGTCCACAGTGGTAGCCAGAATATGAATGTCGGAACATGTGTACGCTGTCGGGCTTGTGTGCTTATTACGTAACCATGTACCCAATTCTCATACCTTCCAATATAAAACCCCTCTACCCAAGCTCAGTTCGTCACTGCATACTGAGTCTCGGACACAGTTTAGTCTCCAACACGAAAGCTAATAGACAATAAATATCTAGGTGCCGATTCTGGATGCGCAGAGTTCCATCATATCACCGTCCTCTACAAATTGCTGCAACCTACCATGTTCTTGGATCAACCACTCACTTTCTCAGATGTACTGTGAAGTCATAATTCTAAGGGGTGGCTCGAGAGTGCGAGTTGTTGGGTAAACGACCAATAAATATCCTCGTGAGTGACCAAACTAGCTCGATATCAAAACTACAATTCACGACAGGAGTGATGGTTCTAGATAAGCTTGAGGGTTGCTCTGGGATTGCGTAGCGAGTCTGCGATCGCTAAAAAGGTATTGGCGAGTTCAATCTAGGAAGGGATGTGAATTTCTTCCGAGCAGCTGATTGGAGCGTCTCACCGTATCGAGTGCCTCACTGTATGAGCATGCATTACCAGGAGGCGCCAAGGGGTCCCACGGAGCGGCATCGTGGATTTCGGTTGCGATTTGTACCATACGACGAAGACTTGCTGATTTTGCATCGGAACCAAATGAAACGGCATGGAATGAAAGCGCAGATCTGAGAGGCTGTAAGATATGAGTGTGATAGAATATCACCGATGCTACATACCCTGCCCTGACGGCGGAGCGACATAAATCATAAACAACTCCATCCGAGACTGTGCACTCTCCATCTGACAAGAATATGACGACCGGGATGCTGGGGTAGTAAAGACAGTATCAGTTTCGGCTAAGCGTGTAGACTTTGAAATTACCATTGTGCATCCCACTGGCGTTCCATCACAGTACAGGCCGTCCTGATAGCCTCATCAAAGTTTGTACCCTCACTGGGGCGACACCGTCCAATCAAGCTGTCCACAAGCTCGTTTGGAGTGCTGGTATTATTCCCCTCGACTAGTACCTGCGGCGAACGTAAGTGACTCTTCAATATGCATTGGGTCTCGCACCTCAGAAGAATGGTCGAACAGGACGATACTGTACGAGTCTTGACGTATACCAGTGGTGGAGCCATTTCTCGTCGCCACTTGTCTTGAAGCCCAGAATGCATAGAGGGCAGAAAGTACAGCACCATAGCGATTGTTATGCTGCAAGGAAATCCTCCTGGTCATTGGTGTATTGGCAAGAGGGCGATGACGCGTCGAAGACATCGAGCTCGATCTAGAAAATTAGATTATTGTCATAGACACCGACACGATGGCTCACTTATCGACAAGGAAGATACTAGGGGGTGTTATCAGCGAATTACCATTTCACTTCGGAATTTGACTTACATGTTAAAAGCGCGCTGCATCTGGCCAGGACTTCTGCAGAGGAAGGCGTGACCACTACCCGAAACATGACCTACGTCTGGGTGAATAACAAGTAGACGGCCTCATAGGTGCCATACCATTGATCGAGCTGAAAGCAACTTGATCTTCTCGTGCTGGAGCATGGAACAGTGGCAAAATGCAGTGGGACGGCACTGCACCAGGGTTCCGAGAAATGTCATGTTCCGGACCTGAAGTAGTGGTGAACCGCAGAGTGAGGATGTTAAAGAAAGGACTTCACCTCCACATTTGTGATCGCTGGACCAATAATAAGTACACATTTTAAAAAAAATGATTGGATGATTCTGACCAAAGATCGAAATCTGCTTGCTCTTGTTGAGTATAGGGATCTGCATTAGACGTGATAAAGACTCAGTCAGGGGAAGACAAAGTGGAACCGCCTTACCGGAAAACCCTGTAGATAGGTATTAGAGGTACTGACATACGGTTAATGGGGTATTTTCTCACCGCTACGCCCCCAGAAAACGCGATGTGATATCAGGTCCTCATTTTCGCCGCTATCAGGATCATTGATGTGCTGGATACCTGGGCCCGCACTACAAACCCCGTTATCATCTGCGGACCGACAAGTGTCGATGTGAATATGGCGTCCGAGCGAATTGCACACAAGGCTGCAGAGCATTGGAGCACCAGAAACGCCGGCAGCAAACCTTCGGCCTTCAACCTCAACAGAAGGGACGAACCAAACCGCATTCGACATAGAGCCGTGGGATGTTGCGTGTTCGCGTTGTGAGTGACCAAGAGGGAGGGTACAGTAGTACTCGCAATATTCACACCGAGTGTCGCAAAAATGGAATATGTCTGGGGCTGTGGAATGGACATGGCGCCCGGAATGCTCCAGCTCGCCTGCGGGGATAAGAACGACACAGGGAAGGCGACGGGCTTCTTGAGTGAACTAGGAAGATGCCTAAATTAGTAATAGGATGCAATGATATGCTGTTCCAAACCTTGGTGTACTGAAAGCGCTCATGTCTTCCGATGAAGGTAGACTCGATTGACTGAGGCGTAGTATCGACGTGGCATACCCCCAACATTTCGCATCGAGATATACAAGGGTGCTTTTGACTAGATAATCAATAGTAAGTTAAAAATAGGAATTCGAGAAAGTCGATTTTCTCACCCGCAGAGATGGATGGCGTCGGCTCCGAGCGCATGGAAATGATCACCAGCGGAACAGAAGCTGTTGCAAAGCTGGCATTTAACAGGGCAAGACAGGGCCAAAGAGCAGCAATGGCGTTCATGCTCTTCGTGACTAAAGCGCTCAGATAAGTCCACCATTTCAAAAGAAATCTCAAGGACTACTTGCCAGTCAGCAACACATTTCCGTGTGCATAGTGGATTCCCGTCGACCTGAAGGCTGCATGGAGCACCGCAGGTATGAGTTCGTGCCGCGCACGTATGCTCATCATCGTCATGGTCAATGTCCTGACAGTGCGTCAGAAATTCTTTCAGGAAAATTGAATTGAGACTTACCTTGCAGCACTTTTTCAAACAACCCTCTTTCAGATGAAGTGCGCATTCTTTCCCGCATTGATGGGGTGTGCCACCGCAGCTAAAGGGATCGTCAGCTCGACGTTCAGACGTAGGCCAATGTCGTGTACGCACATGTGCCTCCCATTGTGACCAGCTCTGTGGAAGCCAATCATTATCAAGAGAAAGCGACGAGACAATGGAGATACTTACGGCATGTCGCATGCAGGTGTGGGTAGCCCATCATGTTGGTCACTGAACTCGCATGCACGAGGGCACTTGTGTGTTGTGTGACAATTATGAGCACCGTCGTGTTGTTTCTCATCCAAACAGAACAGGCTGCACGAGCCACATGCCGCTCCACAAAGCACGGTATGGCCCTTTAACTCCTTTGCTAACTCATCGAACTTCCGGAAAAGTGTCCGAACGTCTGGGTGCTGTGCGAACCTGGTAGTGTTTTGTTCCAGCCATGTCCGGACATGTCCAATCCTCGCATTGGCAATGGTGAGAAGGTGTTGATTGAAAGCGGTGATGAATGCCTCTTCCGAGTTCTTGAATCGATTGTAACGGCCCCCCCAACTAGACCGCAACGAGGCAAGACATTCTTCAGATGTCATCGGTGCTTTGGCGTCCGAAAGATAGAAAATGATCGCGGAGGATGGCCCAGAAATTGTCTCGTTTGTATCCATATTCTAATGAGAAAACGTCAGAGTCTTCCAAAACACCCAACGACACCAGGTACCTTGAGAGGCTCAGAAGGAGTTTCTGGGTCCAAGCACCCAAAGACTAGTGCTGGAACGATATAAGGAGTGAGATGTTGGGCACGTTGCGCTGCAAGGTTTTCTAACAGGAATTTAGTAATCGCCGCAAGTGCTTCATGGCTGGTACCGACGATCTAAGGCACCCCAATCGCAAGCCTGAAACAATGTCTCAGTCAACACATCAATAGGGAGGGCTGTACGCATGCCTACCTTGAGCTTTGCCATTAGCATTTTAAGCACGCGAAGGAAATCACCAGCGCTGTTGTGTGAGACAGGTTGCCTCTCCAGACGAGTCTTGAGTAACCCAAAGATCCTATAAAATTGCGGTGATTGAATAACGGGCCAAGGTATGATATCAAGTTTTCCACGGTGCAACTTGGTGATAAAGTTATCGCCCGCCTCATCTCGTACAATCTGTCTGAACTTCGAGGAAAATCTGCGAATATCTATAAGTTCCAGGAAGATATTTCAGGGCAAATAGGGCTCACTCATTCACGATCTCTGTCCTGTCAGAATCGATGACATCCTTGATTAGTAGCAGTAAGCTTCGGCGCAGAGATGTGTTAAATTATACGAACCCTGATAATAATTGCGAGGGTTGACTGAAATAATGAGGGATTTGCATCTGGATAAAGCACTTTTGTAGAGGATTGAAAACTCTTGGAGTGCGTGAACAATTAGGCATTAGTAAATGACACGTCTGACCTTGAAAGAATTTGTAATGTCCCGGGAAAGGGCGAAATTGTTACGGAACAACACCTGGAAAAAGTGAGTATGGTCCTCAGAGTTCGAATTTTAAAGCATACCAGATTTGAGAGTGCCGCATTGAATAGAACCAGGAGAGCGGCTGTATTCGATAGTTTAAGCAGGCTAAATCTAATGCGTGCCAAGGCCCTCACTTTCTTGGGCGCTGCTCTCAATGGAGTTTACCCCTGTGAGGAATGTTAGAACAAGCGCCAATTCTCTCATGAGCCCAGATAGCATTACCCTCGAAATTCATTGAGACTACAAGCGCGTCTTGAGTAGGAGTCACCGAGAGCCATACACCTTCAGTACATCTCATCGCCGACCCAGCGAAAGAGGTATCCACAAAATGATTCAGCGCATAGCTTTTTCCAACAGATTGCTCCCCTGAAATACCATGAGAATGGTCAAGAAGTCGCAACAGGTCTACTGACCCATTGAGGTAACCACTTTGACGGGCTAAAAAAGGATCAGTTACTCGAATGCGAACACTGGGTGATACTCACCTTGCGAGCTAAATACGAAGCAAATATACTCTCATACCACCCAAAGCTCAATCTAGTCACGTGGGTGAGAACTTGCATACATAGGTTAAACCACAATACATACGCTTCTGCAATGCGAGCGACTTCTGCCCCAAGGAGCGATTGCTCGAACTCCTGCGATATGACTCCGTCGCAAAGTGGGGTGAAGCGATTTTGCCCAGTGACAGCAATGTGGATCGGTATCAGACAGAAGAGGCCAACTAGCCAGTCGCCAGATTTGAATTGAGATATTGGAAAGTTGGGTGATGCCGGATCGAAGGATAGCTGGGCAGCCACACTGATGTCTGCGAGTTGGCGAGCTGGTTTACGCGTTTTTTTCCCGAAGTCACGAATGAGCGCAGTAAGATATCTGGAGAAGCTTTCTGGTGAGCCTGAAGATATGAACGTGATGGAACGTGGGCAATGCCTCGTCCCTGGTGCAGTCTCTCGATGAATGGCAGCCTGAACAGGATACCGAGTCCAAACATCTGAGTGGCAATCAATAAGGGAGTTGTGAACCGGACTCTCTCCAACAGAGTCTGAGCGATCCCCTCGGGCTCGAAAGTCGTATTCGCTGGTCTTGGTTGTGATGTGCAGCAAGATCGATGAGCAGACTCCTGCGGAGCGATCCAGGAATATTGCGTGAGGGCTTTCTGTCTGCCCCACACAAGAAACCGCCATATTGGCACCGATGTGTAACTCCTCTGGCAGTTCAATAGGAATTGCAGCTGCGGAGCCAAACGAAGCAAGGTGATAGCAGAGAAGACGCGGTGGTTCATCGCTTTTCGACTGCAAAGCGAAGAACGCTGCACCACCTGGAACGGTACAAATAGAAGCAGGGATGTAGTTCAACTTGCAAGCAGCAGAACTATGTGGATCCGGTCAGTGGTACATCCACAAAGATGGCACTGGACAAACCGGAACTGTTCAGTCACAAGCGAGAATATTCTTGCCAATCCAGTTTCATCCACGAGCAGGAGCTCCTCAGACCCAGAAATCAAAGTGGAATGCAGCATTTGAGGAATTGACGGGCCCTCAAACCATCGAGTAATATCGATGGCTCCACCACGAGCGTTGAGAGCATTGCTTGCATCTTCGTAGATGTACGGGATGACTTGTGCGTGGTTCTAATAGCCAATTAGTCCATCTTGAATCAACCGCAGCTCCTAATTCTGACCTCGTCACTCGCATAAATCACCAGAATCCGCTTCGCCTCGTCCAAAGAAAACAAAGTATTGGAACCGAGCTTGTGCGAATGGAATATCTTCTTGGGCTTCGACTTGACGGCGTTCCCTAGCCCGGAAATAGTGTCTAAGTAGACATTCAGATTTCCTTGATGATCCTGAATGATGAGGAGGCAACGGTCGCTTCCAATTGGGCGAATAAAGCTTTGTTGGTCGAGTCAGTATGACCCATGGTGACCACTCCTGCTCTACATACCGGATACACTGAGAAGGGGTGACCGTGAAATTAAGCGCACGATGGATAAATGGTTGAGGGACATAGTTGTTCTCTAGCGTGTCCTGTTTCTTAACTTCCAGGACGTTGAACTTATAACATATCCCAATTTCAACCGGGACAATCGTCTCTCCGTCGACCTGATACGTTTCTAGAAGATATTAAATTCCTGGAACAAAGATTTTTATCGAAAACGCAACCTTGTAAACCACTTTTGTCCAACGAAACGCCGCGAATGATGACCCGGTTCCTTTGCATGTGGTCAAGTGCTCGTGAGTTCCAGTACATTTAGAATGTTATGAATACCTACCGATTTGTAGGATGGTCCACCTCGGCGTCAAGAGCTGCGCGGATCAGGGAACGTAACTGTGCTTTCGCTTCCTGATCTGCATCTCGCCTTTCGGTACTGACTCGCTCGTTGATGTCCTGCTTGATAATGCTAGCCACATGATTTCTGACAAGATTTAGCAGATCATTTTTCAGCTTTTTCAGCTTTATGCCGAGACTCTTGGTTGCCTCTTGAAGAATTTCTTCTACTATCTGTCGGTAGTCTGGGTTTTCCGTGATGACCGTGCATATTTCTGTGAGGAAGGTTGTGTCATCCATCTGGTCCAGCTTATATCCATTGGGTGTGGTCTTGGGTAGGAACGACAAAGAAGGAGCCACCGCTTTGGCCAATAGGCCGGATCCGCTGGAACGACGACCTTTTGCGTAGCCAGCTATCACTCGCGTTAATATCTCTTCGTAGTTGCCGTGCGTTCCAAGGATATCAATCATATCCTTGACTGTCTCGGGACCAATCCCCTTCCCCCTCTGCAGGAGCTCAGAATGTTCACGAAAGCGTTTCTTGAGGATGCAGAAGCGGCTGTCGGGGTCATCGTTTACTTCGCGTAACTTTCGGTCCAGTAAATCATGGGTTTCCTGAGTGTCGAGGAAGCCTAAGGAACATGAGAACAAGAAGTGTTAGACGAGAAGTTTCTTACGAAGGTCCTCCGGTAGGATCCCTTGTTCTGATGAATCCTTCGAGATATTCGCGACAACCAGCTCCTCAGGTAAGGACCTGCGGCGAATGCATCAGTCTTCGCATGGGTACACAACCCCTACACGCACGGATATCGGGCTACAGCTTGTCTCGCTACCCACATCATAATTCCATTCTTGATCCTGAGCATCGTTGCTACCTTCTTTCTCAGTTCAGCATCAATGAAACCTCTTTGATGTTGCTCCATAAGCTCTGTATTGCGCCTTTTCTCTTCGCACCAACTTTGATAAACTTGAGAGCAGCGCTGATTTAGACCACATTGTAACAGGGTATCCAGGCTGCTGGAGTCGATGTTCTCATCCAGAATAAGACGAGGACTCCTTGAGGGCCTGTCATAGTTCATGAGTTCAATGCCCCTCCTCCGGTATTTAAGTAGTACCTACTTCAAAATATCACAAAAGCCAATGTGGTAAAGCGACTTGATTTGCGTTCTCTTGGGTTGCCCTGGGATACACTCCGCACTCAAAATGGCTTGGAATGTGTCGCCTGCAATAAGGGTCGGCTGTAGTCGCTCAAGCTCAAGGCGCTCGGGGCGTGCTGTTACTTCGGCCATGCATGGATGAGATAACTAGGAGCAATCAGATATTGTTTTAAGGTGACCCATTGATATCACCTTGAACCCGGTACTTGCTGTGGCGGTCTCCCCTTGCTGGCAAGTCGGTTGAACCTCAAAATGGAAAAGACGATCGAAATCATCGACTGCATCAGAATCACCAAAATCCTCATCAGCATGTTCCGTGTCGCTTTTGAAGACAAGCTTCTCGCTGTGTTGGTCGGAGATAAGGGCAACCACTTGATCGCACAACTTGGTCAAGAATCTACAGAGAGTGTGTGCCAAGGTCAGTTGGAATTCTCTTACAGACGACATGGGCATACGTACCGCATAAATGTTGTACGATTCCTTGAAACCACTCCAGATGTGTTGTCGTCCCAGGTCGTTTCTTCGGGCCAGAAAATGATGTAGACGAGACCAGGCTGGAAAGTTGATGAACGAAGAAGGTATAGCCCTGGCCGAAGAAGCGGTTGCTGGGCTGCACTCGCAGGGCTAGGAGGAACGAGGAGGAGAAAGGCACTGAAGGATGATTGAGGTCAAGTACTGAAGGAAATAAAATCACATTACGTTTCGACATCAATACACTCAGCCTTCCGCAGGAAATCCACGATTGCAGAAATGCTTCCGTAGATACCGATGGGTTTCGTATCGAGGCCGTCCAGTGCGTTAAAGTCGACCTATGGAGAAAGGGGTAAGCGCGTCGTTACCATTTCGGGCCATTGGAGGTCACCTTTGTCATGGAAGTGTAGGCACCCGGACAGATATCGTTCACAAACGTCGCCACGGACTCTTGAGCAATGACGACTTTATCCACTTAGTAATGACGGCATGTTGAGTCTCAATAATGTAGCATGATGGAACATCGGTCATACCTGTTCCTCCAGAGCCCGGCTCACTGATAAGGTCAAGCAAGCGGTAGAGTCCGCGAATGCGAAACAGTAAATCGGTGACGTTTTCTTTTGATTTGTCATGCATGACAACGTCAATTGGGTCTACAAGGAAGTGAGAAATATGCATACTAATGGGTGAGGGGTTTACCTTGTATAGCTAATGAGCTTTGGTCAAAGATATTGTGGCGGGATTCGAGCTGAGGCCAGGCGATGGCACGCTTATCACTGATCGCTCAAGGCAGGCTCCTTCCCAGTTGTGGTAAACCTGGTCGCGTAAGCAGCTACGGTATTGGCTAGGCTGCTAATCGCAGATGTTCGAAAGTTCTTCGTCGGACTCTGAGCTTCGGAGCCTAACATGCTCTTTGTCGGGCGGGATAATGGTAGCTTTGTGAGCTTCAGCCCCGGTATTGGCGAAGCTGGAGGCAAGGGGCCAATCGCAGATGTTCGAACGATGTTCGTCAGACTCTGGGCTTCGGGGCCTAACGTGCACTTGTTGGGACAATAGTAGCTTTGTCTACCTTTTTTATGATAAGTCAGTGAGGCGTCGAAGGTTTGTTGTGGCAACCACTGCTTCCGATCACACCGCATGTATGATGTCACATGGCAAGAAGCATCGATGGGAATCAAAGATGATGCGGAGGCTCAGTCGCCACGGTATAGGGACAATCGAATTGTAATCATTAGCACGAGAACATTATCATGATATTCCGACAAATTTCGAGCGAGTGCTTGCCACCAGCACCCTCCCCTGAGGAGCCTCGAGTGTCTATGATGCACTCCCTGTAGTATAAAGTCTTCCTGTGTTGTGTGCATCTTTCGTTGACATCAATAATGGTACTATTACATACATCGCGCTCAAGCGCTTGTACGGTGATTGCCTCCTTACCTGCCATCCCTTTCCTTTGTCGCGGCATGGAACGAAAGCGCAGATCTGAGGGGCTGTACGATATGAGAGTGATAGAATATCACCGATGTTGCATACCCTGCCCTGACGGCGGAGCGATATAAATCATAAACAACTCCATCCGAGACCGATTTCTCTTCGACCTTGTTGCTTACTGTGACGTCCAAATACAATCGATGAGAGGAGGAAGAATGGAGAGAGCGCGTCTGCGTTCGTGTTCGTGCATGTTTTCGTCGATCATGCTCATGACAGGGTCAAGACACTCGAGTCCTGTCTATCGCACATACCTGCAAAGCGGGGAATCGTGCTGGCAAGGCTCACATGGTTGGTGGTACTGCTCGACGGGGATACGATGGCTGAGCGTGCGAGGCTGCTGGTGTCGCTGTTGTTGATGATTTTCTCCACAAACTAGACTTGGGTGCCCACGCGTCGATGATCCGGGTGCATAAGCCTGCGCGCTCCCGAACGCCCACGACCAT
>Ga0307515_10011282_pt1 | contig 16962 bp, 24 predicted proteins | sample 17_EM_MG_FD_194513 | JGI IMG/M metagenome (GOLD analysis project Ga0307515, IMG submission 194513) | Populus trichocarpa ectomycorrhiza microbial communities from riparian zone in the Pacific Northwest, United States - 17_EM | ecosystem: Host-associated > Plants > Roots > Unclassified | place... | reverse complement strand
AGGAAACTGCACAGCAACTTCAGGGTCGTATCGAAGACCTAGGTTTCATTCAGGACCTTCTCGGAGTACACACTCGGAGGGGCCCTGTGCCACCTGCAGAGTTTCAATATATCATGTACGCCAAAACTCTTCCCTCATTTTCACCCCTCCTAATTTTTTTCAGTGATATCTGTTCACGTCGCAGATACAAGATTCAAGAAATATTGGATAACCGATCAGGGAGCGCACCCAAGTCACTACCCTCTGGAGAACCACGCCCTCCCACCGCGGGCCCATCACATACGCTGGTCAAAAACCCAATTCTCCCTCATAGCTCTCTCGGTCCCACGAACCTCCCGCCAAATTCTAGATCACGAGGAAAGACGCCGGTCATTATTTTGGATGATGAGGATGATGACGGCGATGCCATCGTGGGTGGGAGTTCTGGTTCAGACCACAATACAACCCACCTCCCCCACAAGCGGCAACAGCCCTCGAGCTTGGGTACTTCTCCCTCTGTCGTTGTTATCGATACGCCCCCAGCCAGCTCGCACACAAATCTGGCGCGTGTAACCCGCTCTCGCGAAGAGGATATGATGAAAATATTACGGGACGTCTTCATGCTCACTCACTTTCGACCGAACCAACGGGAGGCAATAGAAGCAGCGCTGGATGGGAAAGATGTATTTATCTTAATGCCTACTGGTGGCGGCAAGAGTCTTTGCTATCAGCTTCCGGCAGTTTGCACAACTGGAACCACCCGGGGTGTCACGGTTGTGATAAGCCCCCTCATTGCTCTCATCAAGGATCAGGTTGATGGATTGAAACAGAAAGGCATCGATGCGGCGAGCGTCACGTCTAGCGAGGACTCCCAATCGACTCTTTCACGACTCAGGGGGAGTGGAAGGAAACCTCAGCTGCTTTACATTGCACCCGAACGCCTGCATCAGAATGACACGATGAAGAACATCATTACTCAGCTTTATCAGAGTGGGCAGCTGGCGCGGTTTATTATCGACGAAGCACATTGTATCTCAACGTGGGGCCGTGATTTTCGTGACGCGGTAAGACCATACTCCCACTCTCGCTCATGCTTTCCACTTCCCATATTGATCGTAATATCTAGTACAAATCCCTTGACCAGTTGAGGAAAAGATATCCAGATGCCCCTATCATGGCGCTTACCGCAACCGCTGACCAGCGAGTGCGAGACGACATACTTGGGCAGCTAGGGATTCATGACTGCCTCCAGATCCTTCAGTCTTCGAATCGTGCGAATCTCCATTACGAAGTCCGCACAAGACGTGGCAACGGAATCGCGCAGATTGCCCAATGGATTCAGAGCGCGCACGAAGGAGAAACCGGCATTATCTACGCGTGGAAGAGGGACGATTGTGAAAAGTTTGCTGAGGAACTACGCTCAAAATACAACCTATCCGCAGAACATTACCATGCGGGAATTGAGGAAAGCGCGAAGACCCAAACTCAAGAGAATTGGCTCGGTGGCAGGACGAAGATTATTGTTGCAACCGTCTGTAAATTTCCTTCTGCCCCACTTCTTGTTACTTACCACATGCACAGATAGCGTTCGGTATGGGTATCGATAAACCTGACGGTGAGTATCTCCGCCGGAGGTGACATCGATCCATCTGTCTGACCCCTGATGGGTGCCAGTGCGTTATGTTGTGCACCAAACACTCCCACGTTCCTTCGATGGGTGAGTCAAACAGCAATTTGACGGGGTAATGTCTCAAGCTTGATCCAGGTACTACCAAGAAACTGGACGAGCCGGTAGAGACGGAAAGCCAGCAGATTGTATTCTCTGTGAGTATTCTTTAGCCAAGTTCGATCTCCAATTCATCCGCCGAGCCTCTCAGACTGGAATGCGGGGGATCACAGTAAACGGATGGGTCTTATTCACAGCGGAGACCTCAATGATAGTGAAAAGCAACATCAACTGGAACAACTACAGGAAGTCAGAGAGTTCTGCGACAACGAGATAGAGTGCCGGCGACGACAGATTCTACGACATTTCGGAGAGCAGTTCGATCCACAACACTGCCGGAAAAGATGCGACGTCTGTTTCAAGGACGAAACAATGGTTGAACAGGATTTCACCGATGCGGCGAACCACCTCCTCCAAATCGTTTCTGGTTTGACTATGAATGGAGACACTCTCTCGAAAACTATGCTCGTGGACGTTTACCGGGGAGCGAACAAGAAGGAAGTCAAGTCAAGAGGTCTCCAAAACAACTCACTGTTCGGTTCTGGGAAATGTTACAGTAAGGACCTTGTCACGCGGATTATCGACCAGCTCGTCAAGCAGGGTGGTCTGGACTGGTCCTTTGTCCGGAGAGACGCTTGGTCGGTCAAGTACATCATCGTAAGTTTGTGAACTGACTACAGGCTTCGAAGGTTAAGGGCTAATAGTGTTATAGCTTGGACTAAATGCGACAGGTTTTAAAAAGCGGAAGCTTTCCCTGGTACTACAAGTGAAGGCCACGGAGCCTCAGAGCTCCACTCTCCCTAAGAACGGCGGCGCGTCTACCAGCTCAAAGCCTAGGGGGACCCCTAAGAAGCCCGAAACTGGGGGTACCCCTACACACGACTACGACCCCCTCTACGTCGACTCTTCCGGCGAAGAGGACCGGATGAAAGACATTCAGCCATCCCCACCACCTAGAAGACCTACTGGTACCACTACGGTATCAACCACTCCCTCAGACAGTGCCCTAACAAGATGCTTTAACGAGCTCCTAAAAGCGCGCAACGAGGTAAGCTGGACAACGATGTGCTTGAACTCCTCCTCAATCCCCGTCAGATTGCTACCATGAACGGGTTCGCAAACTCGGATGACCTCGTTCACGAAACGAGTATCCACCACCTAAGCCTCCTCACTGTCGAAGGTGGGTATTCTAGATTTTATTGAGAGGACCACTCCTGACTGGGACAGACTCCGAGGCCTTGAGACACTGCATGCTCGAGTTCGAAGGGCACAAAGATATGTTCAAGCTTTGCGGAAAGCGGTTCCTTGCGATCTTGCACAACCATCACTTCCCCAAACTCCATATCAAAGAGTGAGACCCTCCTGGCTTGCACGTCCTCCTCTTAATTGGTTCAAACATCTGCTTTCAGAGCGCTGCATAAACAGTATACGTATCGTGCGTGATAGTTGCGGAGACATCACTCCGGAAAAGCTGTATTCTACTTGTAGTTTGGACCTTAGTAGCCCCCCACATCTTGGACACGATGTGACGCAATCTGCCTTCGTTGTGCATCCTCTTGCTTTGGACAATTAGAGATTCCGTGGCCCAGACCTGCGATAATGTTCGAGTGCGGTTCACGGACAGGGATTGAGATGTGCTTACCGCCACAGACTGGACATCCTTTGAGCACACTACCTTGGGCGACGCGAGGATCTTCTATCTTCTCCAAAAATGCAGGTACCCTTCAGGGTCACGTCAGGGGGCGGAGTCCGTGACTCTTGTGAGTGGACTTACTTTTGTCCTGCCTCCATCAACAAATATTTTAGATCAAGAAGCGTCTGCTCTGGTGTGTTCATGTTGACAAACGTTGTGGCGATACCCGTTTTACCACTGCGCCCAGTACGTCCAATCTGATGTACATAGTCCTCGATTTCCTTTGGCATGGAGAAGATGATAACGTGCTGGATGTCATTAAAGTCAAGACCCTTGGATGCTACCCCCGAGGCCACCATCACATCCTTTGCACCAGATTTAAAGGATCTGATTGCATATTGGCGTTCTTCTTGCGCTGGATAGAATAGTTAGATCAACGAATGGAACGTAGTTGAATCACGCAACTCTTTGAGCCATGAATGGCGACCGCCTCGACCCCTTTGAGGAGCAAATATTCCTGAATGTCTACCCACGAGTCAGCAGTCAGCGCAGTTCCCCAAGGTGAAGTTTTCATACCATCCACTTCATTCTTGTTGTCGCTGAAGATGATTACCGGTGGCGGGGTCTTCTGGAGACACTCTAACAAATAAACCATCTTTGCCTCTTGTTTCACATACTCGACTACCTGGAGGACATCGAGGTTTGCCGCCCCCGCGCGACCAACGTTCACTAGGACAGGTTTTACAAGAGATTGCTGGGCAAAATCTTGAATTTTCCTTGGCATTGTAGCAGAGAACAGGAGTGTCTGGCGCTGTCTCTGCCGGAAAATGAGAAGGTTCAATCTTTGGAGTTCATGATCATACCTTGAAAAAGCTCATAATGTTACGAACGTCTTCTTCAAACCCGAGGTCTATCATCCTATCTGCCTCATCCATGCACAAGTATTTGCAGTTGTTGAAGGTGAACCGTTTCTTCTCCAGCATGTCGATAAGGCGTCCTGGAGTTGCGACAACAAGATGAATACCTGTTGTGAATGCGTGGTTCTGTTCACTCATGGAGATACCTCCGATACAAAGTAAGCTGTTCAATGGAGGATAGTGACCATCTCTGACTAGTGCGTCGGTCCATGCCTTGACGTTTTCGAATGTTTGAGTGGCAAGTTCTCTCGAGGGACAAAGGATCACCCCCACAGGTCCTTCTCCGCGAGCGAGGGGCAACTTAGTTTCTTCCTCGAGGGCCATCATGATCGCCGGAAGGCAAAAGGCCAACGTCTTCCCTGACCCGGTGAATGCAATCCCAATCATATCTCTCCCAGAAAACCTAAGGGGTGCACGTTAACGAATGCTTGAGGAAGTAGGCATCACTTTGACTTGCGCCGTAGGGATACCCTGTATTTGAATTGGTGTGGGCTTTATGATCTTGCTTTTCCTCAGATGTTGCATTATACTGCTTGGTATCTTCATATCCTACAACAGAGAACGGGTGAGGGGGTAACAAAGGAAGGTAATTGGAACTCACGGCAAAAGACTCGATAGGAGGAGGAACATTTTCACCTTCCACGATAATATGGTATTTCTCGCGGATACGGATAAGTTGTTCTGTAGTCTTTTCCCTGATGTGTTTAGGTGGACGCCACCTAATGTGGATCGTGTATATATCATGGGTGACACGATCTCGTACCTCATTAAGTGAAGGACTTACGATGTCTGTAGAGACTCGGTGTACTGGATCCCTTTCGCTAGTTCCAAGTCCGAGGCGAGTTTTCGCCGTGTCGCGATCGCAGCAAGAATTTCGGCATCCTGCTCCTCTCGCTTTTCGGCTTCGGTCTTCATTGCATCTAGGATACGGTAAACTAGAGTCACAGAAAACGAGGCAAACACGCACCCTCAGCCGCCTTCTTAAGATGGACCTCCTGAGCTTCGGCCAGCAGGGTCCTGTCCTTCCGCAACTTTTCTCTCCTGGCTTCTTCCTCATCTTCGTCTTGTAGTTGGTCCGTCCGATCCTCAGAAGCGGGACCGTGCTTTTCCGAGATTTTGACACAGGAAGAGAGCCTTGCTAATTTCTGTTGCCGTCGTTGCGCTACGGGCACATAAGGTTCATACTCGTCACTCTCCTCGTCGTCGAGCTTATATTGTGGGGAGGGTGAGCGTTGTAGAAGACGTCGACGTTTGTAAGAAGGTTCCATGGGGTTAGTGGTTCCAGTTGAGTGACAACAGACTATCTCGATCGCTTCGCCTTGTCAACGTGTCTACGAAGTCTCCGCTGCTTTTCTTTCAAGGACGCCCTCTTCTTCCCTTTCACTGCACCGCTGCTCATGATCATCATGAAGGGCTTATTCCTCGCCTTCTCCTTGTTCGTAGAGCTACTCGGTGCTTCCTTCCTTTTCTTGCCTTTTTTCGAGCCAAACGCCTCACGATCCTCCCTGCCCTTTCCAATGGACGCCATACGCTCCGCGTAGTCGGCCTTGACCCTCTTCCTTGGTCCCAGGATATCGTTCTCTGAAATGAAATCACTGTCCGCAACGACATACTTTTTGTTCGCTTCCAGGGCTGCGAGCTTCCGTTTGGTGACAGACCCACTTGTCTTCTCGATGACCGCGGTGGCAGCTTTGATTTTGAGGTCGTTTATTAAAGCAAAATCTGCTGGTGTGAGTATCTGAAGGGGTATCGGCTTGAGTTCCATATGGGATCCAGGGGGCATTTCTTACCTTAGTGGTCGCAAGCGATGCTGTCCTCGTTGACAACTGCCCGTGGTGGTCACACCTTGTAAAGTTGTGTTCACTGTCTGCGATTTCGCTATCACTGTCGCTGATTTCGAGGTTTTTGGACCCATCTGATTCTACGTTGATCCAATCCGATTCGCCTGAAGAACTCGAGTCGGACTCGAAGAGCCAATCATCCCACGCTTGTTTGTCCTCGGTGTCTTCCTCCAAATTTTCTGCGCGGAGAGATTTCAAGTGATCCTCGAGGAGCTAGCGTGGCCGTGTGCTCAGCGAATATTTAGGTTTCTGGACATCCCTAACTTACGACAAGACCGTCGATATTCTCTGCTGCCTTCGTATCGTGGCCGAAAGGCAGAGAATGTGCTTCCTTAGTGTGACCCATGCTGGCCTCTTTCCCCTGCTCAAGTATTAGCATCGGTCTAGTTGAACGCTCTAGATGCTGACCCTTTCTCGTCGTCTAAGCATACCAGGGTTAACTTCCCTGAACAGCTGGAGGAGTCCCCTGGCTGCAGCCACGATGGTTTTATCGCGGCTTTTCCTGTAGGACACAAGGTCTCCGAGGAGATCTTCGTTCATGGACCACGACTGCCTCCGGCAGATCTCGCGGATGGTGTTCAGTCCGGCCACGATCACCTCACCACCCACACCTGGATGGATGAACTCTTGGGCGATCTTCCGGATCACAGGCTCAAGCACATCTGGCGGTGTTAGCTCATGAACGGACTGCGCTAATGCGGCCAAAATGGAGGGGATATGGAGCTGATGGTAGGTGATATACTTGACCACGTATGTGTAGAACCCGAGTATGCACAACTTGTGCGATCCCATGACGCGCGATAGGAGTTGCATTGTTATGATCTTGTGATCCAGTGATAGCTTCTTCTCGTAACGGCTCAAGTTCTCGTACAATCTCTCCCCAAAAGTTTGAGGGTCGTTTAAGAGCTGCAATGCAGGGAAGTTCCCCGTTTGTGGACTTGTCTTTTCGGCACGTTTCTAGGAAGCCAGATTGGTGCGTGTGGGCGGGGATGGCCGATGGACGAACCTTTTTCTTTTTTTTTACTTGCTTTTCCAACTTCTTATCTCCTGAACGAGTTTTCTTGTTAATTTCACGACGATGTTGTAATGTTTTGAGACCTGGACCCTATAGTTGAGCCGTTGAATAAGAGTATCCGAGTACAGGACAGGAGAGTTGCCTCGTCTTCGTTGGGTTCCATTTCATCATCGTCTTGATCAGAACCCAAGAAAAAATGTATGGAGGCACTTTGCACCTTAACAACAGGGTGAAAGCAGGCCATGGCCATGATTGCGACAGACTTTGCATCATCCCTTTTAAGAGTTAGTGTAAAACTGGGGTAATACGGGGAAGACAGACCAGATAGATTTTTGCCACAATTCCTTGGTTAAAACCACGGCCCACATGGCCTCCTGGCCAGCTGGTCCCAGCGTTGAGCCGGAGAGGGGTTTAGCCTTCCCTTTCTCTCCAATAAAGTCGAGGCCCATGCCTCGCTCGACCATTCCGAACAGCATAGACTGAACAACCCTGTTGAGTTTATGGTTCTTTGTACAAGTGTTCGCAAGTTTTATGTCGGATAAGATGGTTTTCCGTATGAAAGTTCGCAAGGAAGTGGATGTCGTCCGGGGAAGCAGCGGAAAGAGGGTTTGCAATAATCTAGTTGGGTAATGTCAAAGACCAGGAGAAACGAAGACCAACGGGGAAGTAGGTTACGTTACGGAAGATATGACATTTCTACACCTCAGCATGACCAGGTTCTGGACCAAGGACCTGCGGATATCTGGGGGTAAAATTGGATAGTTGTCCATGAGGAGAGCGGATAGTTGGGCTGGGAAACCTGCGGTTTCCTTTGGGTAACATTGCGCAAGCTGAGGGCTGTCATTTAGTACACGTGTGTGGGTTTTGGAAAGGATAGGAGGACGATTACCTGGGTAATGAAGGAGGTGAGCTCGCGAAAATGGTTCGCCTGTTCCGAGGGGTTGAGGTGAAAAATCTGACGGATGGTGTTGTAGTGATTCCACTGCTGGAGGAACTCTTCTCTGTACGCTTCAGGGTCCCTCTTTATCAGGTTCTGAAGTTGAGGGAGATTTGAGGTCAAGAGGATGCCTCTTGGCATTGTAGACGGAGAAGATGAAATGAAAGTGATTAGATGGGCGGTATGCGCATAAGTACCGGGTACGAAAAAAAAAAAAAAGCTCAATCCCAAGCAGGTCGACTTGACCAGTCAGACTGAGTCTGGTTTACATCCCTCTCGCTGCCGCCTGCCTCTGTCCCGGAGGTCGTCGGAGCCAAAGGGTCACTATCCGCAACAACTGCGTCGCCCTGACTTTGGCCGCGACCCCGCCCACGACCGCGACCAGGACGACCACGCCCCCGTCCACGGCCACGAGTTTTTTCTTCCTTCCCCCTCTCCTCCTCGTCCCCCCACACATTTTCTGGTTGCCCGTCCTTTTTTCCAGTGTCCCATTCGCGTGCCTCAATCTTTTCCATCTTCCGGCGTGCGCTCTGTTGTCGCGCATTGTTGACACCCTCCTGTACCTTACGTATCCGAGCCTGCATTGCCCTTTCTTCTTCCTCGCTCTTTTTGAAAGCATCTTCATCTGCTTGCACGTCCTGCAGGACCAGCTGTGTCAGTCAGATCCAAAATCAGAGCGGTTGCGCCACAAACCAATCGGCGTTGTTTGATCTTCTCGTTGTTCTCCCTGATTCTGGCCATGCGAGCAGCAAGCTCATCATCGCTCGGTTTCTCCTGCCAGAGGATTGTAGGATTGTTCGGTTAGAGAAGTATGGGAACGATCTTTACCCTAGGATTTGACCCAGTCATGTGCCGGTCTGCATTCACATAAGGCTTCTTCTTTTCCCCCTTCTTTGCTGTGTCGGTCGGCCCATCCTTTGAGGCGTGCGCCGACTGTTCGGAGGGTTCAGGAGCTGGTATCGTTCCGTCGTCCTCAATTGACAAGTTTTGAATGTCGAGGCCGAGCGAGTTTCCGGGAGCCGGCGTCGAGGCCGCCTCCATGATCACGGTCAGGAGTTAGATCGATCTTGACGCTTGTTATCTCTCTTCTCCCTAGACTCTCAGATTTCATCATCCACAACCATGTCCATCGCAAACAAGTTGTCAATTACTGACATTGATCTCAATGGCAAACGAGTGCTGGTCAGGGTTGACTTCAACGTCCCCATGCTGGATGACAAGATCACGAATCCCGCCGTAGGTACCCAACATCGTTTTGGGCTTCATCATGCTTATCTCGAGAACCAGCGCATCGTTGCGGCTTTACCCACCATCACATATGCCATAAATAAAGGTTCAACCCATCTGCTATACCGCAGCCCGTTCTCAACTTACCCCTTCTAAAGGCGCTTCTAAAATAATCCTCATGTCCCATCTCGGTCGTCCAGATGGTAAAGTCGTCCTTAAATACTCTCTGAAACCCGTCTCCGAGGAACTGGGCAAACTGCTCAAGAAGGACGTTATATTTGTTGGGGACTGCGTTGGATCCAACGTCGAGTCGGCTATTGGTTCTGCCCCAGAAGGTTCTATCATTCTCTTGGAGAACCTCCGGTTCCACATCGAGGAGGAAGGATCCTCAAAGGATGAGGCTGGCAAGAAAATCAAGGCCGACCCCACAAAGGTTGCGGAGTTCCGCCAGAACCTCACAAAACTTGGTGATGTCTACGTGAACGATGCCTTTGGAACCGCTCATCGGGCCCATTCCAGTATGGTCGGAGTAAAACTCCCTCAGCGGGCCTCCGGATTCCTTGTCAAAAAAGAACTCGAGTTCTTCGCAAAGGCGTTGGAGCACCCCGATCGCCCATTCCTTGCGATCCTTGGTGGTGCCAAGGTTTCTGATAAGATCCAATTAATTGATAACATGTTGGATAAGGTCGGATCACTCTTTCATATCGAAAGCCTCTCATTTGAAGCGAATGATCTGTAGGTCGACTCCTTAATCATCTGTGGAGGGATGGCATTTACGTTCAAGAAAACACTCGACAACGTTTCGGTTGGTCTGACATCGTTGGCTACCTGGCCGCCGGTTAACCTTTCATAGATCGGAAACTCCTTGTTTGACGCAGCTGGTTCCGAAAAAGTGGCAGGGCTCGTGGAAAAGGCAAAAAAGAAAAACATCAAGTTGGTTTTTCCGGTTGACTACATTACTGGGGACAAGTTTGACAAGGAAGCCCAAGTATGTTCACTGGACTTCCACTAACGGTATATTTCTAACTGAAATTTTACAGGTTGGGAAGGCGTTGGATTCCGAAGGCATTCCGAACGGCTGGTTGGGATTGGACGCCGGGGAAAAGAGTCGCGAATTGTTCCGTAACACGGTTTTGGAGGCTAAGACTATCCTTTGGAATGGGCAAGTTTTTATGTCCCTGCCCGCCCGCTCACTTACTAATAGAGTCCAGCCCACCCGGCGTATTCGAGTTCCCAGCCTTCGCCGAAGGATCCAAGGCTCTCCTCGACGCCAACATCGAAGCAGCCCGGAGGGGCGCTGTAGTTATTGTTGGGGGAGGCGACACAGCAACAGTTGTTGCACAATACGAGGCAGAAGACAAGCTCAGCCACGTCAGTACTGGTGGGGGTGCTAGCCTCGAGCTATTAGAAGGGAAGGTGAGTATCTTACACTTGTCCATGGGCAACCGTCGATGAACCACCCTGGCTAAGGTCTTGCCTGGCGTTGCTGATTTGAGCGAGAAGTAAACTTTGGGTCTGACGAGGATAGGTAAAAATGTAAGACGTACCCCAGGCTCTGTAAAATGCCTCGAGGAGCATCGAAATGTATTCCGAATCAATTCATCGTCATTGAGCGCTATAACACGTCACGTCCAACGCCGATCACGTGCCCGATCAAGGATGGCCAAACCTCGACGACGATCAGCTCGTAATACTCTCAAAACCACAGAAGAGACCGAGGATACCGCTGAGACCGGTGTTCCGGCTTCAGCGGGCATCGGCACTTCCGACGACAAGTGCCCTGCATGTCAAGACGGAGGTGAACAAAGCTCCAACTCTGCAGAACGAGAAAGTTGGGTCAGGTGTGATGCTTGCAAAAGTTGGTTCCATTGGAGATGCGTGGGGCAGCAGGGTGACCTTGAGACCGTAGACAAATGGTAGGGGTCTCTCTTCGTCAACTACCCTGTACCTCACCTTCTTCAGGTACTGTCAGCCGTGCCTGAGGAAGGATGTTACACGTTCAATTAGCCACAAGCCGCCCATTCGGAAATCATCAAGAAAGCGGACCACGAGGGACCTTTTCGATCAGCAGACAGGTGCTGAGCCTAATACCAACAAGTGGCTGAAAATGTTAGAAGGCAAGCCAATACTGAAGGAGTCTTTCAAGCGGATGAATGGTGAGGATGTTTGCCTTACCTGGATAGAACAAGACCCGCATGCAATGGAGGAGCCGACCGTTATCGAAACACCAGAAGGACTCGGAATGAAGATGCCGCCTGTAGAGTTGTCCGTTGCAGGCGTCTCGGAGATCCTTGGAGAGGAGACTCCGATAGAAGTGATAGGTCTGACTTTTCCCTCCTATCGCATCGTGCCCGTGTCTGAACGTGCCTCATTACAGATGTATCTACCCAATCGAATTCCCCCGGTTGGACTATTGGAAAATGGGCGAATTATTTCTCGACCGAGGCTGCTTCTCGCGACAAGGTTCGCAATGTGATTTCGTTGGAAATTTCGGGGACCCCCCTTGGCGACCAGGTAGTTCCGCCCAAACTTGTTCGTGACTTGGATTGGGTAGAAAACCACTGGCCACACTCAAAGAAGGGAAAGGGGAACTTATGGCCCAAAGTGCAGCTCTACTGCCTCATGGGTGTCAGCGGTGCATGGACGGTGAGTTTGCGAGGTAGGTCCTGAGCTTTATTTGTGACGTTACGTCTTCAGGATTGGCACATCGACTTCGCGGGTTCCTCAGTTTATTATCACATCCTTTGGGGGAGAAAGGTGATTTTTTTTGTTCAAGTTTGGGTTCCACTAACCTTTAATGAACGTCCTTTTAGACATTCTTTTTTGTTCGTCCCACACCAGAAAATCTCTCCGCCTACGAAAAATGGTCGGGGAGTGAAATACAAACAACTACATGGCTTGGTGATCTGGTGGATAAAGTCTACAGTGTTGAATTGGTTCAAGGAAATACCATGATAATCCCCACGGGGTGGATTCATGCCGTCGTAAGTTGGCACTCTCAAAACCGGTTGGTCAGTTGTGTAATCATCTGTTGCGAAGTATACTCCGGTTGATACCCTCGTTTTTGGGGGCAATTTCCTCCATTCTCTCAACGTTGTCACACGTAAGTGACCCTCGATACTCGTATTTATCGCCCTGACTTTTGGTGGTACGATATCCCCGAGCAGAGATGCGGGTGAGGGATATTGAGATAGCAACTCACGTTCCGAAGAAGTTTCGTTTTCCACTCTTCACAAAGTAGGTGCTAAATTCTCTCCAGCGGAAAAGCCCTTGACATATATCCTTCTTAGATTATGCTGGTATGTGGGTGAAAGCTATCTCCGAGATTTGAAGGCAAGGGAGGAGATATCGCCCCGCATCCTGGAATCAATTTTATCCCTGGCAGACTTCCTTGTCGGCGAGTCCAGGGTCATTGAACGCGGTTCAGAAGCGGCAAAAAAAGAAAGCAAGGAAAACGTTCCTGTAGAAAAGGTCAAGGATGCTCCTGCGATAGCCAGGGAGCTACGGTGGAGAGTCAAGCATGCGCTGGGTTATACGAGTGATGCTGAGGACGATAACACCCACGATGACCGATGCAGGGGAATAATACGGACGCCGGCCGCGGTTTTCAAGAATTTTGTCCCCAAAAAGTGGGACAGAGTTGTGGATGAAGACGCAAGAGAGGAGGTCATTAAGGTGCGAGCATCGCGACCGGACTCTTTGGATGAGTGGGTTACCGCCTGGACGACTGAATGGCAGGATGATGAGGCAGGGGAGGCAGGGGAGGCAGAGGTTTTGAAGCGGCGCAAAGTTCTGTTTAGGGTTCGGAAGACAGAAAGTGGGATAGAAAGGCAGAGGATAGAGAGAATAATTGAAGACTGGAGTTGGTCGGGTTCGAGTTAGCTGCAATATTCTCGCACTCACTTAATGTAGTGTCCAAATAAGTTCTCACGCTCGCCCACCACCTTCACCTTACCGGATTCAGTTACCGTGTCTCATGTCTCAGAACATTAACGACTCTACTCGTCAGTGTCGTATTAGGTGTCTCATTCTCGTTTGCGCTTGCTGATAGGTGGTCACAGCAGCTCTTCAAGTAACGACACCCGTTCACCAACATGATCCAACTACCGTAATCGACTTTTCTACGTTGAGGTTGGATGAAGCTATCCCACCAGAACCCGAGGGTCAGCCCAGATACACGGATCCCATCCCGCGTGCAGGAACGTCCATGTCGACACAGTCAGGTCGTCGTGGCCCCTCGTTGCCGGTTTCTCCCAATCAAGGGCTCCCAACCCGTTCGCCGCCTCCCCAGGATTCTGCTTACCCAAACCCACCATACGATGACTCTACCACCTATCATAGCGGCTATGAGTCTCTCCCAAACGATGATCAATCCGGAACACACGCTGTCCATCAATATTGGAATGATACTGTGGCTTATCCTTCCGCCTCATACAGCGCCACCGACTCCCCGTCCCAATACCACCAGCCCCCACATCCTCAGGCGTATTTCCAGCAACGTGAGTACCGAAAAGAAACACTCATTCACCTCTTCTGATACGCGTAAAGCCGAGTACAGCAATTTCTATTCCGCAGCTTCCGATGTTCTTGGAATGGGTCCTCCTCCAGGTCAACCACAGCTCGGAACTCCATCCGGCTCATACCATGTTGCTTCTTCCTACTATCCCACCAACCCCCATAACCCGGTACCCCACCCACCCGGTCGCTCTACAACCTACCCAGTTCCCGGAGAACACATCACCGACTACCACAGCAACTATTTACAATCCAGCGACACCGCCTCCGTCGTGGCCCCTTCGGTTAACTCTGTGGTGGACGACATTGAGATGCGACCGCGACCTGATAGGGCAAATACTGGCACATCGGTTTCTCCACGGACGACCAAGACGAAGGCGGTGGACCTAAGTGCACCTCCATACACCAAGGAATACATTGATCAGTATCGTTTGCGAATCAAAGATGACCCCGACCCCGAAGCCCATTTTCTTTACGCCAAGTACCTCATCGATGCTGCTAAAAAGATTGGTGCAAATGCGAAAGATCAACGCTCGGTCAAGAAGTACCGCGACTTGTTGGTTCAAGAGTCGTTAAAGGTCATCCGTCGCTTAGCCACTCAGGGCGAAGCCTACGACGAAGCGCAGTTCTTCTTGGCAAATTGCTATGGAACCGGGATGCTGGGGTTACAAGTGGATCATGAGCGCGCATACCATCTGTATCTGCAAGCAGCCAAACAAAATCATCCCGCTGCCTGTTATCGGGTTGCGGTCTGTAACGAGATTGGGGCTGGGACCAAGAAAGAACCAGACAGGGCGTCTGCATTCTACCGGAAAGCCGCTTCGTTGGGTGACACGGCGGCTATGTATAAACTCGGAGTCATCCTTCTTCACGGGACTCTAGCGGGGCCCAAGAACCCTCGGGAGGCGATTGGGTGGTTACAGCGGGCAGCTGAGCAAGCAGACGAAGAAAATCCACATGCCCTACATGAGTTGGCTCTGTTGTATGCAAACCCCGGTTCGCAGGTCGTTCCGTTCGATCCCGCATACGCCAGGGAGCTGTTTACTAGGGCGGGCCACCTCGGTTATACCCATTCACAATTCAAGTTGGGGCAGTGCTACGAGTATGGGAGCCTTACTTGTCCAATAGACCCCAGGAGATCAATAGCCTGGTACACAAAGGCTGCAGAGAAGGGCCATGGCGAAGCAGAGCTGGCGTTGAGCGGCTGGTATCTGACAGGGAGTGAGGGTGTATTGAAACAGAGCGACTCAGAGGCATACCTGTGGGCAAGGAGGGCAGCAAACCGTGGCCTCAGCAAGGCTGAATACGCTGTGGGGTATTATGCAGAGGTTGGTATAGGTGTTAAGCAGGACGTGGAATTCGCGAAACGCTGGTATATGCGTTCTGCAGGTGCGCACTCCCGCTCTCCTTCCAGAGTTGGTTAATAAGCTCTCTCCGATCAACAGCTCAAGGGAACAAAAGAGCAATGAATCGGTTAACGGAGATGAAGAGAGCAGGAAACAAGAGGATGAACATGACGCGTCCCTCAAGGGAGCAGGCCAAGGACGAATGCATCATCTGTTAACGGGCGCGATTAAAGCAATCGGGTAATAGTAGATTCCTAATAGTAGATTCCTAATGAGCTGCCAACCACCGTATTCACCCAGGCAGACGCACGCCCTCTCCCTGCCCCGACGCTGATTTTACTGTCCTTGAGCGTGCCTCAACAGTCTCTCCTTGGCTCGGTGGATCATTTACGGTGCAACTGACCGAAGGAGCTCGCAGGCCATGTGTAGTAGACAAACGATCGCCCAATCGCGCAGAGCGCCATATGTTGCGTACCGGGCAGCTGCTGGGTGTCAATCTTATTCTTTACCATGTGCGAGATCACGGGCTACACCCGCAGTTCCACCGAACGGTTAGGATTTACGGTTGTATGGAAAGTGCCGTGCTTTAGATGGTGTCTGCCAGGTACTTAGTGACGATTACACCCAAGGGGGGCTCTAAGCGCGGCGGGGTAGCCCGAGCTTGGTTCTGTTTTTTTTCTCAATCACACTTATATCCCGGAGGGTCCGTTGACCACTACAGCACACATATTCTAGTGACAAGGCCGGCCGGGGGTATCTAGCACACAGCTAATAGTGAGGTTCTGGGCACGTGTAACCACAAGCCGCGTCCTAGCGGTAACCTTGAGGTTGAGACTTGCCGACCATTGCACATGGTTCAGTTGCTTCCATTCGCTTCCTTTGCGGGTGAATTCCTTGGTTTCCGTCTGCCATGCTCCGTCTAACCCTATAACTAGCGAGGAATATCGATAAAAAGGTTAAACACCTTTACTCCACATCCCATTGGAAGAACCCGGGGACCAAGAATTCACCTGACTTAAATGTATTCACGTCCATATCGAACACTGGACTTCTGGATGTTGTCGCAGGCGTTTTTTGCAGTTCTATGGCTATCCTCCACCATAGAACCCTTCTCTTACCCAGTCAGACCATACTTGAGGTACGAAATAGCTTCCACATGTCACGCCATTTTATGGTCCATGGACTTGATTTAGGTGGTTTTGATTACGACGCCACTCATGGTTGTTGACTGGCTTGACAACTGGCCAATCGGGTTGAAGTTGAACAGGGAGCTGAGCAAATTCTGCTCCCAGACGTTCCTAGTCATCATCTCTTCCTGGAGTTGTAAGTAATTATTATGCAATCTGTGAGGTAGTGGTAATATTCTCCTAGACTGGCTCCCAAAAGTTTTAGAGATAGCATTCTATGGTTTTGCCTGCCTGGGCCCACTCGGTGCCTCAACATTGGTGGCATTTGCTATGGATGTCATCCAGATGGCGACTCTGCATTTGCACATGTGTTATGTCATTGTTACCACTGTGGTTTATGGCCTGCAGCTTTCTACCTCTACTCTTTGGAATCTATTTCAAGGTATGATTTTTACTATATCAGAACATGCAGCTTATATTGTTACAGGAAAGTGCTATAACCAGTTATGTAATCGAAATGATAAGTGGTTTTATGAAATGGATCACCTTGTTCTTGGGACAATATTCTTTACTCTGGCAACTTTTCTAATGCCAACTATACTTATCTATCAAGCATTCTTTTCTGCTATCAATGGCCTTTTATATCTCCCTCTCAGGACCTTTGACAGTAGTTTTCATAAATGTTAGGATCCAATGATC
>Ga0307515_10011281_pt1 | contig 16963 bp, 14 predicted proteins | sample 17_EM_MG_FD_194513 | JGI IMG/M metagenome (GOLD analysis project Ga0307515, IMG submission 194513) | Populus trichocarpa ectomycorrhiza microbial communities from riparian zone in the Pacific Northwest, United States - 17_EM | ecosystem: Host-associated > Plants > Roots > Unclassified | place... | reverse complement strand
CCTGCCCTTGTGGGGAGGGGGGCGGGGCGGGCCTTTAGCTATAACAACGACTTCATATTGAACCCCGGATCCGCCACTTGGTCCCGGGTCAGCACCTTGCCGCCTTCCAGTATCTTCCGCGCCATCATGTAGGCCGCGCCATCGTTGAGGCAGTCCGCCGCCAGGAACTCGTCGCCCTTGAAATAGAAATGCGACTTCGCCCCTTCGCGCAGCCCTTTGCGGGTGATGACGTGGTCGAAGCCGGTATTGAGGCCGGCGATCTGCAGCTTGAGTTCGAACTGATCGGACCAGAACCACGGCACCGGCTTGTAGGACTTTGCCTCGCCCAGGATATTGTGCGCCACGACCACGCCCATGTCGTTGGCGTTCTGGACGCTTTCGAGCCGGATCATGATGCCGCGATAAGGAAAGCTCGCGCAGTCGCCGATCGCATAGATGGCGGGATCGGAGGTCTCCAGCCTGTCGTTGACGACAATGCCGTTATTGTATGTCAGGCCGGCGGTCTCGGCGAGTGCGGTATCCGGATGGACCCCGATGCCGGTGATGATGAAATCGGCTGGAATAATGCGGTCGTCGGCGAGGATGACGCCATCGGCGATGCCGTTGGTTTCGTGGATCTCGTGAATTTGCGCATTTTCGAGGATGGTCACGCCGTGACCATGATGAAGCGCGCGGATGTCATGGGCCGTTTCAGCGCAGGCCACGCGCTTGAGGATGCGGTCGGCAGCCTCGATGACGGTGACGGAAACGCCCTTCTTGGAGGCTTCGGAAGCGGCCTCGAGGCCTATATAGCCACCGCCGATGACGATCAGCCTCTCGCCTTCCTTCATGCGTTCCATGAGCCTGAGCGCATCGCCGTGGTCGCGCATGACGTAAACGTTGGGCAGGTGGCCGCCGATCTCCGCGGGAAGGCGGCGTGGCTTGGCCCCGGTGGCGAGGACGAGCGTATCGTAGGAAATATGACTGTTGTCGTCGAGCACGACGATCTTGTCCTTGCGATCCACGGCCTCGGCGCGCGCGCCCTTGAGGAGTTCGATCCGGTTCGGCTCGTACCAGTCCTCGGGCCTGAGCAATACCTGGTCGAAGGTCACCTTGCCCGACATATAGCCTTTGGAGAGCGGCGGGCGCTGGTAGGGCGGCTCGGCATCGGCGCTGACGACGGTGATCTCGGCGTCGGGCGAAAGGTGCCGCAATTGGGCCGCAAGCGAAATGCTCGCATGGCTGCCGCCGATGATCACTGTCTTCATGAATTGTCTCCCTGGAATCGCGGACAGTTACTGAATCTCCGTTCAGAATACCAGTCTTTGCGTGCCGGTTTTGTCCGCCTGCGGTGTGCTCATGCCTGTTCCCGGCTTCCCGCGACGATCACTGTGATTCCGTTTGCATCGATCATGGCCCTGACGTCGTCGGGTGGCGTTACATCGGTGATCAGCATGTCGGGCATATCGACGATAACAGGTGCCGAACGCCCGAACTTTCCGCCGTCGGCGACGATGATCCGGTTCTCGGCGATCCGCGCTGCCTCGCGCGAGAACTCCGCCTCTTCCATGTCCTGCAGCATGAAGCCGCGCTCGTTGATCGCGGCGATGGAAAGGATCGCGTGCTTGACGCTGAAGCGGCGGATGAAGCTGACCGCCTCGTTGCCGAAGGCGCCGCCATCATGCGGGCGCAACGGCCCGCCGGCGAGGAAGACGCGATTGCCGTTCCTGGTGGCAAGCGTGTGCGCGACCGAGATCGAATTAGTGACGATGAACAGGTTCTGGTGCTTCTGCAACGCCACCGCGATGAAGGCCGTGGTCGAACCGATGTCGAGAAACAGCGTGTCGCCATCCTGGACCAGGTTGGACACCTCGGCGGCGATTACCCGCTTGGCCTCGGCGTTCTCGTTCATGCGGAAATGCAGCGGTTGCTCGGAGGAGAAATCCTTGAGGTGGACGCCGCCATGGACCTTGGTCACATGGCCGCTTTCCTCCAGCACCCGGATGTTGCGCCGTATCGTCTCCTCGGAAACGTTGAGTCTCTCGGCAAGGAACTGGACGCGGCTCGAACCACCCGACAGCCTGAGCTCCTCGAGAATCTCCCGTTCACGGTGGTTGGAATAGCCACCGCCCCGCTCCGCTGACGCCATGATTTTCAACCCCGCAATTCACACCAGGCAAATAGCCATAGAAATCCACAATTAGCCAAAATAATGACGGAAAATGTGGTGCCGACTTGACGCCGATTTCAATTTGAAGGAGCTTACAGGCCGAAATCAGCCTGCGGCAAGCGCTATCTTCAGTGCTTCGTTCGATATAAGGCCGGGAACACGACCGCGAAGAAGGCTGGATGGAACGCAATGATGCAATCGCCCGAGGACAGGATCCGATCGCTTGGCATATGGTCGGGTCCACTTACGATCGAACCACTGTCCGGCGGCATGACCAACCGGAACTACCGGGTGCGGGATGGCGCCCGCACGGTCGCGGTCAGGTTCGGCGAGGACATCCCGGTCCATATGATCAGCCGCGCCAACGAGCGTGCGGCGGGTGAGGCAGCGCATGCGGCGGGCATCTCGCCTGCAATCATTCACCACGCCCCCGGGCTGCTGGTGATGGACTATCTCGAGGCGCGGACATTCGGCCCCGAGGATATCAACGACCCGGCCAATCTCAACCGCATCATTCCGCTGATTCGTCGCTGCCACACGGAGATCCCGAAACATTTTCGCGGACCGGCGATGATCTTCTGGGTTTTCCAGGTGATTCGCGACTATGCCAACACGCTTGCCGAAGGCGACAGCGACTATCTGCCCGAGCTCAAGACGCTGCTCAGGCGCGCCGAACAGCTCGAAGCCGCCGCCGGCCCCTACACGATCGCCTTCGGCCACAACGACCTGCTGGCCGCCAATTTCATGGATGACGGCGAGCGGCTGTGGCTGATCGATTGGGATTATGCCGGGTTCAACTCGCCGCTTTTCGATCTCGGCGGCCTGGCTTCGAACAATTCGCTGCCCGAGGCGAAGGAGCATATGCTGCTCGAAGCCTATTTCGAACAGCCGCTCAGCGACATGGTGTGGCGCCGCTACCAGGCGATGAAATGCGCTTCGCTGCTACGCGAGACCATGTGGAGCATGGTGTCGGAAATCCACTCCACCATCGGCTTCGACTATCAAAGCTATACGACTGAAAATCGCACGCGCTTCAACCGCGCCTTCGACGCATTCAAGGACATCTGACATGAAGGATCTTCCCGCTTCGGCAAAGATCGTCGTTATCGGTGGCGGCATTATCGGCTGCTCCACCGCCTATCATCTCGGCAAGCTGGGCTTCGCCGACACCGTGCTGCTCGAACGCAAGAAGCTGACATCGGGCACGACCTTCCATGCCGCGGGCCTTGTCGGGCAACTCAGGACCAGCGCCAACATCACCCAGATGCTCGGCCATTCCGTCGAGCTCTACAAGACCCTGGAAGCCGAAACCGGGCTCGGCACAGGCTGGAAAATGAATGGCGGCTTGCGGCTCGCCTGCAACCAGGAGCGCTGGACCGAAGTGAAGCGGCAGGCGACCACCGCGCATTCCTTCGGGCTTGAAATGCATCTGCTGACGCCGCGCGAAGCGCAGGATCTCTGGCCGCTGATGCAGGTCGACGATCTCGTCGGCGCCGCCTTCCTGCCGACCGACGGCCAGGCCAATCCGTCCGACATTACCCAGGCGCTCGCCAAGGGCGCGCGGATGAACGGGGTTTCGATTTTCGAGGATACCGAGGTCATCGATCTCGAAATCGAGAACGGCCGGATCCGCGCCGTCATCACCGAGCGCGGCCGGATCGAATGCGAGAAGGTCGTGGTCTGTGCCGGCCAGTGGACGCGGGCCTTTGCCGGCCGCTTCGGCATCAATGTGCCGCTGGTCTCTGTGCAGCATCAATACATGATCACCGAGGCTTTCGGCGTGCCGTCGAGCCTGCCGACGCTGCGCGACCCGGATCGGCTCACCTATTACAAGGAAGAGGTCGGCGGGCTGGTGATGGGCGGTTACGAGCCCAACCCGATCGGCTGGGCCGAGGGCGGCATTCCCGAAGGCTTTCACTATTCGCTGCTCGACAGCAATTTCGACCATTTCGAGCCTGTTATGGAACTGGCGCTGGGCCGCGTTCCCTTGCTCGAAACGGCCGGTGTCAAGCAGTTGCTCAACGGTCCGGAAAGCTTCACGCCGGATGGCAATTTCATTCTCGGCGAGGCGCCGGAGCTCAGGAATTTCTATGTCGGCGCGGGCTTCAACGCCTTCGGCATCGCCTCGGGCGGCGGCGCTGGCATGGCGCTCGCCGAATGGGCCGCCAAGGGCGAGCCGCCCTACGATCTATGGCCGGTCGATATCCGCCGTTTCGGGCGGCCGCATTTCGATACCGACTGGGTACGGACCCGCACCTATGAGGCCTATGGCAAGCACTATACGCTCGCCTGGCCCTTCGAGGAAAACATGTCGGGCCGGCCGGTGCGCAAGTCGCCGCTCTACGACAAGCTCAAGAGCCAGGGCGCCTGCTTCGGCGAAAAACTCGGCTGGGAAAGGCCTAACTGGTTCGCTGATCTGGCTGCCGGCGAAAAGGCCGAGGACGTCTATACTTACGGCCGGCAGAACTGGTTCGGCGCCGTCGGCCGCGAACACAAGGCGGCACGCGAAGCTGCCGTCGTCTTCGACCAGACCTCGTTCGCCAAATTCGCGCTCAAGGGCCGCGATGCGGAGGCAGCGCTGCAATGGATCGCATCGAACAATGTGGCGAAACCCGTGGGCTCGCTGACCTATAGCCAGATGCTGAACGACAAGGGCGGCATCGAGGCCGACCTGACGGCCGCGCGGGTGGCGGAAGATGAATATTACATCGTCACCGGCACCGGTTTTGCCACCCATGATTTCGACTGGATTGCCCGGAATATTCCGGACGGACTGCATGCGAGCCTTGTCGATGTCACCTCGGGCTGGTCGGTCCTGTCGCTGATGGGGCCGAAGGCGCGCGACATCCTGCAATTGATCACATCGGCCGATGTGTCGAGCCAGGCCCTGCCATTCGGGCAATTCCGGACGGTCGGCATAGCGGGCGCGCCGGTGCGGGCGCTTCGCATCACCTATGTCGGGGAATTGGGCTATGAACTGCATATGCCGGTGGAGTTCACATCGGGCGTCTACGATCGGCTGATGGAAGCCGGCCGCGCCCACGGGCTGGTCAATGCCGGGTACCGCGCCATCGAAAGCCTCCGCCTCGAAAAGGGCTATCGCGCATGGGGTTCCGACATCGGCCCCGACCACACGCCGTTCGAGGCCGGCCTGAACTGGGCCGTGAAGATGAAGAGCGGCGCGAAATTCCGTGGCCGTGACGCGCTGGAAAAGCAGGCGCAAAATGGCGTGAAGAAGATGCTGGCGGCGTTCACCGTCGATGATCCCGATGTGGTGCTGCTCGGCCGCGAGACGATCTATCGCGACGGAAGGCGGGCCGGCTGGCTCACATCAGGCGGCTTCGGCTACACGATTGGCAAGCCGATCGGCTACGGCTATGTCAGGAATCCGGACGGCGTGACGGCGGATTATGTGATGTCGGGGACGTATGAGCTCGAGGTCGCGACGGAGCGGGTGAAGGCGAATGTGTCGCTGAAGCCGCTGTATGACCCGGAGAATGCGCGGATCAAGGGCTGATCACACAATTGCCGCCAATTCCCTTCGCTGTTCCTGCATCTTCAGGAACACGCGGTAGTCACGGTCGAGCGCCATCGCCCGGATCTCGTTGGGGGCGATGATGTTGGCCGGCCGCGCCATCGCCTGGCAGGCTTCGGCCAGCGAAGGATACCAGCCGGCCGCACTGGCGGCATTCATGGCAGTGCCGAGCAGCATGGCTTCTTCTCCCGAAGAGATCGCGACCTCGCGCCGGGTGGCATCGGCGTAGAGGCGGGCGAGCAGGGTGTTGCGGGCATGGCCGCCGCCGAGATGCAGTGTTTCGACCGGGCCGTCGAATTGCATCATATCGAGAATCTGCCGCACCCCCAGTGCCAGCGACACCATCGCGCGGTAATAGATCGCGCACATCGCATCGAAGGAACCGTCGAGCGTCAGCCCATGGATCGCGCCGAGTACGCGTGCGTCGCCCAACGGCGAGCGGTTGCCGTGGAAATCGGGCAGGACATGGATCGAACCAGCGAAGCTTTCGCCGGTTTCGGCTATCAGATCTTCGATGCGTTCGAGCACGAGATCATGGGTTTCCGGCGTCGGCTCGAGCCCGCCGCCATGGGCGCGGATGATATGGTCGAGCAATGCGCCGGTGGCGGATTGGCCGCCCTCGATCACCCACCAGCCGGGCAGCGCCGTGTCGCGATAGGGTCCCCAAAGGGACTTGATGAATTGCGGTTCCTTCGAAAAGCGCATGACGCAGCTCGACGTGCCGCCGATCAGCCCTGCCTCGTTGCGTGAATCGGGATTGCTGCCGGTCAGCGCCAATTGGCCCGCATAGGCATCGACCATGCCCGACGCGACCTTGCAGTTTGTCGTCAGTCCCAATGATTGCGCGGCCGAGGCCGTCAGCATGCCGACGCAGGCGCCGACGGGTGCCGGAATGTCGGTGATGCCGGCGCGCGTGCCGAGATCGTCGAGGCCGGTGGAACTCAGGAAAACCCGCGTCCAGCCTTCCTCGGTATGGCTGAGATAGTTCCATTTCGCCGTCATCGTGCAGATCGAGCGCGTGAGGCTTCCGCTCGCCCGCCAGGTCAGGAAATCGGCAAGGTCGAAGATCATCCCGGCCCTGTTCCAGACCCCGGGAAGATGCGATTTCAGCCACATCAGCTTGGGAACCTGCATTTCGGGCGAGATCGAACCGCCGGAATGCTTCACCATTTCGCCGCCCAGAGCTGTCAGCGTCTCGGCTTCCTCGATGGCCCGGTGGTCGAGCCATGCGATGGTGTCCCAGCGCGGATCGTCGTCCTGGGAAACCGGGAGAGGCCGGCCTTCCGCATCACGGACGGTGAGGGAGCACGTCGCATCGAAGCCGATGGCGTCGATCTCGTCGGGCGCTATTCCAGCCTCGTCCCTTGCGGCGATGACCGCGCGCGATACCGCCGACCAGATGTCTTCCGAATCATGCTCGGCGGATCGCCCGCCCGTCCGGTTCATTGCAATGGGGAAGCTGGCGCGTCCCAGCGTTTCGCCCTGCCGGTCGACAATACCGGCCCGGGCACTGCCCGTGCCCACATCGACGGCAACCACGTATCTTCCCATCACTCCGCCCTAGCTTCCCGATGCCGCAATCAGCCCGGGTAGCTCCGCCATATCATCAAAAATGGCGGCGGGTTTCAAGCTTTCAACGATGGGAAGCAGATTGGATGCAACGGCATGCGAGGCGCCGGTAAAGGCAAACACCGTCATGCCGGCGGCTTTGGCCGCGCGGATGCCGGCGGGGCTATCCTCGATCACGATGCAGTTTCGTGGAGGAAAACCCATGCTGCGCGCGGCGTGCAGGAAGAGATCCGGCGCGGGCTTGCCGTTCGCCACCATGCTGGCCGAGAAGATGTTGGGCTCGAAATAATCGATCAGCCCGGTCTTCTTCAAGCAGAGCCGGATGCGCTCCAACTGGCTCGACGAGGCGACACAATGGGCGAGCGAGAGGCGGGCCAGCATGTCACCCACGCCATGCACCGGATCCAGTTCGGCCTCGAAACGGGCATACAGCCGCTTGCGCATGTCGCCGAGCGCGTCATCGTCGAGCATCAGCGAATGTTCCGTGGCGATCATCGCGGTGATGGATGCCATGCTCTTGCCGAGGAAATTCTCGTAGGCCCAGCTCTCGCTGAATGTCAGGCCCGCATCCGCCAGCATTTCGCGCAATACGGCAAAGGATATCGGCTCGCTGTCGACCAATACGCCGTCGCAGTCGAAAATGACCAGCTTGCCGTTGGACTCATTCATCATGGGGAACTCGAGACACTGCGTCTGTGGATTGGTCACCCAGCGGACGGATGAGGGGCACGCGCATGCCCCTCATCGCCTTACCGCGCCCGACACTTCTCTGCAAGCCGTGGTGGCGCCGGAGAAGCGGGAGGGTTGGCGCGCGCGAGGTCATGGCTCTAAGCCAGGTTTCCGTCGATATAGGCCTTCAGCGTTGCTCGCGTGCCTTTGGTGTGCAGCGAGGCAAGCGCCTCGCTAAACCGCTTCTGGAACACCGGCGACGTTCCGACATCGCCGAAAATGTCCTTGAGTTCCAGGAAGGCGAGGGGGTTCTCGCGCGATTTCATTGCCGCGGCGTGCAGCCGGTCGGCGCTGGCATCGTTGAACTCGATCGCCTTGCCGGAATCCGACTTGCCCTCGAAATAGCGGCACCAGAGCGCCGAGACCAGCGCGAGACCCTGGACATCCTGTCCCTTGGCGAGCCGATCCGAGGTTGATGGCAGGATGAATTTCGGCTGCCGGTTCGAACCGTCCTGCGCCAGCCGGGCCACGGTGTCGCCGATCTTGGGATTGGCGAAGCGCCGCTCGATCAGCTTGAAATAGTCCTGGATATCGGTGTTCGGCACCGGCGGCACGCAAGGGATGATCTCGGTCTTTTCGAGCTTGGCGAGGAAGCCGCTTATATCAGCATCCTCCATCGTCTCGTGGACGAAATGGATGTCGAGCAGCGCGCCGGGATAGGCGATCGTCGCATGCCCGCCATTGAGGATGCGGATTTTCATCAGTTCGAACGGCGCGACATCATCAACGAAGGTGACGCCGACATCTTCCAGCGCCGGCCGTCCGGCAGTGAACTTATCCTCCATCACCCATTGCCTGAACTCTTCGCAATAGACCGGCCAGGCATCCGCGATGCCGAAGGTTGCCTCGCAATGGCCGATCTCGCGCGCGCCGGTGGCTGGCGTGATGCGGTCGACCATGGAATTCGGGAAGGAGACGTTCTCGGCGATCCACTCACCGAAAGCCGTGTCGCTTGCGAGCTTGGCTAACCCGACGACGGCATGCTCGGTGACATGGCCATTTCCCGGAATATTGTCGCAGGACATGACCGTGAAGGGCACGATGCCGCGATCACGGCGAAGTTTCAGGCCCGCAAGGATGATGCCGAACACGGTCTTCGGATCGCCCGGGTTCTTCGCGTCCGCGACGATCGCCGGATGTTCAGGATCGAATTTGCCGGACGCCGGATTGATGAAGTAGCCGCCTTCGGTGATCGTCATCGAGACGATGCGGATCGATGGATCGGCGAGCTTTTCGATGATGGCGCCGCGGTCGGCGGGATCGAGGAAGTCGATCATCGCGCCGGTGACGCGCGCGGCCGACTTGCCGACATCCTGCTCGACAACCGTGGTCAGGTAATCCTGGCTCTTGAGCTTGTCGCGCATGGTGCCGTCATATGTCGTCACGCCGGCCCCGATCAGCGCCCAGTCGCGGTCCCGGCCGGTGTTGAACAGGTCGTCGAGATAGACGGCCTGATGCGCGCGGTGGAAATTGCCGATGCCGAAGTGAACGATACCGGCCGTGAGATCGCCGCGCTGATAGGCCGGGATCGCGGCCGTCGCGGAAATGGCGCCGAGATTGGCGAGCGAGAGTTTCGTACTCATGGCATGCGTTCCTTATGCAAATCGGATGGGTGCTAACTCATCCAGTTGCCGCCGTCGACATTGTAGGTCTGGGCGACGATATAATCGGCTTCCGACGAGGCGAGGAAGACGGCCATTCCGGTGAGGTCGTCCGGACGGCCCATGCGCCCGAAGGGCACGGCCTCGCCGACGAGCCGCTTCTTCTCGCCGAGCGGACGGTTCTCGTATTTCGCAAACAGCGCGTCGACGCCTTCCCAATGCTCGCCATCCACCACGCCGGGCGCAATCGCGTTGACGTTGATGCCGTGCTGGATCAGGTTCAGACCCGCGGATTGTGTCAGCGAAATCACGGCGGCCTTGGTGGCGCAATAGACCGCGACAAGCGCTTCGCCCCGGCGCCCGGCCTGGCTCGCCATGTTGATGATCTTGCCACCCTTGGCGCCCTTGATCATGGATTTCGCGGCGGCCTGCATCATGAAGAGCGTGCCGGCGACGTTGATTGCGAACAGCCTCTCATAGCTCGCGCGGGTGATATCGGTGATCGGCGCGAGATCGAACAGCGCCGCACCATTGACCAGGATATCGAGCCCACCGGCCTTCTCCTCCACCGAGATCATCGCCGCATCGATCGACTCCTGGTCGGTGACGTCAAGTCGTATCGCATAGGCTGACGGCCCGAGATCGGACGCGGTGCGGCTCGCGCCTTCGATGTCGATATCGGCGATCGCAACCTTGGCGCCCTCGCGGATATAGGCTTCCGCGAAGGCTCGGCCGATCCCCCGCGCCGATCCTGATATCAGCGCGGATTTGCCGTCGAGGCGTTTCATCGGATCGCGAGCCCCCTGTCGTCGAACTTGTGGACGCGGGCTGCGTCCGGAGTGAGGTAGACCTTGTCGTCGAAGCGGATGTCCGTCTCGCCGGGCGCACGCACGGTGATCACGCCCGCCTTGTCGGTCTTGACATGGATGAACGTATCCGAGCCCAGATGTTCCGTCACGCCCGCAATGCCGCTCCAGGTGCCTTCGGTCTTGGAGATGCCGAGATGCTCCGGGCGGACGCCGATCGTCGCCGCGCCATAGGGCTTGGCAATGTCGCCGGCGATCAGGTTCATCTTCGGCGAACCGATGAAGCCGGCGACAAAGATATTGTCCGGCTTGTGGTAAAGCTCCATCGGCGAGCCGACCTGCTCGATATTGCCGGCATTCAGGACCACGATCTTGTCGGCCATGGTCATGGCCTCGACCTGGTCGTGGGTGACATAGATCATCGTCGTCTTGAGCTGGTGATGCAACTCGCTGATTTCGAGGCGCATGTTGCCGCGCAGCGCAGCATCCAGGTTGGACAGCGGCTCGTCGAACAGAAAGGCCGAGGGTTCGCGCACGATGGCGCGGCCGATGGCGACGCGCTGGCGCTGGCCACCCGAGAGCTGGCCCGGCCGCCGTTCGAGATAGTTGGTCAGGTTCAGCACGCGGGCCGCGTCATCGACCTTCCTGTCGATTGCGTCCTGTGGCATCTTCGCCATCTTCAAGGGAAAGGCGATGTTCTTGCGCACGCTCATATGCGGATAAAGCGCGTAGGACTGGAACACCATGGCAAGCTTGCGCTTGGCCGGCGCCTCGCCGGTGACATCCTTGCCATCGATCTCGATCGTGCCCGATGTCGTATCCTCAAGCCCCGCGATCAGGCGCAGCAGCGTGGACTTGCCGCAGCCGGACGGGCCGACGAACACCACGAACTCGCCTTCGTTGATGGTCAGGTCGATGCCGGGAATGACCTGCGTCGCGCCGAAGGACTTGTTGACTTTCTTGAGCTGAATATTTCCCATTGTGCCCTCCCAGGCTTGTCTATTTCACGGCGCCGAATGTCAGGCCGCGGACCAGCTGCTTCTGCGAAAACCAGCCCATGATCAGGATCGGTGCGATCGCCAGTGTCGAAGCAGCGCTGAGTTTCGCCCAGAACAGGCCCTGAGGGCTCGAGAAGGACGTGATGAAGGTGGTTAGCGGCGCGGCATTGGTTGTGGTCAGGCGTATGGTCCAGAAGGCCTCGTTCCAGGCCAGGATGATGTTGAGCAGCATGGTGGAGGCGATGCCGGGCACGGCCATCGGCAGCAGCACGTAATAGATCTCGTTCCAGAGCGAAGCCCCGTCCATGCGTGCCGCCTCCAGGATTTCCCCCGGGATTTCGCGGAAGTAGGTGTAGAGCATCCAGACGACGATCGGCAGGTTGATCAGCATCAGCATGATTGTCAGGCCGATGCGGCTGTCGAGCAGGCCGAGGTCGCGAAAGATCATGTAGATTGGAAACAGCACCGCCACGGCGGGCATCATCTTGGTGGAGAGCATCCACATCAGGATGTCCTTGGTCCGGCGCGTCGGCGCAAATGCCATCGACCAGGCCGCCGGCACGGCGACGATGAGCGCAAGCACGGTGGAGCCGAGCGCCAGGATCACCGAATTCAGGAACGGCCTGAAATAGTTGTACTGGCTCTGGACGTCAAAGTAGCTTTCCAGCGTGAAGGACGGGATCAGGTTGAAGCCCTGGATCGCTTCCTGCTCCGACTTGAAGCTGGTTATGATCGTGTAGAGGATCGGAAAGAAGATCAGCAACGCGATAGCCCACGCCGCGACGGTGACTGCTGCGGTACGTCTGGTGGAAACAGCTCGTGCCATGATGCGCTCCTATCGGTCGAGGTTCTTGCCAACCGCGCGCATCGCGAAGAAGGCGACGATGTTGGCGAGGATGACGGCGATGATGCCTCCGGCAGAGGCCTGGCCAATCTTGAATTCAAGCGTTGCCTTCTGGGCGACGAGGAATGGCAGGTTGGTCGATGCGTAGCCGGGCCCGCCATTGGTCGTCACCAGGATCTCCGCATAGACCGAGAGCAGGAAGATTGTCTGGATGAGGACCACGACGGTGATGGCGCGGGCGAGATGCGGCAGTGTCAGATAGATGAAACGGTTGAAGAAGTTCGCGCCATCCATTTCGGCCGCTTCCTTCTGCTCGCCATCGAGCGATTGCAGCGCGGTGAGCAGGATAAGCGTCGCAAACGGCAGCCACTGCCAGGCGACGATGATGATGATCGACAACAATGGAAACCGCCCGAACCAGTCGATCGGGCTGAGGCCGACGGATCGCAGGAGATCGGAGATCACCCCATATTGGGCATGCATGATCATGTTCTTCCAGACGAGAGCGGCCACCGGCGGCATGACGAAGAAGGGCGAGATCACGAGAATGCGCACGATGCCCTGGCCCCACATCGGCTGGTCGAGGAGCAGCGCGAGCAGGATGCCGCCGACCAGTGTGATGGCGAGCACGCTCGCCACGATCGTGAGCGTATTGAGGATCGACCACAGGAAGGCGGGATTGTTGAAGAAGAGCAGGTAATTGGAGAATCCGACGAAGCCGTCGCGTATCGGATTGAGCGGATTATACTGCTGGAACGAGAACCACAGCGTGAGTGCCAGCGGCACCGCCATCCAGATCAGCAGCAGCCCGACGGACGGCGCCAGCATGGCGCGGGCAAGCGAGCGGGTTTGTTGCGTAGCCATTCAATCCTCCTCCCATTTACGGTCCTGCGACAGGTTCCCGCAAGCGCGAGAGACAGCACCAGCCTACTTCTTGATTATAGCTTTATTCTTGGAATTATCGCACAGGCACGCATCGATGGCGACGCCTGGTAACAGTCTTTAAAGGGGCTGCCCGGCGGGGCCGGACAGCCTAGATGCGTCCTTGGGAGACGTTACTGTATATATCCGCCTTCGGTCATGGTCGCCGTTGCGGCATCCTGCGCCTGCTTCAGCGCGTCGTCGACGCTCATCTGGCCGGCAAGCGCCGCCGAGAAGAGCTGGCCGACAGTGGTGCCAAGGCCCTGGAATTCAGGAATGGCCACGAACTGCACGCCCACATAGGGAACCGGCTTGACGGTCGGCTTGGTCGGATCGGCGGAGTTGATGCTGTCGAGCGTCATCTTCGCGAAAGGAGCGGCCTTCTGGTATTCCGGATTGTTGTAGAGCGAGGTGCGTGTGCCCGGAGGAACGTTTGCCCAGCCTTCCTTGGAGGCGACGAGGTCGAGATAGTGCTTGCTGGTCGCCCAGGCGACGAACTTCTCGGCCGAAGCGGCCTTCTGCGTGCCGGCAGGGATGGCAAGTGTCCAAGCCCAGAGCCAGTTGCCACGCTTGCCGAGGCCGTTATCCGGCGCCAGCGCATAGCCCACCTTGTCGGCTACCGTGGAGTCCTTCGGGTTCGACACGAAGGAAGCAGCAACGGTGGCGTCGATCCACATGCCGCACTTGCCCTGCTGGAACAGTGCGAGGTTCTCGTTGAAGCCGTTGGACGAAGCGCCCTGCGGGCCGGCATCGTTCATCAGTTTCACATAGGTGTCGAGCGTGGCCTTCCATTCCGGTGAATCGAACTGGGGCTTCCAGCTTTCATCGAACCAGCGTGCGCCGAAGGAATTCGACATGGCGGTCAGGAATGCCATGTTCTCGCCCCAGCCGGCCTTGCCGCGCAGGCAGATGCCGTTGATGCCTTCGTCGCGATTGGTCATCTTGCGGGCAGCATCGGCAATGAATTCCCAGGTCGGGGCATCGGGCATTGTCAGCCCTGCCTTTTCCATGAGGTCCTTGCGGTACATGACCATCGAGCTTTCGCCGTAGAACGGTGCGGCATAGAGCTTGCCGTCGGCGGAGAGACCGCCACGGATGGCCGGCAGGATATCGTCGACGTCATAATCGGCGCCTAGATTGTCGAGCGGCAGGAGCCAGCTCTGCTTGGCCCAGATCGGAACTTCGTATGTACCGATCGTCATCACGTCGTACTGGCCGCCCTTGGTGGCGATGTCGGTGGTGACGCGCTCGCGGAGCACGTTTTCTTCGAGCGTCACCCATTCGAGCTGGATGTCCGGGTTCGCCTTGGTGAAATCGTCCGTCAGCTTCTGCATACGGACCATGTCGCCATTGTTGACGGTTGCGATGGTGATTGTTTCGGCGTTGGCCATGCCTGATATGGCGATTGCTGCGCTTGCGCCCAGCAAGAAGGTCTTCAAGTTCATGAGATCTTCCTCCCAGAAGAAAAAAATGAGCAAATGCTATGCTCATGGGCATTTACTCGTGCGGTCGCGAATGTGTCAAGCGGAATTCGTTGCTGCGGCGCAGCATATGTTTTCAGCGAAGGCAAAAGAACATGCACCGCAACGGCTAGACCCTCTTGCATTCAATTTGACCCGGATCAGCCAACAGAACCGGGTCAAATTGAATGCAAGAGGGTCTAATGCCGGCGGCGTGCCGCGTCGGAAAATCGAAGGAAAGATCAGGCCGTTTTGAGAAGGTGCTCGGCGGTTTCCTCATCGGTGATGAGGCCGTTGATCAGGTTGCCGCGCAAGGCACCCGATATGCCGGGGAACTTGCGGCTCCCCTTGGCGGCGGCGATGACCAGCGAGGTCTCGCGCGGCGGGATCGGGGCCGAGGCGACGCGTTCGTTGGTGATCCCTTGGATCAGCTTGCCCTGGCTGTCGAACGACCAGCCGACGATTTCGCCAGCGGCGCCTGCGGTTCTGAGTGCGGCGAGTTCCGCCGACGTGATGAAGCCATCGACATAGAGCGGGGCGTCCTCGCTGAAATCGCCGATACCAACGAAGGTGACGTCGGCGCGCGCGGCGAGCGCCAGCGTCGGCTTGATCATCGCCTGGGCATGCAGCATTTCACGCTCGCCGCGCGAGGTGGCGATAACAGGCAGCGGCATCGGGAAGGAGCGGACATTGACCGAATCCGACATTGTGAAGACTACGTTGTAATAGGCGGCCGACCCGTCGGGCGCGATATTGCCGGTCAGCGACACGACCTTGTGGTGGCGGCAATCCATGCGCGGCAGGAGTTCGACGGCGGCCTTCAGCGTGCGGCCTGTTCCGACCGCGATCAGCACCGGTTCCTCGCGCTTCAGCCATCGCTCCATCTCAGCGCTGGCTGCCTCCGCGACGCCTGTGATGGTGGAATCCGAACCCGGATCGGTCGGCACGACATCGACGAATTTCAGACCGAATCTTGCTTTCAGCGCATCGGAAAGCTCGAGACAGTTGGCGATCGGATGATCGATCTGCACGCGCACCAGTCCCTCGGAGCGGGCGAGCGAAACGAGGCGCTGGGCCGATTGCCTGGAGACACCGAGCTTGGTGGCGATCTGGTCCTGGGTATTGCCGGCGACGTAGTAGAGCCAGCCCGCACGGGCTGCGTCGTCGAGGCGGCTCGCTCTCTTGCTCATGGATCCGGCATGCTCCCAGCACCTTTGCGCGGATCATAGGCTCCGGCCCGGAAATTGGAAGAGGGGCAGCAAAATTCGCGAGCGCGCCGTCTTGGCTTTTCTTTCCACTCGGATATGGTCCACGAAGTCCTTTCATAAAGTGATTTCATGCGCATACTGATCGTCGAAAATTTTCATAAGACATCCCTTGGGCAGGTGGGCATCGCGCTGGAAGAGGCGGGTGCCGAACAAGTCTGGATCCGGCCATGGAATGCCGAGCTGCTCCCGGCCACGAGCGACGGTTTCGACGGCATGGTGGTGCTGGGCGGCGAGCAGAGCGCGATCGACGACCATATCCATCCCTACCTGCCGGAACTCGCGCGGCTGATGAAGCACTTCGGTGACGACGATAAGGCCGTGCTCGGCATCTGTCTCGGCAGCCAGTTGCTTGCCCGCGCCCATGGCGGCACCAACATTCTGGGAACGGCGCGCCAATTCGGCTGGCATCGCGTGGCCAGGACCGAGGCCGCGATTGAAGATCCGGTGCTTTCCGCGATCGATGCCGACTTCCCGATCTTCGAATGGCATAGCGACACGTTCACGCTGCCCGAAGGCGCGATACATCTCGCGACCAATCCCGATGTTGCCAACCAGTGTTTCCGAATTGGCCGGGCGTCCTACGGCATGCAGTTCCATTTCGAGGCGAACCGGCAGGTGGTCGAGGATTGGAATATTGGATTCGCCGAGACGATCGAGCGGATGATGCCGGGCTGGCTCGCTGACTATGAGAGACATGCTTCGACCGATGGCGTCATCGCGGATGCCGCGGGCCTTGCGATCGCGCGCGCCTGGGTGGGGCAAATCCAGAGCGTTTGAGAACACCAAAAAGCCCCGGCGTTGGACGCCGGGGAGGGTAGTCAGTCTCCGGGGACGCGGAGACTGACGGTTCGGTTGTTGGTTGGCGCCGGCTCTGTAACGCTTCAACCGGCGCCCGTGGTCGGGGTCGTGACCGCGCTATGGGCGGCCCAGGCCGGTCACACGAACTTTTTGAGATCGTCGCCGCTAAGGGCCTGGAACTCGCCACGGCAGCTGCGAACAACGTCGGCCTTCGGTGTCATCACCTGGCTGACCTGGGTGCTGGCCAGCACCAGCAGTGCGCGAACCTTCGCCGTATAGGCGGTG
>Ga0307515_10011280_pt1 | contig 16963 bp, 5 predicted proteins | sample 17_EM_MG_FD_194513 | JGI IMG/M metagenome (GOLD analysis project Ga0307515, IMG submission 194513) | Populus trichocarpa ectomycorrhiza microbial communities from riparian zone in the Pacific Northwest, United States - 17_EM | ecosystem: Host-associated > Plants > Roots > Unclassified | place... | reverse complement strand
AAGACATAACATTCTATTTATAGGGAAAAACTAATATCTTGATAAATGATAAAATATCAATTTGCCTATTGAATAATATTACATGTATTGTTTTAGGAAAATTTTAAAACTTTATGCAATTAAGTCCCTACTTGATTTTTTTAGGTTTAGAATTGTAATTCCCTTTATAAATTACATTATAGTCGTTAATTTCTAAAACTTATTTATAATTAAGTCATACTTGATTAATTATCCGAGTTTAGTTTCTAATTAACGGTTCTTAGTATGCGTGACCTATTAAGTTCTTAATAAGTTCGCCCAAACATAAATCATAATCTTAAATTAAATAAATTAAATAATTTAATTTATTATCAATTTAACAATTGATTGATCTATATTTGAAGATTAAACGCATTGTCTAGCAACGTGTCATGATTCCTAAAATATTAGAAAAGTTATAAGTGATTTTACTTAATAACCTTTCAATGAGAAATTTCTCAGTGTAATTATTATCCCTTCATTAAGAATTTTTTAATTTAGACATTATGGCATATAATGTGTCTGCTCTGTCAAATTATATTTGTTTTCAACACTATAGTCATTGATTATTTGAATAAAATTTAAAACTCTTTTCAAATCTTATTTCACATCGCGTAAGAATTTCACAATCAATATTACTTGAGAACATGTGAAATATTTTTTCTAATTCATATAGGGTGATGAATCATCTTTTGATAATGTAATTACCTTAATATAGTTCATACTATATCCAACATTTTTCTGTTAGTTACATTTGATTAGGACAACATCCAGTCAGGATCAAAACATGACATTCTCTATATAAGATAACTTAGTAATAGTTAAAGGATCATTTACACAATTATCATGTGAGCCTTTTCATAAATACATGTGATCTCTCCATATAAAGTACTCATATGGGTCGGTTCAATGTACATATAATCTTACAACCTCATAAATATTAGTTCCAAGTATTCCTCATACCTCATCTTATGAGAACAATTGCTCTTTTTTCATAAAGAAAAGAACATAATATGTATCAATCTTAACAACTCTAATTAATATCTAACTTTAATAGATCATCGACCAAGAATATTTAGGAACAATGCTTTGATACAATAAGAATTTCATAATTATGTCAATTTTATAATTTCTTTTTCAAAATATTTTTGTTCCAAAGATTTTATCTTTACTTTAGATTCATTAATAAAATATTTGATTCATTAATCAAATATAAATTAATATTAAAAATAAAAAATGTCTTTATTAATAATAAATATGTGTAACCACCAATCAATTAACTATAAGACAAATACACTAATAATAAGGTGGTGAAGTAAAGATGAGACAATTCCCACTTAAGCTAGTTTATTACCTGAATTACCAGTATATAGTTGGATTTCATATCATGAAATTGTACAACTGTGGATGTGACAAAAGTAACTTGCATGGTGAAGTTAGTTTTGGTTCAATATATAAAGAGGAAACTTTGCTAATGGTATGGTTATGGCCATAAAGGCTTTTAACCTGCAAGTAGAAGAAGCATTTAAAAGTTTTGATTTAGAATGTGAAGCAAATGGAGTATTCGTCACAAATCTCATCAATATTATCAGTAACTTCACCGACATTGATTTCAAAGCTTTAGCAAAGTACATGCTTAATGGAAGCCTTAAAATGTTGTTGTACTCTCACAAGTGTTGCAAGGATATCCTATAGTGATTGAACATCTTATAAGACACTGCACTTTCTGTGAAATATCTACACCATGGTCATCCCACACTTATGGTTCATTGTGACTTGAAACCCAACAATGTCCAAATTGATGACAATATGGTTATACATTTAGGTGACTTTGGCATTGCAAAGCTCTTGAGCGAGAATGTATCAAGAAAAACAAACAACAACACTAGTTACAATTGGATATATGACACCAAGTGATTTTCCTTATATGATGCTTCGTATTTTATTTGGTTTTTCATGTTCTTTGAAATATTAAATACTTTATTAATTTGAATAACTAATTGAGGATGAGATTATACATGTCTTGAAATATACAGAGTACGAATCATAAGAAATAATGTCCCCTATACAGGATGTCTTTTGTTACAAAATTATGCTGATGAAAATATTTTCAAGCCACTAATGAAATGTTCAATTGAGAAATGAGCTTAAAGTATTGGGTTTATAATTCAATTTCAACTAGAATAACTATAGTTGATGCAGTGTATACCATGAATAAAAACTAGGGTTTTTATCCCCTAAGATTATAGCCAAAACTATTAAGAAATTAGAGAAAACTATGATATCTTCTGAAAAGTTTGTTATTCAATAATCTTCAATAAAAAAAATAGCCTACAAGGCTATTTTAATACAAGAAAAACATACTAATAAGTAAAATTCTAATTAAATTAAAACTACTAATCTAAATAGAAAAAATAATCTAAATACAACAAGAAAAATAAAAAAAATCTTGAGTAGTATCTTCTAGGTTTAATTTTGGCATGTTACAATATATGGGTGAAGTTTGTTTCTTATTCTTATAAGGAACATGGATTTTTGAATGATGTAGAAAATTTTTAACTTGATTCAACATTGAATCAAAATTTTTAGCCTAATTGTTACTTTGAAAACTCACTTGACACTTCTGAACTTCTTCATGTGCTAGAATTTTTGTTATGTGTCCCGCGTCATTCCCTTTTACTTATGAAAAACTTGACCTCTTGTTAACTATTATAAATTAAACCTGACCATCCTAAAGAAATATTTACTTTGAATATAGCAAGTCCACTGCATGCTGAAAAACATCTAAAAGTTTTCTCACTACGTTATCAACATCTTCAATATTTTATTTCACCTTTAAAATTCTGATCGGGCCATCACTAAACTCAAGACCTACATATTAATTCTATAAGGCTTATTTCAGACTTCCCAACTCATTTGTAAGTTCTCTATGCAATCATGTATCTTTTATTATCTTTGGTAAGGAATAATTTTGTGGATATGTTAGTATTTCTACTTTTTAAATGTACTCTTCAATACTTTGAATCATGATTTCAGTCCCATTACCCTTTTCTTTGGAGAGCAATGTAGATGATGGTGTTTGATTGTTCTATTTTAATTTTTTTTCAAGATTGTCCAACTTAATGGATCCTCATTTTCTTATAGTGCTTCAAGACTTTGAGAATTAATATATGATATTAATTTAGGAGTTTCCTTAACTTTTTCTTCACCATTAGTAGGTGAATTATCTACAAGTAGCCCAATGTTTGTAATAGTGTTGTTGTTATCATTATTGTGACATTAAAACCGTCTTCTTTGAAGAGATGACACCTTTTCTATGGTTTTCCTCCTCGTTATTTGAATTTTGAAAAGGTTGAACAAAAGAGAAATAATTATAATCTAATTGTTTATCTGCTCATTATAAAATCTTTTCATAATTATATTGCACAAACTCTAAAATTAATGATTGTCTTAAAGCTTGCTATGATGAAATTAAAAGCTTACTAGTGTGAGTTGTATGTTCTAGAACTTCAAACTATTATTCTTTAGCATTATAAGAAAGTTTGTGTATGGAAATTTCTACTTTCTAATAACAAAGAATCTTATTGAAATAAAAGTAAGTTTCCAACTCTGACAATCAATTAATAAATCTATTCTTATAAAATTTTACTTCATAGAAATGAATCTCATCGAACTCAAAAATACATCTATTAAAAGGTTGATTGTGAGTTAAGTCTCCAATGCTTCATCTATCGTAAACACCATTGTCTATATAAACATGATGCATATATGAGTTTGTAGGAATAGATCTAGGGTTTGGTTTACCCAGAGATAAGTCTTTGAGTAAATCTCTCTTCTCGTCATGATTTTTGTTTGTGCCTCCTATTAGTTGAACTAGATGTTCCAAGCTATTCAACATCGCTGCCACTGTTTACTCTAAACAACCTGGCTTCCGCGATTGGGTTCCTTGTGCTACCTCTTACATCGTGGAATGAGTTATTGCTACCATCTTCTTCCATCAAAAAGCCAATTTCCTCTGATACCAATGGCGTGGCATGCAACGTGAATAAAAGTAGGGTTCTCAAACCCTAAGGTTACATCCCAAAATAATAGAGAAATAGAAAGAAAACTCCGATATTTTCTAAAAAGTTTATCATTCAATGATCTTCAATGAAAAGTAGCCTATAAGATTGTTTAAATATATATATATATATATAAAAACATTCTAATTAGTAAATTATTAATTAAATTAAAAGTTATAATTTAAATAGCAAAAAAAAATCCGGATACAGTAAAGAAAATAAAAAAAATGTAACTTCTAGCCCTCATTTAGCCATGGTCCGGGGCTTGGATGAAGTTGTTTTCTTAATCTTTACGGGAACAAGGTTGATAGAATGGTTTAACAAACTTTCAGCTCGATTGGATAAAAAATTAAGCCATGTATTTAATTAAAAAGTTTATTTGACACTTCTAGACTTCTTCATACGCTAGGATTTTTGTTACGCACCCTGCCTCAGAAATTCCAATTTGATAAACACAGAACCTAGAAATATTGAATCCAAAGAACAATGTATATCCTCTGTCATGAGGTTGGCCCACGACTGCTGTGAAGACTCACCTGACATGACGATCAACATTCAAGATGCCCTTCAAAGAATGAAGAAGATCAAGGACAAGTTTATAGAGAGCATCTTGAGGGGCTGCTGACTGCAGCACTATCCCTAACATCAAGTTGACAGTGTGCTCGATTCGCTCTTCCATGTCAAGGACAAGCTTGTTGAAGCATAAGCTCGACCATGTTTTGCAGCATATCATCTAGATGATATATACACATTGATGATTGTTCTGCCCTATCAATCGACCTGTTGATGATCAGGAAACCAACTGGCTCTCCGGTTGATGATCAGGAACTGGCTCTCAAGCAAAACAAATAAGGTTTTGTTGAAGTAATTTCTGGTCGTAAGATTTATTATTTCTCATTGTTTCAATGTCCAAGATATCAGCTCGTAATTGCCAAGCTAACTGGCAAGAGACTGGAAAGAGAACACACACGCATCTTCCTCTGCACTGCTCGGCCAAGACAAAGAAGCTTCCAACGGCGCAGCCACCCCTGCAGATGAGTTGAATCTACTTTCTGATGTTACTTTTAAAATGCACCAGCTCTGTATTCTTGACCATATCATGGCGCTCAAGCATTTTCATACTCCATATTTTTTCTTCTTTTGTAGAAGTCATGGTCACAAGTGGTGTTGAGAATAAGTAAAAGATTGTTATCTTTTTCTGGTCTTGAAAGAAGAAGTCATTTTCAATCTCTCTGCATCCGTTAAGCTATATGATATTGGTTTGTACTACTAAAGCTCTTCTTGCGTCTTTACTCATTTCAGTTTGAGTTATCGGACTGCGCTAAGCTATGAATGGATTAAGAAAATAAATTGAACATAAAAATTTTTTATACCATAGGAAATTATTTGATTTGTTATTAAATTTGGTCTAATGAGTAAATTTTAAAATTTTTTTGACATGTTTTCATATCTAACCTAGATTTAAAATTAAACTATATTATTTTAATGTAACTTAGTCGATTTCACATATTTAAAAACAACTTAAACAATCGATAAAAAATATAATTTGATTTAAAAAAAATCAAGATAATATATTTTTTTATAATATTAAGACAATGATATATTAGATGTATCCGAGCTTTACAACTTAACATGTTAAACTCGTAACTCAAGTTGTGGACTTTATTAAATTTAATAATTTTATTTTTTAGAACTATTTTTTATTTAATTATATTATAGCAAAAATAAACAATCATAAAATTGATTATAAATAAAATATTATGAATTTTTTTTGAAACTATAATAATTTTATAGATAATAAACTAAAACAAATTATAAGAGAAATTTAAAATTAATCAAATATTAAATAAATAATATTAAATAAAAATAAAAATAAAAATAAAAATAAAAATATATAAACTCAATATTAAATAATAAAATTAAAAAGAAAACCTCTTCTTATGTCATTGTCGAAATTGTTTTAGTAGGATGAGTGGTTTCTCTAATACAACCTTTGTCTAGCTTACAAAGAAAAACTTTAGAATATTGTTTTCGAATTATCCAAACAAAAGAAAAAAAAAGAATATAAACCTCATTTTATTCGTTTTTACACGAGATAATTTTTATACAATAATAGTACATGTGCACTGTGTTTGTTTTCTGTAAGAAGGTTTCAATGGATGTTCAATGGTTTTGTCACTTTGAGTATTGAATTTCAAAATTTTATTTTTTACAAAAACAGTTAAGATTTACTACCAAACAACACCTTCATTTTAAAAATATCATTTTTGAAAAATAAATAAAATGAAACTCACCTTATTCCTTCTTACAAGATGATTTTAATACAATGATGATAATGCATGTGTAATGTGTTTGTTTTATGTGAGAAATTAAGTATGTTGTTTTAAAATATATAGTACTTCAATTATTTCTTTTTCCTTGATAAGAATCCCATTATATTATTTTATTGAAAACCAATAAATGATTTTAAGATTTATTGGACAAAAGGTTATTTTTTAAATTATGATTTTATGGCATTTTTAATAGTAATATAAATATTTTGGTAATTATCTCAATTGTATAGTGTTAGAAATTTGTTTTAATTAAACAAATTAAGGGTAAATAAAAAATTAATCTCAAAGAACCCTTAGCTTTTTCATTTAGAGAACTCTTGATTTTTTTAGATTTAATTCTTGATTTATGATGGCTAATCAATTATTGATAATAGTAAGAATTAATCCTTCAACTTTTTACCTTCCAAAATTCATTATAAAAAAGAAGAGTGAATGAATAATTTTAAACTTGTATTTTTTTTTTTAGATTTTTCCACGTTTTTTCTCACCTCATTTTTAGTGTTTTAATTTTTTTTATTCTTTAATTTTTCTTCAAAATCTAGAATTTAGATTCATTTTGTTGAGATATATTTGAGTTACATAATATCTGGTTCAAAAACTTTGTTTAAAAGCGCATGATCTAAACCAAAATGATAATGTTAAAATCTTGAGAGACATATTACAATTATCCTAGTTGTACAAGTGAGAAGCAATAAAGTCTTAAAAATAAAGGATTCATCATTAACAATAACAAAATATTTATCACTTTAAAGTATTTTAACAAGTAGGTACACCTTTTATTTTAATTTAAAGATTGTTTTTTTTCTTTATTGTTATTAATATGCATACTAGAACTTTGATCTTGGCAAGTTTATATATATATATATATATATATAGTATGCATGCTATAATTCTATTATTATTTTTGTGTTGAAAGCATGTTTGTTTTTAGTTATACTTATAGTTTTAAACATGTATAAATTCTGACATTTTATGGGATATCTTTTGTTTTGCAAGCTTTTATGATGATAAATTAAATATCTTTACTCGTCAGTCTAATATATATATTTGCAAAGTATGAGTTTGCATATAGATTGTTAGTGCTACATAGATGTTTTTTTTATATATAATAATAATAATTGAATTTTCTATTCTCAAAAGGAAAGAAAGAAAAATATTTCATTCCCATGATAAATTTATCAATGTATAATGCATAGTTTCAAAATATTAATGATAATAAAAACTCTAAATTAAATATACATTTAAAGTTAATTTTTTTTAAAAAAAAAACTTCCTTGTTACATATGATTTAAAATGAACAATAATTTCTTATTTATTAATTATTTATCAACCCCATGTGCATAGTTTGAAATTAATTTTACATGTGATAATTTAAAATAGATCATAATATTGAAGATCCAGAAATTAAACATTAATCAATATAGCATTTGTGATTTACAAAATATTCTTAATCATTGATTATTATAATAGTACCTTGAATGCAAATGATCAAGTTTTATTAGGCTATTAAATTAGTTGTCTATGTTAATTTAATATTCATTACCCTAAAAATTTATTGAGTATTTTCGAACACTGAAAAGACAGATAGAAAATCTTTATTCGTTTTTTTTTTTGTTTTACATTTCTCTTTGCAAAAACAATTAACCCAATTGATTTATGGCATGAAAATAAATAAATAAAATTATACTCTTGTGGTACCATAGTTTTGAAATCTGGTTTGGCTTGGTAAGTTCACCTGGGATTCAGTCGATCCGAGACTAGAATCGGGCCGGGTTTAAAAAAAATAGAGGAAGTCAAAATCCGGGGTGACCCGGCGGGTTGACCCAGCTGCCCCCGGCAAAACCCGGTCAAAAACTCGGTTGCAACCCGTTGACTTTTGTTTTTTGTTTTTACTAAAACGATGCCGTTTTGATTTTTTCAAAAAAATCAGAATTGACCCGGGCGACCTGATCAAAAATCCAGTGACCCGGGTCGACCACCGAGCCGAGTTTAAAAAATCTGGTAGTACACTTCACAATTTTATAAAAGTGAGATAATATAAATTAACTTAACAATTAAAGTATTTATCAAGTTAACGTAGAATCAGATTTTTCTTACAGTAGAGTCAATATTTTTTTAAAAGTTAGTTATAATTTTAATTATAAACAGTTTTTCCCGACGGTTTCCTCTACCGTTAGTTATGAATTTGATATAGCATCCGCCAAATTGACCAAAGCTTGCAACTTTCATTTTGCACCTCCACATATGATTCTATCTCTTCTTCTTCTTCTTCTTTGTATCTGCACAAAGACAGGAAAAAGCTCCAAGAGAATGTGCTGCTGCTGCTGTAGTTGGGTTTGGTGGCAAGTAGCTGTTGCAGATATGAATCTTCGTTTACAAGGTAATTAGTTTGGAAAGTGTTGCTGAGTTTTCAGCTCTTATATCTCACTCATCCATGGATACATACAACCACTGTCACCAACTCTTGGCTTCGCTTTTAATTTATTTTTGGATGTTCTTGTTTCATCGATCACAAATTTTCTAATTCACGATTTCAATGCGTCACCGAACTTGAACTTTGTTTATTTCATCTAATGCGTTGGTGGGTCATTGTTAAGAGATAGACGGATGCAGGCGTAGAGAGGGTTTCTTGTAGTTGTCGTCTTGAAAGCAATTTATATTTTGCAGTTTCTTGAAAATAGAATTTTATACTTTTCAACATTGATTTTGATGTGAACGTAGGTTGCTCAGGTTTCTTGTAATGGTTGCTTGAGAAGTGATTTTCTATTAATTGGTCAATTATCAAGAAAATTAGATTTCTTAGTCGTGCTGTGCGTGTTAGAGATTGTGGTGGCATCTTGTTATTACTCTAACTAGTTAAGCTTTATTGAGATTTGAGAGAGGTGATGCTATAATGGGGAAGCAAGGATCCCCGAGAAGTCCACGTCCCGACGTGGTGAATGTGAAAGATTATCACACAAGAAGCTCAGAATGCTTGCCTGGTAGTGATCCTATCCTTGGGAGGAGATTGTCAGGAGGGGACAATAATTGGAAAACAAAAGTTGCCTTGCTTCATGATTTGAAACATGAGTATGGAAAGCTTGGTTCTTGCAAGGCAGTTTATGTTGGGAAAAGGCATTTGTGGTTCCGTAAGCATGTTAAGTCAATTGTTTTTATGTTTGCATTGATGGGGTCTCTTTTTCTGCTTGATTCTTTCATGGTGTCACTTTTTGATTCGATAAATCTTCAAAATAGTTCACCCTCAAGGACATCAAGTGATCTTAAGGTATGATGCTGTGTTCTTATAGCACTGAGGTGACTAACACATTGCATTTTCAAGTAACTTAAGGATTTGAACCAGGACGGTGTTGGAAATCTGTTCTTACGAGTTGTTTTCATCATTTACAGCACTAATTAACTAATTACTTCACTTAACGTGGTCTATACAACTCTACTCATGATCATTCAAAGTTTACAGCATACAATTCATTGCATTGACATTCCAATTCTGCTATCAGCTAACATAGCTGGGAGCCTGGGACTAGTGCTAATGTTCAAGTCATGCAAAGAATTTTTTTTTTCATGTTTATATAAGTGCACCCATGGCCATGGCTTCTTCCATCACATAATGGACCATGAACCTTTTATTTTTCCTTTTTCTTTTTGGACATTCCTTAGAAGGAAAAAATCTCGTTGTCTATCATTAAATCTGAAAGATTCATGTATTTTTAGTTAGTTCTCTGCATGTATCGCATACGATCCGGCACAAATTTTCTTTTCTAGCTCCCAACATGAAAATTTCCGTAAGTTAAGAGGTGAAGTGTTTGAGACAGTTACCTAAATGATGCTAATTAATTGGTAATTCTTGAATGTAAAGGGAGGTAGAACTGCCTATGCCAATGAAGAAGAACCACCAGTCCAGATGTATAGTCGTCTCCAAAACTTGGCTTACAGTGCCCTATCAGAGGTTTGCTTCCAAATTTTTATATTCAACAAATTCATGTTAGATGAGTTTTTGAAATATAATATCATAAACCTGAAACGTCCTCTGCTTTAGAAAGAGTTAAAGCAAGAGCCCTCAAATTTCTGGGAGGAACCATGGAAGGCATCTTTATGGAAACCATGTGCAGATAGAAAAGAATCAGAGAAATCAGGTATTAAAATCTTTTCTTTTTTGTGTTCATGTGTGTGTGAAAGTAATGTTTGGTGTATGATGACAGAGGGTGACAGACTGACAGTATAAAATCTGGGAAATTAAATGACCAGAAGTACCTTAATTAAGTATAATTTGTGGAGACAGGGCAACCTGACAAAAGCAATGGATACATAATGGTCAGTGCAAATGGTGGTCTCAATCAACAAAGAGTAGCTGTAAGTGTCTAAACCTTTCACACACCTAGGTTCATGTTGTTTGCATAATTTACTTTGTGAAGTGTCTTATTTCATTGGTTGATGCATCAATTTGTTTTCAGACTTAAGATCTATGTCCATGATGATTTTTATCTCACTGTACTGTAGAGTCCTGCATAGATTACAGTTATTTATGGCAGGATTCTTAATCATTTAGCATTATGTATTTGCTTTTGAAGTACTCCCTGCTTACATTCTTCATGATAAAATGACCAATAAGGTTTGTACTGAGCTTCTCTGATCCTGGAGTTGTATTTTCATGTAAACATCACACGATCTACAATTCATTATTGTCTTCGTATGACAGATTGGTGAAGCAGACAGAGAAAAACAATGAACAAAATCAGATATCAATAGGCAAATATATGCTGAAATAGTTTGATTAGATTTGTAAGGCAAATAAACATAATTGCAGTTGTTAGATTCTCGCCACAACGTGCCATGTTTTAGCCACTGCTACAGAGTTAATTCGCAATTTCCCTGAAAAAATTTGAATCCATACTGGGGAGAATGACTTCTAGGGAAAAAATAGGAAAGGAAAATAAAAATTATTCGTATATTTTTGTATCTTTGTAGGTATGGTCTTAGAATCAATGAGAATACAGGAAAGCGTAGTAAATTTTATAAAGTTAGCAGATGTTTTCTCCAGCGCAAGCAAAGATGAAGATAGTCTCTTGCATATTCCTCGTACTTGGTTGCAACCTTTTCTTGTGGCAATTTTTTTTCTAAAAAATTATACCTCATTGGATAGGAAATCTCATCTTTGGGTGACTAGCTCACATTAGAGGTATATCCACATGAAGTTAGGTTCAGATAATGGATTCCTTACTTATCCAGTGAAAAATCTCATTTTGGTGATAGCTCACATCAAGTCTAAATCCACGTGAAGTTTGGTTCAATGAATATGATTTATGAGGATAAAATAGCTCGCTTTTTTTTCTCTTGTGTCTCCATTTTTGAAACATATAAAAGGTACTGTAAATGGCAACACCATGGATAGGTCTTGGATTTTAGTACTCGGAAAATGAGTTATAAGTTCCATCAGGGGATTTGACTTTTTTTCTCTTGGACTTTCACATATTAGAAAGCGGAACTTGTAGATATCTAAAGGTTGGAAAGTGTTCATGGAAGAACCTAAAGCATGCCTTTGAAATGATGTGGAACTTATGTGTGTATGGGTATCATACGATGTCGGATTTACCTTCAAATTCTCCAGTAGTTAAGAGGGAACTGATGAATCATATCTAGTGTTTTAGTCATCCATGAAGAGGAAATACCATAACAAATTGTCTGTAATGAGCTATTATTAAGATGATTTTTTAAATCTTACATAGTTGTTGTTCTTAATCCTTGTAAATTAGTTTTCAAAATCTGGACAATGCATATAGCCTTTTTTCTAAATTGAGTACAAGTTGTAGCACTGCATTGAAGTTTTTTAGAAGGAATTTTTAATATTTGAATCTTGATAAACTTAGCTTAATATAGTTATTATCTTTCTGATTTGTGCTTCGTGTAGCTTTTAAAGTCAGTCCTTGCTATCAGAATTGCCATTACATATTTCAGTGACACTATTGTTACTCCTCGCAGATATGCAATGCCGTTGCCTTGGCATCTTTACTTAATGCAACCCTAGTTCTTCCCAGATTTCTTTACAGCAATGTATGGAAAGATCCGAGGTCTGATATTATCATACAAATTGCTTCATCTAATTTGTATTACTGACTTCTTTCCATGTTATATCTGAATGTGGTCACTGTTCATATAATCCGTTCACAAGATGATTGTTAGTCTATTCTGTGTTTGAAATGCAGTTTGCTTCATGAACTACCTTTTCTTTCATAAAAAGCTAGCTTATATTATTTTTAAAGGGAAGCTAAGTTGTTGTTCAATGATACTTAAAACATCTATATCCCTATCTTCTTCAGGAGCTGAACATGGCAATTCATTATTGTCTGCAAAAATCTCACCTCTTTCACTTTATGGAAATGCAGCCAATTCGGTGATATCTATCAAGAGGAGTATTTTGTGAATGTCATGAAGGATGAAGTGAATCTCGTAAAGGATCTTCCTTCTCATTTGAAGTCGCTAGATATTGAAGCAATCGGTAGCCTAGTGTGTGATCGTCTTGGTTTCTACATGCTTACTATGAAGGCAGCGGCTATTTCTGAGCATTACCTTATATCTCTTTTTTATCTTGCTTTTGTTAGATAACTGATGCGGACATTGTGAAGGAGGCAAAGCCCATTGATTACCTTACAAAGGTACTTCCTCTCCTGCTGCAGAATGGAGTTGTCCACCTTCTTGGATTCGGAAATCGGCTTGGATTTGATCCATTACCTTCTAGACTTCAGGTAAAGGACATTACATAAAGATTCAAATATTACAGGAGAGAGATATTAGACATAAAGAGCTCAATGTTAACAAGAATCTCCTCACAATGTCTTTGATGTGTTTTAAGTATTCCGAGATACCGCTTCACCTTCTAGGCAAGGTTTTTTCACAAGTGTGACCATTGACCTTCGCACCCGGAAACCAGAAAATAACAATGCAATGCAAATAGTGATTTCTCTACGAAGTATCCAACTAATACTGAATTAACAAGATATAGCTGGTCTTTTTTTTCTGAAGCATGTTGCATGGTTGTAACCTATCTATAACAGTCAAAAATAGATTACATCAACAACTGAAGGAGGCATGAGGCATTTTATGGCACACACATCACGAATGAAAATGACACTGGAGTTCAGAGACAAATTCTGCAATCATTCAAAGAATATGACAGATGGTTACTCGCATAGTCACTTACTACGAAAGTGTTCATTTATATGAAAGCAAACGTAATTTAGTTTATATGAAAGTAGCATTATTTATAGTTTCATTATTGCATTATATGAAAGCAGCATCATTTATAGTTTATTATATTGCCTTTGTGATAATTGAAATATTCTCCAGAAATTAAGGTGCAAATGTAACTTCCATGCATTGAAGTTTGTGCCAAAAATCCAAGAAGCTGGTTCACTGTTGATCAGAAGGATAAGGAAGTATGATACTGCACAGAGGATGTTGGATAAACAACTTGTTGGAGAGTTTCTGCCTGGCAGTCCCTCAAAAAAACATGATTCAGAAAGAGGTCCATCCAAATATCTTGCTTTACACTTGAGGTTTGAAGTGGATATGATTGCCTACTCCTTGTGTGATTTTGGAGGAGGGGAGAAGGAGAAAAGGGAACTCCAAGCCTACAGAGAAAGTCATTTCCCTCTGCTCATTGAACGCTTGAAACATTCCAAGTGCGAATTTCTTCAGCTTTTTAACTCATACGTACTCCCTCTAAATAGATAATCTTAATCTGGAATCCATCTCTTTCATATCACTTATGTTTGCAGGTCCATCTCTTCATCAGAGTTGAGAAACTTAGGGAGATGTCCATTAACACCTGAAGAGGCCGCACTTGTACTTGCTGGTCTTGGATTCAAACGTGGAACTTACATTTATCTTGCTAGTTCTCGTATATATGGGGGGGAATCTAGGATGCATTCATTTACGAGCCTCTATCCCAACTTAGTCACAAAGGAAACTCTCCTGACACCTAGTGAGCTTGCACCTTTTCGGAATTTCTCTTCACAGGTATCCAACTATTCTTCGGGCATGTTCAACTTGAAAATACTTAGCAAATTTCTGCGTGATAAGTGTTTTGGAACTATTTATTCATTGAAATTTTAGAGAACTGCTTTGGTTGCAGCTAGCAGCATTGGATTTTATCGCCTGTGCAACTGCAGATGTCTTTGCCATGACTGATTCTGGGAGCCAACTCTCATCCCTAGTATCTGGATTCCGCACTTACTATGGTGGTGGCCATGCCCCTACCCTGCGGCCTAACAAGAAAAGGCTAGCAGCAATTTTGTCAGAGAATAGCACCATAGGTTGGAATAGTTTTGAAGATAGAGCAAGAAAGATGATCGAGGAAGGTCAGAGTGTTTTGATACGGGGTTTTGGTCGAAGTATTTATAGACAACCGAGGTGTCCAGAGTGCATGTGTAAAACCCAGTAGCATGTTCCCAGGTGCAAGAATTTTTCAACGCTCTGTTGTTTTGAAACTGATTTGCATATGCCCAGAAAAGCATTCCCTGTAGGCATCCCAATCAAGGCGTGGCTCCTCAATTGTTGATCATGTCATCAGGAATGAAAATGACAATGCTGATAGGCTGCTGTATCATTATTCATTTGTTCAAATCTTTATACAATTGTAGTTGTAAATTTTCTTCCCTTTGGCTCTAATTCCTTTGATTCTTTCCATTTGTATATAACAATACACACGTTCAATCCAATAATATGCATTCCTGATATTAATATTATGATAGGGGTCTTGTCTTTTCTTTTTGCTATTTGAATTGAAAGGTTTCTATGTCATTTCTGAAACAGCACAACTTGCAGCAGCTGCTCCACCCCTCCCTCCCCTGTTCCTCGTGAGCGCAATACTGCTGTGAAAAACCAATCAACGTAAAGTGGTTACAAATGAAATTCCAGCAACTACACAATAGCAAATCCCTTAGTAAGTTGTTAGGTCTTGTTATGTGTTTTGCGTGTTTTGGGTTGGATTGGATAATTTATTTTATTTTATATTTGATAGATATTAGATGAGACTCGGTTGAAACGAGATCTGAATTGGTCTGAGTTTTAAAAAAAAAAAAAAAAGATTAATCTGACCTAACATGACCTAGTCAAAATTTCAGGTCAATCTATGATCCAGTCAAATAAAGATAAAATAAAGGTAAAAAATCAATTGACTTTTATATATATATATATATATATATATATATATATATATATATATATATATATATATATATATATCTATGTTAAAATGAGATTGCTTTAATTATTATTTTTTAATTTGGATCAACCCAGGTTGACTCTCCTAACTCATGACTCGAGCTTTATCTAGAGTTGACCCTCGAGTTAAGTTTGAAACTATGATAACCATTTTTATTTTTATATTATTTTGGGTTCACCCAGGTTGACCATCTTGACTATTACATGGGCCTTGCTCTGGATCAACCCCTTACTTAGATTATAAAATTATGATAATAATAATTTCTATCTTTATATTAACCCAAGTCAATAGTCAACCTGAATCATGACTTGGACCTGGTTGATAAAGCCTAGCTAGCCTCAAGTCGACCCCTGAGTCAAGTTATAAAATTATGATAATAATCATTTTTATCATAAGGTTAACATGAGTAAATGATCATCCTCACCCATGACTTGGGATTAACCTCGGGTCAACCCCCGAATCAAGCTTTAAAACTATGATAATAATTATTTTTATCCCTATATTGAGTCAATAGTCAACCCGACCCGTGACCCGATCTTGGTGGATCAGGCTTAACTCTAAGTCGACCCCCGGGTCGGGTTTTAAAACTATGATAATAACTATTTTTATTCTAAGGTTAATCTGGGTCAATAATCAACCCAACTTGTGACCCGAATCTAGCCTCAGGTCAACCTCTGATAAGTCAAGTTTTAAAACTATGATAATAATCATTTTTATTTTTATGTTGACTTGAGTCAATAGTTAACCCTATCCATAACCCGGGCTTGGACTTAGATCGATCTCAAGTCAGATTTTAAAACTATAATAATAATAACTTTTATCCTTACGTTGATATAAATTAACTAGATTAACTCTTGTATAAAGTATTAGACAAACTTGTCATACCCTTTTTAGTACTAAAATTTCTTCACCATAACAACTTTAAATAAAATAAAAATTAATTTTTGTACTGTCCAAAGATATATCAAACAACCTCGTTAAAAACATTATTATACTCTATTTATCATTGCCCAGCCTACCAAACACTAGCTTAGGTTTTCTAGCAACTGATAAGAGGTAGCATCAGAGGAATCCTTTCCAAACGAAATTTGGTTGAATGTTGGATTCATTAGGGTAAGTGATTATTCCTTTCTCTCAAAGCACACTATATGGATCATAAAATAATGAATTGAACTGATGAATGCAAGGGACAATGAATTAGTTTTACTGTAATAAACCTGACCTACCCAAGTCATACACATAAAATAAATGAAAACGAGAGAAGAGAAAGCAGAGGAGTCATTCTCTGCCAGCAAAACCATATGGATCATTTGTTTCACTCTTCTTCGCTA
>Ga0307515_10011279_pt1 | contig 16967 bp, 20 predicted proteins | sample 17_EM_MG_FD_194513 | JGI IMG/M metagenome (GOLD analysis project Ga0307515, IMG submission 194513) | Populus trichocarpa ectomycorrhiza microbial communities from riparian zone in the Pacific Northwest, United States - 17_EM | ecosystem: Host-associated > Plants > Roots > Unclassified | place... | reverse complement strand
CCAACATATGGGCAACCTTTATCAGCAAAAGAGCAAGCGACACGTTCAGTTCCCCATTCTGAAAATGAGCGTCACTGGAGCCTCAAACATTTTTGGTCTTATAAATAAGGTAATTGGTAAGTGTTTTGCTCACTGTTATCCGTAACAAACGTATAGGCAGCCATGGTACTCAATAGAGAATGTGACACGGTCACAGCCCCATTGTGAGAATCACTGACAACCTAGCATCAACTGAGACTCATCAATGTCTGGTGATGCATATTTGGTAATGAAGGCGTCGCATGGATATTTGAGCTTATAATTGCACTATTGACCTCCTCCAAGGTCAAAAATACAAAATATTAAAGGAAAAACATGAATTCAAATATTGTCGATATTGCAACCTGCAAAACATGCAAAATGTGATTCCTGGATGTCAAATAATTGATTTTGATTGAGAACTATAATCAAACAGCAAAGGCAAGCACATTATATGTAATTACAGATGGATCCGCTGAACAACCCGCTGAGTACCCGCCCAATTCAGAAGGGTGGGGAGTATTCTATGGAACCATACCAGAATGGAAGGTTCGGTTTTAGTGATGACCCGGACCGCCAAATTGGCACCAGGTAGGTTCCGACCCGGACCCGGACCCGAAGCGATGGTCCAGAACCGTTGCTAACACTACCGGCCATCCATCTCTGACCCAGCCGAAACCAGTGCCTGCTGCAAATCCGGCCAATTGGGATCAAACAAACACGGCTAATCAGGCTACACAGAACAATCCTCAGGCTAACCGCCAGCACCATCGGCCTCAACAGAAATCTTCGAAAGCTGACGTTCTACCGGCAAAGGGTTTTGATGCAGATCTCCAAACCACAAGGTGAGCTTCTGCCCTAAATTTTCACCTGGAGGTAACCCACCTCAGCAGGACCACACACAATCTGCAAACTGGGACAGAGGACACATATTCAAACGACAGAAGACCTTTGATATTCAACAGCAAAAAAACTCATAGGCCTCTCTTGTCATCTGGTCTGACAGGAGACTTTCGACGAGGCAGAATTTTGTTTAGAGTGGTTGGTTACGCAGACGTTCATGGCGACCTTGAACAGCATAGAACAACATCAGATCACTTCGAAGTCAAGGGTGGTGTTGGAGAGCCCAGAAGCTCTCATGTCAAGTCAGTATGTATGTGGCACATCCAGACCAGACACAGCCCATATTATTCACAACCTCTCTATCAGAGTTGGAAGTGGGGAAATGCAACGCATGCAAGCATTAATCGATTGCGGCACGATGAACATCTTGATGTCACCGAGACTGCGAAAACGGCTTGGTCTGCCGGACCAACCAGCATACGTCACGACTCTGGGCCTCAGTGGCCATGCAAAGGCTCACGCATGTGAAAGTCGAAAGACGGCGTTCATGGTTCAGTATATGGAGCACTTATCACCAGTTCAAGAATCAGAGGTGCCAGTTGTGCCCATATGGGCTCATGACTTGGTCTTGGGATTGCCTCAGTTCCAGTCCAGCGATCCTATTATCAATCGGCAACACGCTCGGCTTTTGATCCTCCGAACCCCAGGGGGAGGGGGAGTTGCCGCAGTGCACTGGGTAGACCTTCACGAATGCCCCCCAAATGTACCAAGATCTATGTCGAGGGAGGAGGCATGTTCCGAAGAAGGCGGCGGTATCCCAGATATTCAAATACTGGGAACAACTGCCTTTGCCGATCTACTGCCCAGTCCGCAGGTCGTTGGGACATTCTTTCCAAGAGTGGGTAATTCTACAGGGCTGCAGGGAGCAACTGTGGAAGGCATCACTGATGGCGAGTCAGATAGGCCCCAGGCGCTGGACTGACGCGCAGGGAGCAGTGGCATTAGTTGCAGCAGAAGAGTGTAACAAGAATGCGGACCTTGAATGAGTGCTACCAGCACGGTGAGACACGAAGAGAGTACTCGACGGCGGCGCTTGGTTCTACCATGGGCGACGCATTTTGAATCTGGGCTCCTGGATATTCCACCTTACCGCTCCATAGGTACATATTATGAATTGGGAACTAACGTTTGCAGAAGTAGCCGGCACAATGGCAAAGATGGTGCCTTCAGATAATGGAGGACATATCCCAGCCATATACGGTGATGACGTGGAGGATTTCAGTAAGGCCAAGGTGGAGACACTTCCCCCGCATCGGTCAACTGACCATGCAATTGACCTGGAGCCCAGCTATAAATTGTCATTTGGGCGGATTTACAACCTATCGGAGTTCGAGTTGAGGATGTTAAAGTCTTACATCGAGGTAAACCTAGCCATGGGGTTCATTCAGCAGTCATCATCTCCAGCGGAGGCGCCGATTCTCCTCGCTAAAAGAAGGACGGAGGACAAACACTTTTGGTCGACAATCATGTGCCTAACAAGGTGACGGTGAAGACTCGTTATCCCCATCTGTGAATTTAAGAGATGCTTGACGGTGTGCAGGAGGCCATGGTATTTACACAGCTGGACCTCCACCGTACTTATAACCTCACCTGGATCAAGGAAGCTGATGAATACAAAACCGCTTTCGAAAGACGTTGTGGCCAATTCCAATTGCAGGTCCTGCCATTCGGCCTAACAACCACACTGGCTATTTTCCAGTTGTACATCCATGATTGCCTACTGCAATACATTGACGACTTCACGGTATGCTACCATGACGACATACTCATCAGTATGGCCAATGACAAGGAGCATGAGGCGCAGGTGCACCAAGTGCTGCAGCAACTCAAGGAATTCGGTCTTCAGTGTAAAGCCATGAAGTGCCATTTCGGAATCTTGGAAGTCAGCATTGTGGGGTTTGCTTTCACTCAAGGTCAAGTCGGCATGGAATGGGACTGGATCGCCACAATCGAATACTGGCTGACACCGAAGTCAGTATGAGATGTCCCGGTGTTTCTCAGGTTCACGAACTTCTATCGAAGATCCATCTGGAAATATGGCACAGTGACACTTCCAGTGATGGAATGACTAATGAAACCAGAGACAACCCCGAGAGGCAAGAATGGGACCCATCTAGCCAAATGGGACAGGCCGCAGCAAGCAGAAGTGGCATTCCAGAAACTGAAGATGACCATCACCGAGGCACCGATCCTCGAGAATTTGGATTGGGTGAAGCCAGTCATTCTTCCAACGGATGTGTGCAGATTTGCGATTGCAGGCATCCTCAACGACTACAATATTGTCGGGGTTCTCAGGCCGGTCGATTTCCACTCCCGGAAGTGCTCGTCAGCCTATCAGAGTTACGACGCTTATGATCGGGAGCTATTAGCCATTGTGGAAACACTAAATCAGTGGCGGCATTACCTCGAGGGCACCAATTACAAGGTCATCATTTAGTTGGACTACAACAATCTCGAATTCATCCAGACATCCAAAGTGCTGTCCAGGTGACAAGCCAGGTGGTCAGAAACTCTTTCGGCTTACGACTTTGTCATTGAGCACCTCGAGGGCAGCAACAAGCCTGCCGATGGCCCGTCCAGATGGCCTGACTACGAGATCGGCTGTGAAAGGCCTTTCGCACGACTATTGGCGACTGCCTCAGTGGAGCCATACGACAATCTCATGCCACAAATCATCGCGGTCCAGGTTTCCGACCCTTTGGCTGTTGATGTCTCGGCAGAGCTAGTTGACGGGCCAATTGCGGAAGTCACAAATTCCAAGGCAGAGGAGAATGAATGGAAAGTCGTCACGGGGGCTCTTACCAATCAAGAGAGATTATCCATTCCTGTGGTTGACCACCTACGTGGAAAAGTCATAAGTCTCTTTCATGACAAACCACAGTCCGGTCATTTTGGAGCTCTCCAGACTACCGAGCTGGTATCTTGGGATTTCTACTGGCCAGCAATGGACTTGCATGTACATAAGGATGTCAGGGGCAGCAGAGTTTGCCACCGAATTAAACCACCTCGGCACGCCGGGCACAGGATCAACATGCCCTTGGAGACACAATCACGGCGATGGGAAGGCATCATGATGGACTTTGTCACTGACTTGCCAGAGTCAATGACACCGGGCTGCACCTGGATTGTAAATATTGTGGTCCGACTTAGAATGATGGAAATCTACTTACCATGCCTGAATGATATCGCTTCCGCGGAATTGGCCTGTCTCTTCTTTGAACATGTCATTTGCTAGCGTGGAGTCCCGGACAACATAGTTACAGATCGCGGCACCCAGTGTACAAGTCTATTCTGTACCTGGGTATGTTCTTACTTGGGTATTGACCATTGGCTCTCGACAGCCTTCCATCCACCGATGGACATGCAGACAACAGGTCCAAACCAGAGGATGGCGCATTATCTCTAGGCTTTCTGCAACTACAAGCATGACAATTGCGTTGAACCATTGCTGCTAGCCAAATTGGCTGGCAATAATGCGATACATGTGTCTACGAGGATGACTCCATTCCGGGCGAATTACCACTACCATCTGGTGATGCAGTTTAAGGCACCGAAGCAACCATCTAGACTGAAATCAGCAATCCGAGCAGACTCTTTCGCCGCTGGCTTGGAGGTGCCTCACCAAGCTCTCCATACGAACTTGCAGGAGGCTCAAGCCTGTCAGCCGAAATACACCATTGGCAAGGAGCTTGTTTCGAGGTTGGAGATAAGGTCTGGCTTTCAACACGGCACTTCCGGACGTCAAGACGATGGAAGAAGGTATATTACAAACGGACAGGACCTTTCACGGTCAGTAAGATCATCAATAAGAATGCTTACAAACAACACTTTCCATATACGATCCAGAAGCACAATGTTTTCCAAGTCTCTTTGTTTAACCACTATAAACAGCATACAGCCTGCCAGCCGCTAACTAAACCGCAGCCGATGATTTTCGATGACTCTTATGAATGGGAAGTTGACAGCATCCTCGACCCTAAGCAACGCTACCAGAAGCTTCATCATCTCCTACAGTGAACGGGCTTCAGTTACATATGGACTAGCTGGGAACCTGCAGTGAATCTTGGCAATGCGCAAGAATCAGTTGCTGAGTTTGACCGAGAGGATCCGAGGAAGCGTCGACGATGATTTGACTTGGAGGAGTGGGATTGGATGTTTCCTATAGGGTTTTACTTTTTCTTACTGTCTGATGGATCCCGGGCCGGTATAAATAGTGACAGCATGTGTTTCTACCGCCTACCACTGGACATGGAGTTTCCCCATGCACCGGATCCGCTGTGAGGCTTCTCATCTGGCACTGATCAGTTGTGGGACTTACTAAAGTCATATAGAGGCGTACGCATATGGGTTTTGTCTTCTTATGGTATTTCTCTTGTTTATACACATATGTGGCAGCCCAGGGGGTCTGCTCCTAATGGGAGGGATGATGTAATGGCATTCAGGATTCGGTTCTTGCCAATGGCACGAGACATGTCCAGGGCTCGGTAACCACACCATTATATAGACGACTCGCAATCTCTCTGAGATCGCCAGCCATAATCTTACCTAACAACTACTCTATTATATTACCTCATCCATGTGTGCAACCGTATGATTCCATATACTCTCATACGTGGCCATATACAGATGTGATACAGCCTTGCACCGGCCCAGCAGCCACATGCATACCTTCCAGACCCACCGGTCAACCACATTGGTACTGATAAGTTGCTCCAGCCACTCCCAAGCCACCCTAGAACTGAGCAATATGCTCTGAAATGCTGCAAAAGCTTTCTCAGGTGTATCTGAAAGCAACTGCAGCTATGGAAATGCATTCAAGATGCTATAATATTTGACTTATAGGATGTTGAAGTTGTGGAGCAACTGAGACTGCTGCGCAGGTCTGCAGGGGACTTTGAGATCAGTTGAGATCTTCTACAAGAGACTTTTAGAATGGCTGATGTGACCACTGGGCAGCGCTACAGGAGACTTCAATATTCATGCGGTATTCTCACTGAAGTAGTTCATAGGGTCTCATTACCACAAGCCATTTCATCTGTCATATTCGTCTTGGTTACAATCACAAGATGATTGATAACATCATAGTATGGCATGTATTATCTATATAAGTCTATCTACATATATACATACAGGCAATCATGCTGCAGATGGTACTCAAGAGTAATCGGAGCACCTGGAGGTGCCGATTGAGTGAACTGCAGTCTTGCACCTGGAGGCTGCATCAGCAAAAGACATTTCCATCCGGGCGGAATGGCTCCGTCAGAGTGGACACCTGCGTCAGAGGCGTCAGAGACACCCCGGTGGTGGATTACTCTGCGCCCCGCGTCACTACCAGGCGTCGCATTGCATAGCGCCCTCCGATCACTGTTTCGCCATTTCTTCTCGCTCTGTCGGTCTCCTATTTTAAACATACACTCTGGCGTTGTTGCCAACTGTAACCATACGTCGGAATAGGTTCATTGGGTACACACTTGCATCGGGATTGCAATGTGATGGGTGACGCTGCGAAAATCTCACCTTGCATTCTTTCTACATTAAACACGAGGAGCATAAGAAGAAGGTTAGAAGATATGATACTACCAGGCCGTGAGGATCCACGGGAAGAGGGAGTGAGACCAAACGTTGGGAAAGATAGAGTGTGTATTTTCGTTGTATGACAAGATGAGATGAAAATGAGATGCTGTCTATCTACCCCGGGGTCGCCCGAATATATACTCCATGTCGCTCATTCCACCTCCGTTACCCCTGTATCTCCGTACACCCACCGCGCTCCTTAACGATATACTTAGAGGCCGTGATTGATTGAATTTGGAGATGCACTTGGAGCCCGGGATGGAGTGAACTCAGAGATGCACTGGGAGGCCGTGATCGAGCGAGATTGTAGATGAACTTGGAGACCGAGATCGAGTGATCTCACAGATGCACTTGGAGGCCGTGATTGAGCGAGTTTGGACATGCACTTGGAGGCCGAGATCATGTGAACTCGGAGATGCACTCCGAGGCTGTGACCATGCGAGTTTGGAGGAGTACATGGAGGGGGTCGATTTGGAGGGAGGCGCGACGGCAGCTGAGACTCTATTCATTGGTTAACTTGTAATTTGATCAGAACCTGACTGGGAGCGGGAGACTGTCGATCATGGGATGATGCTGTACTTGGTGTATGCTGTACTTGGTGTTAACTCATGATTATGGCATGGAGAGATAGAGAGGGATGACTTAACTTCGTGTTCTTAGGTGATGGTAGAGTTGAGCCCAAGAAAGAGAGAGATCAGAGGAGATGGGGGAAATCATCATGGAAAACTGGGACTTAGAAAATTTCATGTACGAGTCAATTGACCATTTCCGATATGGCAGATACGGGTTCCGATCTGGCGTGTAACAACACCTATACGAGGTCTTCTAAACCCAATCAGGCAACTCATTCCCCTGATTTCTCATAGCCGCTCGTATCCTCCATAGCATTCTCATCTTCATCTCCCATCTCTCTCTTTCTCGTCCACAACTCTACCATCATCGCAAGAACACAAAGTTAAGTCATCCCGCTCTATCTCTCCATGCCATGATCATGAGTTAACACTGAGTGCAGCATTCACCGAGTCCAGCATACACCAAGTACAGCATACACCAAGTACAGCATACACCGAGTACAGCATACACCGAGTACAGCATACACCGAGTACAGCATACACCGAGTACAGCAGACACCTAAGATTGTCTTTTGTCCCTTCATTCTCTCGATGTCAAGTTGACCCCTGAATGTAGCTTCAGCTTCTGGCATACCTCCCTACCGATTGACCGCCGCCAGCCAGTTCTCCATAAGCGCTTCAAAGGTACAGTCACCTCATCACATTCCCACGGTTTCGAGTTAACTAACTGATGAATAGAGTCTCAGCACCTGGCGCGCCTCCCATCGACCGCCTCCAGATCGACCACCTCCAAGTACTCCTCCAATCTCGCTCGATCATAGCCTGCTACAAGTGCATCTCGAAACTCGCTCGTTCCCGGCCTTGGAGTGTATCTCTGAGTCCACTCAATCTCGGTCTCCAATTGCATCTCCAAACTCGCTCGTTCACGGCTTCAAAGTGCATCTCTGAGTTCACTCGACCTCGGCCTCCAAATGCATCTCCAAACTCGCTCGATCACGGCCTCCCAGTGCATCTCTGAGTTCACTCAATCTCAGTCTCCTATTGCATCTCCAAACTCGCTCGATCACGGCCTCCAACTGCATCTGTGAGTTCACTCAATCTCGGTCTCCAAGTGCATCTCCAACTCGCTCGATCACGGCCTCCCAGTGCATCTCTGAGTTCATTCCATCTCGGCCTGCAAGTGCATCTCGAAACTCGCTCGATCACGGCCTCAGAGTGTATCTCTGAGTTCACTCGATCATCATCTCGAGGCGCACCTCGAATTGCTTACAATCACCGTGTGCTGCCAGTCCAGATATACATTGTGTAGATAGGTAGCTATATAGATGCATAGATGAGAATACAAACTGAATGCATAAGTTTTGAAAATCGTTGAACGATAAGTAGTAGCTATGATTTAACATCGCCAGGCATTGTGTAAACGGCTTCAGCATAACTGCAGCCCCTGCGAAGAGTGTAACACACGTGTCCTTCTGATGGTGCGTTAACGTTGCCACAATGTAAAGGAGGTACGTATGCAATGCGACCCATCGCCTGGGCGACGGGTAGCGTGTAATTCTCTGTCAGAGGGTACGAGGTTCCGTCAGAGCCGTCAGAGCCGTCCGGAACACCCGGGTGTTTCTGACAGAAACTAGAGTTGTTGCTGATGTGTCATCGAGCAAGTTTAAAGATGCACTTGAATGGAGGCTCCAATCGTGCGAACGCAAAGATGAACTCCAAGGCCACGATCGAGTATACTGTGTGATGTACATTGAGGCCGTTATCTTATGAACTTGTAGATGCAGTTGGAGGCCGTAATTGAGCTAATTTGTAGATGCACTTGGTGGCCACGATGATGTGAACTTGGATGCCACAATTGACCAAGACTGGAGATGTACTGGGTGGCCAAGATCATGCAAAATTGAAAGCCAAGATCAAGCGAGGTTGGAGATGCACTTGCAGGCCATGATTGTGTTAACTTTGGGGCTGTGATCAAGTGAGGTTGGAAATACACCTGGAGACCAGGATCACTGTGGTGGGAAAATGAGGTTCTCGCCACAACTACCACTCTGTTTGGCAGGGGGAAGCTTGTGCAGGGCAGATAGAGATACAGGGGTACCAGAGATAGACCGAACTACCAGGAGGTTATAGATGTGGTAGGCCCTGGGTAGATAGACATCATGTTGTCAAACAAAGATATACATACTCTAAGTTTCTCATCTCTTGGTCACACTCACTCTTTCCAAGATTTCATAGAACCACACAATTGTGTGATTCCTCATGGCAGCATACCCTGTCTTATCCTATAAACATCTTTCTAAGCTCCTTGAACTAGAATCAGTCTTGCTCAAGAATTCCCTCGCAATGTTGCAAGAGTTGCATTGGAGTGTTGATGATTGGCCCTCTGCCTTGCAGCTCAGCCATTTTATCTCATTGTGTGATCTCAGAGAATCACATAAAGGGCATGACCAAGCAAAATTGGAGGAAAACTTGGAGGGGATCGATTGGAAGTCACAACCAGAGCTGAGAGTCTATTCATTGGTTAACTTAAAGTTGTGGGGATGTAGAGAGTAGAGAACAGTCAGGTCCACTGAGAAATAAGAGATGAAAGACTTGCTGGGAGCAGAAGACAGTAGATCATAAGTTAATGCTATTCTCAGTGTTAACTGATAATGAGGACAGGCAACGATTCAGAGAAATGACCAAATTCTGTATTCTCAGGTGCTGGTTGAGCTGAGGCTGAGAAAGAGAGAGTTCAGAGGAGAAGGGGGACATCATCTTGACAAATTGGAACAGAAGAGATTTTTGTATGCAAATCAATTGATGATTTCTGATATGGCATGTATAATTGCCAATCGGGTGGGTAAGATCCCCAACAAGAAGTATTCTGAACCTAATAAGGCATGTCATACCTCTTACCTCATGACCTCCAACCCACTCCCATCCTTATTCCACATCTCTCTTTCTTATGTACTTTTCTACCATCATCGCAGATCACAAAGTTAAGTCATCCCTCTCTATCTCTCCATGTCTCAATCATGAGTTATCGCGAGGTCCACCATACTACCAAGACAGACTGTCTCGCAGCCAGTCTTCGTTCAATTCCACGATTACAAGTTGGCCCTTGCATGCAGCTTCAACTCCTGGTGTGCCTCGCTATAAATTCATTGCTGCCAGGTAGCTCTCTATTTGTGCTCAAAGGTATATTCAACTTGTTACATTCCCCTGTGTGCAAGTTCACTAACTGATGGATCTGTTGGACCGCCCAATCGACCACCTGCAGATTGAACACCTCCAGAACAACCACCTCCAGATCAACCACATGGAGATCAACCACCTACAAGTACTTTTTCAATTTCGCTCAGTTGCAGCCTCCACGTTCAGACAATCAAGACCTCCAAAGTGCATTTCTAATCCCGGTCTATCCCAGCCTCATAGTTCATCGCTATGTTCACTGACCTGCCATTTTCAGGGATACCTTGAATTTCGCTAAAGCACTGCCTGGAGCCAGTTCTGTGTAGATGGATAGCTGTATAGATACTGACTTGAAAGTACAAACTGAATACATAAGGTTTGAAAATATTTGCACTTTAAGTAGTTGCTACATTTTCCAGGTGCACCTGCAGCAATCCCAAAGATGTTCTGTTGTCCAAACTGCTCTTCAGCAATGCAAGGTGCTCCCAGGCATGTTATCCATGTTCCCAGGTACCTCCACGCTTGTCACTGGCTTTCCCAACCTTGTTGTTGGCACTGCCAAGGTTGTCGCTGTTGCTCCCAGGCTTATTGCCAGCACACCCAGGTGCTCTCCTGGATGTTACCACAGGTTCTCTATTCTTGCCGATTTTTTGCCTGTGCTCCCAGGTACTCCAGAATGCTACTGCATTGGTCCACTCAACTTTCCAATTTGACCACCCTGGGATTCTGGTCTGACAACTCCCAAATACTCCCAGAGGCTCCCAGTAACAAAAATACATTTTGCTGATGTAGTGAAATACTGGTATGATACTCAAGTATTATAGATATACTACCTGGGTGTTATTTGTATATACCTGGAGGTTAAACAAAATGGCTCTGGGGTGATTGGTGTTATTTGGTGTTATCAGAGTTATGGGAAATTATGGTAAGCCATGTGGCCTACTGAATATTACCTGTGATGGAATACCATTTTGCAGATGTTAGATACTCTTCTGCATTTTATTCAATAGTCTACCAGTCTATATACACTCTTGAATACCTCTATTTATATACCAATTATTTATATAATTCTTTTCATCTTGGAGTAGTACATATAACTAAATAACTACACTTTCAGTTGCAACTATTAATACTAAATCTGTAATCAGAATATACTTCTAATTTGCGCTATCAATTCACTCCACTAGAATTTGCTCAAGTCGTGGATATTGGTTATTGTTATTATTTTTGTTCCCCTATCGCCATCTGAAAGATTGGAAGCTTGCCATATATCCATTACTTTCCAAATACCGAACAGGGTGAATGTGACAAAGGGAATACCACCCTTATTAGAAAACTGTTATCTGAAATCTAAAAGCTTCTCTATTGTATAGGCCAGCTCCATTCTCTTCTTGCATATATCATATTTCTTAGAATTGCTCACAGCATGTCTTCTTGGCATGTTGACAATGCAAACTTGTTATAGAGACTGGTACTGGGTGGATGGCGAGTGTGAGTGCTGAGCAACCTTCGCTCTCCCTTTTCTTCTGCTCACCAGACCGGTGCTTACTAATATTCTCTAAACCGGACCCTGGCTATAAATATGCTGGATTTTGGGAGTACGGTACAGCCGGGTAGAGGGCTGGGTTAATTCCTACGCTACAATGTTAGTTGCGGCTCTTTTTTCGTTGTGAACTTGCGCCAAAAAAGCAGTATGATAGACTACACGTTGTTGTACAGCCACTCAGACTGACGTTCTTTGAGCTCTGTCCAGCCTCGTTACTTATCATCTCGTCAGCTTTCACCACGATGGCCTCCGTCGCCGTCTCTCCCACCGACAAAGTCCTATCTCTCCTGCTCCTGTCGTTCAAAAACCTTGACCTCACCAACAACCCTGCCATCCGTACCATCTCGCGGCTCACTCTCCCCACTACCACTGTATCTGGAACCAACACTATCGCCTTGCACCTCTCCACGCTCATCCTACTCTTCAAAAACACAGAGTACTCAAACCTTCATAAAGCCGAGATTGAACAATGGCTTAGCCTTTCTTCCGTCGAGCCGCCCCTTCATTCTACCCTTGACGCTCTTGACCAAAATTTGATGCTTCGTACCACTCTGCTGGGAGAGAAGTTTTCGGTTGCCGACGTGGTCGTGTATGCGCGAGTTAAGGACTTCGTCGCGAAGTGGAGTGACGATGAGAGGACCGGCCAGCAGGGACGCAGAAACGTATGTCGCTGGGTAGATTTTGTTCAGAACTCACCTGTTCTGGGACTCAAAGTACCAGAGGAGGAGAAGGTTAAGATTGACCCGGACAAAGTATTGTTCCATGTGAAGCTTGAGGAGGCGCCAAAGAAGAAGCCCGCTGGAGGTATGGCTTTCGAGGAGGGAAAGAAGATGGGTGCAGTCGCCATTGAGGCCGCGAAAGAGGCCGGAAAGAAGGTGGAGAATGCTGCTGGCGCTACAGCTGCCGCAACCACCGGGAAGAGGACGGAGAAGAAGCAGAAGCCGAAGTGTGAGCTCTCGCCTCAAAAAAAAGGTACCATCCCCGTACCTCTTCTCTATTCGCACACCATTCACAAGATAGAACCGGTTATCTCACCCTCTCAAATCGAACTTCGCGTCGGCCACATCCTCTACTGTCGACCTCACCCAAACGCAGACTCACTCTTTGTCTCCACCATTGCCTTGGGAGACGACCCTAGCTCCTCGGTCATCACCCCGCAGTCGGACATAAATGACCTTCCTAAGGAGATCAAGGCGAAATTCAACCCCTTCCCGACCGTCCGTACCGTCTGCTCCGGTCTTAATGGCCTTGTCCCAATCGAAGAAATGCAAAACCGCAAAGTCGTCGTTGTCGCCAACCTCAAGCCCGTTACAATGCGCGGAATCAAATCTGCCGCCATGGTCCTTGCCGCATCCCCGGCGCCTCCGTCGAGAGAGGAGCCGTCCTATAAAAAACAGTTCGTGGAGCTTGTTATACCTCCGGAGGGCGCGGAAGCGGGTGAGAAGGTCTATTTCGAGGGCTTCCTGGGAACCCCGGAAGTGCAGTTGAATCCGAAGAAAAAGATCTTTGAGCAGATCCAGCCGGGCTTCAAGACTACAGAGGATCAGACAGTGGTATTTGATAGAACCCAGGCTGGATGGGTTAACGAAAGGGAGAAGGGCAAGGCCGTAGCAAGATTAGTTACGGAGAAGGGAGGTGTCTGCAAAGTTCCTACGCTTAAGGGCGCGGTTATTTCATAGACGGGGAAAAATGTAAGCCTTGTGTGCAGAACCTAGATATAGGGGAAATATAAGTAGATTAAAACACTAGCTACGTGTGAAGAAGAAGACCCATAGCACAACGGCAGTGGAAGTCAAAGCCAGTTCTTCTACGGCATTGAAACTGCATCTGCTGGCATGCTGGATACAGCATTTGGATTTTTGAGCTTTACATTGTCTAGACTCCATCAGTAATGTTCCCGTCAGTCAGATAAAAGGTTAACTACACCCACATGCCCAAACTGCCGGGTTACAGTTTAGTTTGAAAAGTTTTTAGACCCAAACACAATCTGAATTACGCAGTTGCTCATTGCTTACGAAAATTAGCATTCTATAGTACTAAAATATCTGTCAATGGTAATTCTGAGATACAGTGTATCTCTAAGTAAGTTCAATACTATATAGCTTTCAATGTGAGTTTCCTGTGTGTCCGTTGAATACTCTCTTGTAATTAGAGTATATTTGCACTGTACGAAATTTGAAACTCAAAATTGCAATTTCGCATACTCAGTATATTGGGCCAATTAGATTATATTTATCTTACACGTAAAGTGCAAGTATTTTTGTATTCCCATTACCAATTATATTATGTGGTAAATTTAATAAAGCTAATATCAAATTGGTCACTCAGATTATATGTATTATTTGTATAATGTGATGTCTGAAGTAATGTGATGTACTATTTGATAACTATGCAAGGGTAATATATTCTTGCAAAGTATATTTCAAATCAGAATCTTCTGAAATCTATTTGACAGATAACAACTGTTTATTATATATAGTTTTGTTATTTCAGCTATTCAAGTATACCAAATCTCTATTATATTATTGACAAATTATGGTAGTTATTTCTTGATTGGACCAGATTTAAAAGTAATGAAAATAGTTGAAAAAGAAGTTTAGTTGGTATTAAACTGGTCTATTCAAAATCAGATTTGTATTCTTGTTTTAGATTTGTTTAGAGTTTGAACTAATTTCTAGTTATTAAGTCTATTTCATATTAGTTGTATAGTGGATTGTTGTTAACCATATAGGCAATATACTACAAAAAAAAACCTTCAAATGGGATGGTCAGAAAGTTCTATTTCCAGATTCAACAGATAAACAGCACTGAATTATATAATACACATATCTGAGGTTATTGGCAACAGGTCGAAGGCAGTACTCACTATTTATGAAGTTTACTTTACCATCCATGGTGATATTTTAATATATTTTAAAAGTCTATTGTAGCGGTAATATTGTCTTTCTCATCAATTACAATCTCTGGATCACTTGGGGCTGCTTCATTCACTGCAGTCAATTGTAACTGTACTTGTTGAAATAGATTCTATGCTATTTCCTCTTATTAGGCATGTGTAGGTGTTGACTCTTGACTTGTAGCAACTGTCGACATCATTGGCCGATAACGTATCTCACTGTCAAATACATCTCAAACCTCATCGAAGCTCTTGACTCATGACCTGATTGAAGAATGAACTTCTTAAGACTCATTGCTTGTGTAATTGGTAGGTCTCTGAGTGGTTGCATCAAAGTTTGGTCAATTGTTGACTTGTAGTTGATAAGTCGGAATAGATGCAAACATAGAAATTCATTGAGCAATACAGATCTGATTACTGAAGAAGTGAGAATAGTGTATGAACGCATATGCCAGCATTCGGTTGTGTCTGGATATGGTTGCACATGTGGATTCTAGTGACTATATATGTAGATGTGTAGTAGGTCAGATGGAATTATCACTAGAGATCCAATGATTGTGGCAAGCCACCTATATACAATTGGTGTTATCTGGCCCCTGGTCACATGCCACCATTACATCCCAGCTCATTACTTGTTCAGCTACCCATCAAGCTACACTCAAGCTCTGGTTGGGAGCTGGCTGATGGTGACAATGTATTCCAACTACATTAATCTCCACCAAGGTGGCAAAGCCATCTCCAGTACTTGTATATGGATACAATGTCAAGTTGGTGTGACTGAAGGCAAAGCTAAGATACTATTGCTGCTGTAACCAATGAAGGCAATCAAATGCACTTCAAGCTGGTGAGAGTATCACTTGATCATGGCTATCAAGTTGACTTACAGATAACCTTGGAGGCAGTGGTAAAGCAAAAATACAAATATACTGAAATGATGTGATTTGTCACATCAGAAAATATTGACAGAGGATGTAATCAAGTCAACATATATGTGTACATATTGTGTGTGATCAAAACAACTGGGAGGTATAATTGAAAGTGATCAAATTGTATATTGTTTCTCATAATACTGGAAATTAGCAGAGAGGTGTAAGTGATACTAGGATTGAATATATCTATTGACATAACATTATGAGAATCAGATAAGAGAGTATCTAGAAAGTTATCTGAAGGTAGTCAATCTAGAGGTACTTGAAGTTGAGGCTGATGTTAGGTTTGCACTTGCTTTAAATATATTGATATGTAGGTTTTTGAGTTTAAGAGAGAAAACTCTACACATGAGTGAACTAGTAAACTGGTAAATGTGATTACCTTTTACAGAATTTTTTTGTATGAGCAGAGTTGGTTGGCAACAGTTAATGTAAGAGAAGACATGGTGGGAACTGAGGCAAGTATCTGAGGCTAATTCATAATCATGGGTATGTAAGGAATACAGACTTAAACCAGATAATATTTGGCCTTGGGTATGATTCTTACTTGACAATGACTTATATTCATCCAATGGAATGCAAAAGAGGGAAAATATACCTGTTGATTTGGTAGAACTGTGGATAAGAAAGAGAGAGATGTAGTATAGAAATAAAGATAATATGAAAGAATACAAGAGAATGGGGAAAATAAGAGGTCCAGTCTGTTCAAGTTAATATTATACTATTGTTTTGATTAGATTGTGTATCTGCTAGATACAAGATTAAATCTACTATATGATGTTTGGGAAATCAACACTTGGACATAATATTCTTCCAGTTATAGTTACATATGATGATTTCCACAACCTCATCTTAACTCCACCCCACATCTCTCGCTTTCTCATCCACAACTCTCCTGCTGCAGATCAAAACGAAGTTGAATAGTTACAATCACCCTCACCATGGTGTGATTGTGTAATATCCTCATATACAGAATCCATTGATGATTCACTCTTTCTAAATCCCTGGCAGTGTCTAATGTCTTATTTCTTGGTATGGATGATAATAACTAACTTATAGTAGATTTACATGAATATGAAATAACATATGAGTAGAGTAACTGTATTCAATATGTTTATCTGTTAATCAATGATCTCTAGATTGCCTTCAGAAGTATAACATTGAACGTACTGTTGATGTCATAATAATCAAAGTGAGTTGATTGCACATGAGGAGCTTTACAACAGTTTGTTGAGCTGATTGGAAGTACGGATATCACTATGCCAAGGACTATGATGTAACGTGCCTCTTTTGTAGTTAGCACCATTAGTCATCGATCGACCATATGTCGATGCGACATGTCTCGTTACACGATA
>Ga0307515_10011278_pt1 | contig 16968 bp, 18 predicted proteins | sample 17_EM_MG_FD_194513 | JGI IMG/M metagenome (GOLD analysis project Ga0307515, IMG submission 194513) | Populus trichocarpa ectomycorrhiza microbial communities from riparian zone in the Pacific Northwest, United States - 17_EM | ecosystem: Host-associated > Plants > Roots > Unclassified | place... | reverse complement strand
ACGCGTGTATACGAAGCTAATTAGAACTAAATATCGTATATACGTGGGACTGAAGGAAGAGTCCCCAGGTTTAAACCCAGGCTATTAGACGTTGCGTTTATTATCAAATATTCTACGAAACGTAACAGTGGTCCCTTTGTTTGAGATATGCCCAATCGAATACCAATACGTTATGATAATAGGTGCAGCAGGGAGGACTTCGAAGAAGTCCTACGGATATGGAAAAGAAGATACCTCAACTGAAGTAATAACAACCATCGAAAGTCGCCTGGGCATGTCGCAACTCCGCAAAGTTGGCGGTCAGCACTGGCATTAAGTCTGAGCTCGTTATCAGTTCCGCCGAGACTGTCACAACCCTCGACAGATCCGACTTTCAAGAACATGGTCGCTCCAACTCCAAAGTCAAAGCAGGTGAAGCAGCCGTCACGAGTTCAAGTTGTACAAGCCAAAATGCAGGTTCGATATCAAGCCTAACTCCGTGAAGCCACTAATACGCGCGCTATGCAGGCACTCTGATCTGGAAGATGAGGATCGACCTCTATCGTTCAACCCGCCCATTTGCGCTCAAAACCATGCGAACAGTCAGCCCCGATACCATCTTTGGCGCTGTTTCCAAGCCGGGATGGAAGAAACATTCCAGGGACGTAGGGGAACATAAAGGTCCAATAAGTGCGCACGAGATCCCGTGCCTGGATACCGAATGGACGGCTCTATAAATTCGTCTAGGATCCTTACGTATTTGTGGCGGGCCCCAACGTTCCGACGACAATTCTGACAGAAGGAAACAAGCGCCTTGGTGGCTCTTCCCCGCGATCATAAGGTATATACGTAATGGGGCTTCGGTGTGGCTTAGAGTCCTACTCTGACCTTGATCTAACTCTCACAGGTGGATTGGATTTGCGATGGAGCATGAAGAACGTCTTGAAGTCTCTTCTCGACCTTCGAGTCTCAATTACGCACTCCCTTTCGAACTCCTTGGAGAAATATTTTCGCATATCTCGGGAGACCCATTGAATCTTCGATACGCCATTTTCGTCTGTCGATCATGGCACAACGCGATAGTCCATCACGCAAATCTATGGACCAACATCATACTCGGATACACATTCCTGACTCGCTTTCGAGGCACTCGTTTACGTCATGGAGACGCATTTGTGCGCTTATGTAAATCGCGAAGTTCGCCACTTCCTCTTCACATCAGTGTTCACGATCGCCACTGCCAGTCACTGTACAACAATGTAGGCGGGGTGCTGTACAACGAGTGCATTTCCTTGTTGGCGTACATCCTCGATAGTAATTCCGGAGACCCAGAGAACATCTTCCAACGCTGCAGATCCCTATCTTGGACCTTTATCAGGGAGGTATCAGAGGTCGAGCTCGCGGCACGGACCTTCATCTCAGCCTCGTTCCCAGCACTCGAATATATGACCATTGAGAACTTTATGCTATCGAACCAGCACCCTAGGATCGGCTCTCCTCGACTTCCTCGTCTGAAGGAAGTAACATTAATCGATCATTCGGAGATGTACACCCCACCTTTCTTCCATGACGATGATTTCGCCAACGCGGAAAAGTTGACCTACATCGTCACATTTGCATCCAACTGGATGTATATTGACGTCGCCTGTCTCCGTAGATTCCGTAACATTCGGATTTTAATTCTGAAGGGCGAACAAGTTTCTGACGACGACATTGTGGAGACGCTGCGTGACAAACCAGTGGTACTTTCCCTACTGGAAACCCTGACTCTTTCTGGGAACGTTCAACAAAAAATATTGGACCATATTAGAACTCCGGGTCTAAGGAGGTTGGAGATCGAAGCAGAGGAGATAACAGGGTGGCATACACTTCGTGCATCACACCTCGTGCACTTCGTAGGATCATTGGAGCGTTTAAGCGTGTCGTTCGGTGAAGAACTTCACGGAATCTCCTGGGATGAGGAGCTAGAACGAGTCATAGCAAAGGCCCCATTGCTCGTCAGTGTATGGGTTAGCCCCTGGATGGTGCAGTACCTGATGGGAAAAGAATGGTGCGCTAAGCTGAGTGTTACGGAACCCAAGTGAAGGGAAAGGGGGCACACAATGCAAACAACACATGCATTTCATATGTACAATTGGTATGGATGTCCTGTTGAACACGAATCTTTAGACCACTATGTTGGTGGGTGCACGAGATCTGGGTTGTTTGTTTGTTTGTCTCTGTGTCGCGTTATTTATTTGTGCGGTTCGCGACTTTCACATGCTCGTTCAAGGGACCTTCATGGTTCTTTCCCTGAGAGACTTGGAGATCAAATCGCGAGTCTCACACGATCACTGCGTACTGTCCTGAAGCTCGGCCAGTCCGTGGTCCCTTTATTTGAGATATGCCCAATCGAATACCAATACGTTAATAGGTGCAGCAGGGAGAAGTTCGAAGAAGCCCTACTGATATGGAAAACAAGATACCTCAGCTGAATTGAAGAAGCAACCATCGAAAGTGGCCTGGGCATGTTGACGGCCTCAATGAAATCTCCGTCCAATTGGCAGCCAGCACTGGCGTTAAGCCTGATCCCGCTGCCAGTTCTGCCAAGCCTCACAATCCTTAACGGTTCCGACTTTCAAGAAGATGGTCGTTCCAACCCCAAAGTCGTAGCATGAGAAGCAGCCGTCACAACTCGTACAGGCTCAATTCAAATGCAGGCCCGATACCAAGCGCGCAGCGCAACTCCGTGAAGAGGTCCTCGATATATCGATGAGTGCGCAGACTTTTCGCACACCAACTCTGCGCATGTTCTACAACTCCTATTGCATCGAATCAACCACGAATACCCTATTCAGGTACACTGACTTGGAAGATGAGGATCGACCCCCATCGTTCAACCCGCCCGATTGTGCTCAATCGCGGAATTCGCGGAGTGCGCTCGAAACCATGCGAACAGTCAACCCCGATGCTATCTTTGGCGCCGTTTCCAAGCCGGGGATGGAAGAAATATTCCCGGGACGTAGGGAACACGGTTTGGGTGCGCACAAGTAGCACGAATTGGGCTGGAGCGGGCGGCGTTACAGTTGAAGAGGGGGTAGAATACGCGAGGAGTATGGGATTTACCAAATAAGGTCCACTTGCCTTCAATAGATGTGCTTGGTCGGTCTCGTAGGAAAACTTCCACTACCTTCCGATGTTCGCATTACGAATCTTGGTTCTCTCTTGGCGTGAAGAGAATGCTTCACACTTCTTGCTCAGGGTGAACAATATTCTCCCCCTGGACTTACACCCCTTGTCAATGGTATACTTAATTAACAGGATTTTCTATAATTCCTTGGAATATATATATAATGTCCCTCCTCTTCCGTTCACAATCTAACCAACCTATACCTCCATCCTCTTGAATAAACTGCGTCTATGGGAGAAGTGTTGGAAATTGGACATTCTGGTTGTGTCTGGGTTCGATCTCCGGTGCCGGGATATCGGATGTCGGACGACCATATACATTCGTCTATTATCCCTACGCGTTTGTAGCGGGCCCCAACAAACACGATTGTTCTCGTCGTACGGACGTTCCCGACAGAAGGAAACAAGCGCCTTGCTGTCTCTTCCTCGCGACGATAAGGTATATACGTAATGAGGCTTTAGTACGGCTTAGGGTCCTACTCTGACCTTGATCTAACTCTCATAGGTGGACTGGCTTTGGGGATGGAGCATGAAGAATGCCTTGAAGGCTTATCTCGACCCTCGGGTCTCAACTACGCACTCCCTTTCGAACTCCTTGGGGAAATATTTTCGCATATCTCGGAAGACTCCTTGGATCTTCGATACGCTATCTTCGTCTGTCGATCATGGCACAACGTGGTAGTCCATCACGCAAATCTATGGACCAACATCATACTCGGAGACACATTCCAGACTCGCTTTCGAGGCGCTCGTTTACATCATGGAAACGCATTTGTGCGTTTATGTATATCGCGAAGCTCGCCACTTCCTCTTCACATCCGCGTGCAGGGTCCAGCCTATCGCAACTCACGGTACAACTATGCAGTAGGCGGAGTGCTGTACCACGAGTGCTTTTCCTTGGTAAAGTACATCCTCAATAGTAATTCTGGAGAACCAGAGAACCTCTTCCAACGCTGCAGATCCCTATCCTGGGCCTTTGACAATATCTATGTCGATGGGATATCGACAGATGTCGACCTCGCAGCATGGACCTTTATCTCAGCCTCGTTCCCAGCACTCGAATATATGACCATGGAGAACCTTATCGTATTGGACCAGCACCCTAGGATCGGCTCTCCTCGACTCCCTCGACTGAAGGAAGTAACATTAATCGATCATTCGGAGGAGTTCACCCCGACGTTCTTCCATGACGACGATTTCGCCAACGCAGAGAAGTTGACCTTCATCGTCACTGTTACATCCAAATGGATGAATTATGACGTCACCTGCATCCGGAGATTCCGTAACGTTCAGATCTTAATTCTGAAAGGCGGAGATATTTATGACGACGACGATGTGGAGGGGCTGGATGACCAACCGGTGGAGCTTTCCCTATTGAAAACCCTGACTCTTTCTGGGAACGTTCAACACTCCATATTGAAGGTGATTAGAACTCCGGGTCTAAGGAAGTTGGAGATCGAAGCAGACAAGAGAACAGGGTGCCATTCGCTTGTTGCATCAAATCTCGTGCACTTCGTAGGGACATTGGAGCGTTTATGCGTGTCGTTCAGCGAAGAGGTTCATGGAACCTCCTGGTATGAGGATCTAGAACGGCTCATAGCAGAGGCTCCATCGCTCGTCAGTGTGGGGGTTAGCCCTTGGATGGTGCAGTATCTGATAGGAGAGGAATTGCGTGCTAAGTTGCATGCTACGGACCCCAAGTGAAACTTTTGTAGCTCCCCAGTACATGGGCGGGGCCACTCAAAATACTCGCCAGAAATACAGCTACTGTTACGACTAAACCCGACCCAGAAGGGAAAGGGGGTACACAATGCGAACAACACATTCCATATGTACAATTGGCACGGATGTCCAGTTGTGTTAGTATTAAAAGTAGAATGCGTGCAATGTATGCGAACGGCGAGTGCAATGTATGCGAGCGACAAGTAGGAAGACGACGGGTGCGATTTATGCCAACGACAGGTGCGATGTATGCGAGCAACAGGAACCACGACGAAGACAGCGAAGTGGACGGCGACAAACGGCAGGCCTTTATTAACCACCAGGCAATGATGACTAGCATCGAGCCGACACATGTACCAGTACATGATAGAATACGAACGTCCTTTAACAGTTAGGATTTCCGCTAGGTCGTGAACTCGGACACAAATAATCGTGTTTGTTGGGTACAAACACGTAAGGATGCAAGACCTATCCTGAGGCTCTTATATAACTGTCCATCTGGTAACCAGGAGCCGACGCTCGAGACCTGAGACATCCAGATTTGCCAGTGGATCTTCACCTGAGGTGTTTGTTTGTCTCTGTGTCGCGTTATTTATTCGACCTTCACATGCTCGTTCAGGTGACCTTCATGGGTCTTTCCCTGATCACTCCTTGTGCTAGCTTCTACAGACTTGGAGATCAAATCGCGAGTCTCACACGATCACTGCACCAGATGTAACCCACAGTCCTCCCTTGTGTGGTTCCTAGGGTCCCACAGCAATTGCCATGGATACAGGCGACACGGAAATCTGGCGCGAGTTAGCAGTTAGTCGGAAGCCTTTGGGCGCAACCACGTCCACTAACCACCAACCAGCTGGCCGTGCTTAATTAAAAATTGCGTGCAATTCTGGATTCTACTCCTAATATAACAATGTAACACAACAGAAATGTACGAACGCAAACTCATAGAAAATGCAATTAACCAAGTCGAGCTCGAGGTAAAGCACGCCCATTCGGCGTCAAGAAGTCGCACAGAGGAAAGCTGGCGAGGAACGAGGAAGGCGAGAGGAAGTCGAGTGCAGGAAGAGGGCGGAAGAAGAGAGGCAGAGGAAGGAATGAAAGGAGCGAAGCTCGGGCTCGCTGCTCGTTCTGTCGAGACTGTCACAATGCTCGACGGTTCCGACTTTCAAGATCAACATGGTCGCTCCAACTCCAAAGTCGTAGCATGAGAAGCAGCCATCACAAGTTGTGCAAATCCAGATGCAGGCTCGATACCAAGAGGTCCTTGATATATCATATCGATGAATGCGCGCGCGCAAACTGTTCTGACAGCAACTCTGTGTATATACAGCAATTCCTATTGTACCGTATCAACCACTAATACCCTATGCAGGTACTCTGACTTGGAAGATGAGGATCGACGTCCATCGTTCAACCCGCCCGATTAATGTGCTCAATCGCCGGGTCTGCATCTGCGGAGTGCGCTCAAACCATGTGAATAATCAACCCCGATACTACCTATGGCGCTGTTTCCAAGCTGGAGAAGGAAGAAATATTCCCGGGAGGTAGGGAACAAGGTTTGGGCCGGTGCACACAAGTAGCGCGAATTGGGCTGGCGCGGACGGCGTTGCAGTTGAAGAGGGGGTAGAATACGCGAGGAGGATGTGTTTTACCAAATAAGGTCCGCTTGTCTTCAATAGATATGCTTGGTCGGTCTCGTAGGAAAACCCACTACCTTCTAATGTTCGCATTACAAATCTTGGTCCTCTCTTGGCGTAAAGAGAATGCCTTGCTCAGGGTGAACAATATTCTCCCCTTAAACCCCAGGTCAATGGTAAACTTAACAGGATTTTCTATAAATTCCTCGGAATACATAATGATCCACTTCTGTCGAGTTCACAATCCAATCAACCTATGACTCCACCTGATTGAATAGGCTGCGTCTATGGGGAAGGTATCGGAAATTGGACATTCTAGTTTATGTTCAGGTTTCGAGCTCCCGTGCCGAAATACCGAATGGACGGCTATATAAATACGTCCAGTATCCATACGTGTTTGTAGCGGGCCCAACAAACACGGTTGCTCTAGTCTGATGGATAATTCTGATGAAGGAAACAAGCGCCTTGCTTGGTGACGTCTCCTCCTTGCGACCATCAGGTATATACGTAATGGGGCTTCGGTGTGGCTTAGAGTCCTACTCTGACCTCGGTCTAACTCTCACAGGTGGACTGGCTTTGCAGATGGAGCATGAAGACCGTCTTGAAGGCTTACCTCAACCCTCGAGTCTCAATTATGCACTCCCTTTCGAACTCCTTGGAGAAATCTTTTCGTATATCTCGAGGGACCCATTGGATCTTCGATACGTCATCTTCGTCTGTCGATCATGGCACAACGCGGTAGTCCATCACGCAAATCTATCTATGGACCAACATCACACTCGGAGACACATTCCAGACTCGCTTTCGAGGCCCTCGTTTACATCATGGAGACGCATTTGTCCGCTTATGTAAATCGCGAAGTTCGCCGCTTCCTCTTCACATCAGTGTACACGGTCCCCGCTGCCATTCACTTTACAAAGATGTAGGCGGGGTGCTGCACGACGAGTGCTTTTCCTTGTTAAAGCACATTCTCGATAGTAATTCCAGAGACCCAGAGAACCTCTTCCAACGCTGCAGATCCCTATCCTGGACCTTCGCCAGGGAGATATCGGGTGTCGACGAGATATCAGCCGTCGACCTCGCAGCATGGACCTTCAGCTCAGCCCCATTCCCAGCACTCGAATATATGACTATTGAGAACCTGATCGTATTTGACCATCATCCTAGGATCAGCTCTCCTCGACTTCCTCGACTGAAGGGAGTAACATTAATTGATCATTCGGAGGTCTGCACCCCACCTTTCTTCCATGACGACGATTTCGCCAACGCGGAGAGGTTGACCTACATCGTCAGATTTGCATCCAACTGGATGGATATTGACGTCGCCTGTATCCGTAGATTCCGAAACATTCGGATTTTAATTCTGAAGGGTGAAGGGGTTTCTGACGACGGCGATATGGAGACGCTGGGTGACAATCCGGTGGTACTTTCCTTACTGGAAACCCTGACTCTTTCTGGGCACGTTCAACGCGATATATTAAACCAGATTAGAACTCCGAGTCTAAGGAGGATGGTGATCGAAGCAGACAAGACAACAGGATGGCATTCACTTCTCGCATCAAATCTCATGCACCTCGTAGGGTCATTGGAGCGTTTAAGCGTGTCGTTCGGTGAAGACCTCCACGGAACCTCCTGGGATGAGGAGCTCGAACGACTCATAGCAGAGGCCCCATCGCTCGTCAGTGTATGGGTTAGCCCCTGGATGGTGCAGTACCTGATGGGAAACGAATGGTGTGTTGAGCTGCGTGTTACGGACCCCAAGTGAAACTTTTGTAGCTCCCCAGTACACGAGACCGATCGACCGCTCAGAATACTCTTCGGAAATATAGCTACTGTTACGGCTGCGCTCGACCAAGAAGGGAAAGCGAGCACACAATGCAAACAACATAGTTTATATGCACAATTGGCACGGATGTCCAGTTGAGCATGGATCTTTGCACCGCTATTTCAGTGGCTGAGCTGTTTGTTATCTTCGCGGTATTTATTTGTACGGTTCGCAACCTTCACATGCACGTTCAGGGGACATTCATGGTTCTTTCCCTGATCACTCCTTGCAGTAGCTTCTGCAAAATCGCGTGTCTCACACGATCACGGTACAAGATATAACCCGCAGTCCTCCCATGTGTGGTTCCTATGGTCCTACAGCAATTGCCATGGGTACAGGCGACGTGCAAATCTGGTGCGGGTTACCAGTCCGCAGCTTTCAGGCGCACCCACAGCCACTAACCACCGACGCAACCAGCTGGCCGTGATTAATTAAAAATTGCTTGCAATTCCAGATTCTACTCCTAATATAACAATGCAACACAACAGAAACGTACGAGCGTAAAAGCATAAAATTAAAAAGGGCAAACCAAGTCGAGGCAAAGCACGCGCATTCGGTGTCAAGAAGTCGCACAGAAGAAAACTGACAAAGACCGAAGAAGGCGGGAGGAAGTTGAGTGCAAGAGGAAGGTGGAAGAAGAGAGGCAAGTCCATGATCCCTCTGTTTGAGATATGCTCAATCGAATACCAAATCGTTAATGGGTGCAGCAGGAAGAGGTTCGAAGGAGCCCTGCTGGTACGGAAAAGAAGATACCTCAGCTGAAGAAGCAACCGTCGAAAGTTGCCTGGGCATATCGACGGCCGCAACCAACTCCGCCAAGTTGGCCTCCAGCACTAGCATTACGTTAGAGCTCGCTACCAGTTCTGCCGAGACTGTCACAATCCTCGACAGATCCGACTTTCAAAAACATGGTCACTCCAACTCCAAAGTCGTAGCATGAGAAGTAACCGTCACGTAGGCACTCTGACCCAGAACATGAGGATCAACCGGACCTCTATCGTTCAACCCGCCCGATTGTGCTCAATTGCTGAATCTGCGGAGTACACTCAAAACCATGTGAACAGTCAACCCCGATACCACCTATGGCGCTGTTTCCAAGCTGGAGATGGAAGAAATATTCCCGGGACGTAGGGGAACAAGGTCCGGGTGTGCACGAGTAGCGCGAATTCGGCTGGCGCAGATGGCGTTACAGTCGAAGAAGGGGTAGAATACGCGAGGAGGATAGGGTCTACCGAATAAGGTCCACTCTTCTTCAATAGATGTGCTTCTGGTTGGTCTCGTAGGAAAACTTCCACTATCTTCTAATGTTCGCATTACGAATCTTGGCGCTCTCTCTTGGCATAAAGAGAATACTTTGCACTTCTTGCTCAGGGTGGACAATACTCTCCCCCCTAAACACAGGTCGATGGGATACTTAACAGGATTTTCTAGAAATTCCTTGGAATACATAATGTTCCTCTTCCGTGGGGTCCACAATCCACCCAACCTATGACTCCACCCTCTTGAATAGGCCGTGTCTATGGGGAAGGTATCGGAAATTGGACATTCTGGGTGTTCAGGTTTCGAGCTCCCGTGCCGAAATACCAAATGGGCGGCTATATAAATTCGTCCAGTATCCATATGTGTTTGTAGCGGGCCCAACAAACACGATTGTTCTCGTCGGACGGACAATGGAAGGAAACAAGCGCCTTGGTGTCTCTTCCTCGCAACCATAAGGTATATACGTAATGGGGCTTCGGTGTGGCTTAGAGTCCTACTCTGACCTTGATCTAACTCTCACAGGTTGGATTGGCTTTGGAGATGGAGCATGAAGAATGTCTTAAAGTCCTACCTCAACCCTCGAGTCTCAATTACGCACTCCCTTTCGAACTCCTTGGAGAAATATTTTCGCATATCTCGGAAGACTCCTTGGATCTTCGATACGCCATTTTCGTCTGTCGATCATGGCACAACGCAGTAGTCCATCACGCAAATCTATGGACAAACATCATACTTGGAAACACATTCCTGAGTCACTTTCGAGGCGCTCGTTTACATCATGGAGACGCATTTGTGCGCTTATGTAAATCGCGAAGTTCGCCACTTCCTCTTCACATCAGTGTAAACAATCCCCGCTGCCAGTCACTATACAACAATATAGGCGGGGTGCTGTACAACGAGTGCTTTTCCTTGTTGAAGCACATCCTCGATAGTAATTCCGGAGACCCAGAGAACCTCTTCCAACGCTGCAGGTCCCTATCCTGGACCTTTGTCAGGGAGATGTCAGATATCGACCTCGCAGCAAGGACCTTCATCTCAGCCTCGTTCCCAGTACTCGAATATATGACCATTGAGAACATGATGGTATTTGACCATCACCCTAGGATCAGCTCTCCTCGACTTCCTCGACTCAAGGGAGTAACATTAATCGATCATTCGGAGGATTGCACCCCACCTTTCTTCCATGACGATGATTTCGCCAACGTGGAGAGGTTGACCTACATCGTTACACTTGCAACCAAGTGGATGCATATTGACCTCACCTGTATCCGTAGATTCCATAACATTCGGATTTTAATTCTGAAGGGCGAGGCAGTTTCTGACACCGATATGGAGACGCTGGGTGTCAAACCGGTGGTGCTCCCCCTGCTGGAAACCCTGACTCTTTCTGGGCACGTTCAGCGCAATATATTAAACCAGATTAGAACCCCGAGTCTAAGGAGGATGGAGATCGAAGCAGACAAGACAACAGGGTGGAATTCACTTCTCGCATCAAATCTCGTGCACTTCGTAGGGTCATTGGAGCGTTTAAGCGTGTCGTTCGGTGAAGACCTTCACGGAACCTCCTGGGATGAGGAGCTCGACCGACTCATAGCAGAGGCCCCGTCGCTAGTCAGTGTATGGGTTAGCCACTGGATGGTACAGTACCTGATGGGAAAAGAATGGTGTATTAAGCTACGTGTTACGGACCCCAAGTGAAACTTTTGTAGCTCCCAATACATGAGACCGACCGCTCAAACTACTTGTCAGAAATATAGCTACTGTTACGGCTGCACTCGACCAAGAAGGGAAAGGGAGCACACAATGCAAACAACATAGTTCATATGCACAATTGGCACAGACGTCCAGTTGAGCATGGATCTTTGCACCACTATGGGTATTTATTTGTACGGTTCGCGACTTTCACATGCTCGTTCAGGGGACATTCGTGGTTCTTTCCCTGATCACTCTTTGCACTAGCTTCTGCAAACTTGGAGATCAAATCGCGTGTCTCACACGATCACGGTACAAGATATAACCCGCAGTCCTTCCATGTGTGGTTCCTATGGTCCTACAGCAATTGCCATTGGTACAGGCGACGTGCAAATCTGGTGCAAGTTAACGGTCCGCAGCTTTCAGGCGCACCCACAGCCACTAACCACCAACCAGCTGGCCGTGATTAATTAAAAATTGCTTGCAATTCCAGATTCTACTCCTAATATAACAATGCAACACAACAGAAACGTACGAGCGTAAAAGCATAAAAAGACAAATTACCAAGTCGAGCTCGAGACAAAGCACGCGCATTCGGTGTCAAGAAGTCGCACAGAAGCAAAAATAAGAAGGCAAAAGGAAGTTAAGTGTAAGAAGAAGGTGGAAGAAGAGAGGCAAGTCCATGATCCCTCTGTTTGAGATATGCTCAAATCGAATACCAAATCGTTAATGGGTGCAGTAAAAAGAGGTTCGAAGAAGCCCTGCTGGTACGGAAAAGAAGATACCTCAGCTGAAGTAGCAACCATCGAAAGTTGCCTGGGCATGTCGACGGCCGCAACCAACTCCGTCAAGTTAGCAGCCAGCACTGGCATTAAGCCTGAGCTTGTTATCAGTTCTGCCGGGTCTGTCACAACCCTCAACAGTGCCGACTTTCAAGAGCATGGTCGCTCCAACTCCAAAGTCGTAGCATGAGAAGCAGCCGTCACATGTTGTACAAGCTCAGATGTAGGCTCGATATCAAGCGCAACTCCGTGAAGAGGTCCTTGATATATCGATGAGAGCGCAGGCTTTTCTGACATCAACTCTGCGTGTGTACTGCAACTCCCATTGCATCGTATCAACCACTAATGTGCTATGCGGGCACTCTGACCCGGAAGATGAGGATCGACCTCCATCGTTCAACCCGCCCGATTGTGCTCAATCGCCGAATCTGCGGCGTGCGCTCAAACCATGCGAACAATCAACCCCGATACCATCTTTGGCGCTGTTTCCAAGACGGAGATGGAAGAAATATTCCCGGGACGTAGGGGAACAAGGTCCGGGTGCGCATGCGTGGCGCGAATTGGGCGGGCGCGGACGGCGTTATAGTTGAAGAGGGGGTAGAATACGCGAGGATGATGGGATTTACCAAATAAGGTACGCTTTTCTTCCGTATATGTGCTTTTGGTCGGTCTTGTAGGAAAACTTGCACCACCTTCTAATACAGTTGAAATTTCTATAATGCATACGCTCATAATGCATAAATCAGATAATGCATAGGTTTGGGTGTCGACGGAGTTCGTTCCTATCTAAATTGACCATTTTTGCATAACGAATACTGCATAGCCTTTTGGTGTATTTATGCGTTATCAGATTTTGAAACAAAGGAAAGCTGCGCTCATCGATCGGCTGAGATGAGGAAGATTTGCACCTAAATCACACAAAAGTGACCGATTGGGGAGACGGCACGAAAAAACCTTACCCTCTTTGATTGGATGACTGTTTATACATATGTGGATACTCTCCCTCAACCAATCAAGCAGGTGGATGTGGTAGAATACTTTGCCACAAGGCCCGAGGGTCCATTAATTTTCACTCAATCCACACTGTCACGCAAACTACAACACAGCTCAGAGATGGAAGCACGTGTACACTCAAATCCCAATGCATTGTCAAGCGAACGACCACGCATCGTCACAAGACCAGAGGTGGATCGAGCATTGTGGCTGTGGGTTCAGCACACGGAGCAGAAGCAGGAGGTTGTCAATACAGGGATGCTTGTTGCGAAGCGAGCAGCATTCGAGGAGGCACTTAGTGTCCCAGAAGATGAAAGGCTCACTGGACCAGGGTGGCTTCAATCATTCTGTCGGGCGTGAGTGAACCTTAAACTGGCCAAATTGCGGCTCACACTTTAGTAGGCATCAACTCAAGGAGATTAGAAGACATGGAGAAGCAGGATCGGTCAATACTGAGACCGTTGAAGAGGAACGAGCCCGTATAAGGGAACTCCTGGCCAGATTCCGGCCTGAAGACCGCTGGAACGTTGACGAATCAGCTCTCTTTGCATTTGCTCCACCTGATCGAGGACTGTGACAGAGGTTTTGGGCTTGCATGTAGTCAACTTGAGACCATCAATTTCATGTAATACGTACCATATCTGATACTGCATAATTCTGATAATGCATAGGATTTGGCGTCGACGGACCGTATGCATTATAGAAATTTCAACTGTATAATGTTCGCATTACGAATCTTGGTTCTCTCTTGGCGTAAAGAGAATACTTCGCACTTCTTGCTCAGGGTGAACAATATTCTTCCCCCTGAACCCCAGGTCAATGGTATGATTAACGGGATTTTCTAGAAATTCCTTGGAATACATAATCTTCCGTCGGGTCCACAATCCAACCAACCCATGACTCCACTCTCTTGAATAGGCTGCGTCTATGGGGAAGGTATTGAAAACCGGACATTCTAGTTGTTCAGGTTTCGAGCTCCCGTGCCTGGATACCGAATGGACGGCTATATAAATTCGTTTAGTATCCTTACGTGTTTGTAGCGGGCTCCAACAAACACGATTGTTCTCGTCGGCTCGTCGGACGGACATTTCTGACAGAAGGAAACAAGCGCCTTGCTGTCTCTTCCCCCGCGACCATAAGGTATATACGTAATGGGGCTTCGGTATAGCTTAGAGTCCTACTCTGACCTCGGTCTCACTCTCACAGGTGGGCTGGCTTTAGAGATGGAGCATGAAGAACGTCTTGAAGTCTTACCTCGACCCTCGACTCTCAATTATGCACTCCCTTTCGAACTCCTTGGAGAAATATTTTGGTATATCTCGAGAGACCCATTGAATCTTCGATACGTCATCTTCGTCTGTCGATCATGGCACAACGCGGTAGTCCATCACGCAAATCTATGGACCAACATCATACTCGGAGACACATTCCTGACTCGCTTTCGAGGCGTTCGTTTACATCATGGAGACGCATTTGTCCGTTTATGTATATCGCGAAGTTCACCACTTCCTCTTCACATCCGTGTGCAGGGTCCAGGCAGAGTGCCGTACGACGAGTGCTTTTCCTTGGTAAAGCACATCCTCGATAGTAATTCTGGAGAACCAGAGAACCTCTTCCAACGTTGCAGATCCCTATCCTGGGCCTTTGACAATTTCAATGTCGACGGGATATCAGATGTCGACCTCGCAGCACGGACCTTCAGCTCAGCCTCATTCCCAGCACTCGAATATATGACCATTGAGAACCTGATCATATCGGACCATCACCCTAGGATCAGCTCTCCTCGATTTCCTCGACTGAAGGGAGTAACATCAATCGATCATTGGGAGAATTGCACCCCACCGTTCTTCCATGACGACGATTTCGCCAACGCGGAGAGGTTGACCTACATTATCACATCTGTATCCAAGTGGATGCATATTGACGTCGCCTGTATCCGTAGATTCCGTAACATTCGGATTCTAATTCTGAAAGGCGAAGAGGTCGAGATCGACGAAGGTATGGAGACGCCGGGTGGCGGACCAGTGGTACTTTCCCTACTGGAAACCCTGGCTCTTTCTGGGGGCGTTCATCACACCATATTAAATTTGATTAGAACTCCGGGTCTAAGGAGGTTGGACATCGAAGACGACAAGACAACAGGGTGGCATTCACTTCTCGCATCAAATCTCATGCACTTCGTAGGGTCATTGGAGCGTTTAGGCCTGTGGTTTATTCCAGAAAGTGACGGAATCTCCTGGGATGAGGAGCTCGAACGACTCATAGCAGAGGCCCCATCGCTCGTCAGCGTATGGGTTGATCCCTGGATGGTGCAGTACCTGATGGGAAAAGAATGGTGCGCTAAGCTGCGTGTTACAGACCCCAAGCAAGTGAAGCTTTTGTAGCTCCCTAGTACATGAGACCGCTCAAACCACTTTAAAGAAATATAGCTACTGTTACGGCTACACCCGACCGCAAGAAGGGAAAGGGGCACACAATGCAAACAACATAGTTTATATGTACAATTGGCACAGGCAAGAAAAGGGACGTCCAGTTGAGTATGGATCTTCACAGCGATATGTCGATGGGTGCCTGAGATTTGAATCATTTATGAGAGATGTGAGGACAGGCTCCCTACCAGAGGGTCAACTTCCCGTTTCAGATTTCTCCATCTCGCTATGAGATCACTTCCCGCTGGATGAAGCATTGAGAATATGAGAAGAATGTGAGAAGTTGGGAGGAGGACTATCGGTGAATCGATTGAAGGAACGCAGCATCTATCTTGTCGGTGAGTAATATCTGTTTCTAAGTGCACAGATCCTTCACCTTTGTGTTCCCATCAAGAAGTCGAAGAATGAGAGGTTGTGTCAGAGCTGGTAAACGAATATATCCACCCGGCGATCTGGGTGAACGGCTCGGAACGGAAGCTCTCAGTATAAATGTCGGTAGTAATACTGGTAGCCTCGCTAGTTCTCAGTGGATCACCCGTATACTACCGAACCCCTTTATAAAGAGAAGATAGTCGTTGACAGGCAAATAATGGTACTGAGGATGTGGTCGAGGTTAAAGTATATGATGCCCAAACAACGTCTATCATATCCCAGACAGGTTAAATACGGACGGAGTGGGTAAACCAAGACCTTACACTCAGAAATGGGAGAAAGCGAAATGACATTCTGCACGCAGACGAGACGACACGGACACGGAGATGGAGATGGAGGAATAAGCAAAGGTAAGCTTTCCTAAGGTTGCCCCCCACAACCACGTACTCGCCTCAAAGCGAAGCTGAAGAAGTCACCGCGGGTCATCCTCTCCATTATTGCTCCACTATGAACATCTGGACATCGTGACCCCTCAAGTTTAAGATCTATCCCTGGTTCCCTTCTCTTTTTTCCATGAATTTAATCTTGGTGGTTTTTCACATCACATCGCAAAGAGTCTTAGTCCCACACTTTTTCTATATACTGTAATCAACCCGCAGCTTTACTCTGTGTGGGTTCCTATCGCAATTTCCATGGGTACAGGTGACGTGGAAACCGGTCCGGAAAACGAGTTAGCAACCCGCAGCCGTCCCGTCAGGCTCACCCTCACAACCAACAGTTTTAAAAAAAGAAAAAAGAAAATTACCTGCGATTCCAGAACTCTAGTCCTAGTATAACAACACAACACATAACAGGAAACGTAGCACGAGCGCAAAAGCGTAAAAGAAAAAGAAAAAAAACCACAACTCAAAAGCCCGAGGTGTCAAGTACGCGTGTTCGGCGTCCAGTTCTAGTCCATTAAAAATGCCCCCGGTCGTTGGAAATTGTTATCAGTAGCAGTAGGTAGGTAGCAGCCGGTAGCGACGACTAAAGATTATATAAAAACAAAACAAAAACAAAACAAGCGACTTCATGTTCCTGATTGTAGTAGTTCGTCACGTCCGCTGAGG
>Ga0307515_10011277_pt1 | contig 16969 bp, 21 predicted proteins | sample 17_EM_MG_FD_194513 | JGI IMG/M metagenome (GOLD analysis project Ga0307515, IMG submission 194513) | Populus trichocarpa ectomycorrhiza microbial communities from riparian zone in the Pacific Northwest, United States - 17_EM | ecosystem: Host-associated > Plants > Roots > Unclassified | place... | reverse complement strand
TCGTGTAACGAGACATGTCGCATCGACATAAGGTCGATCGATGACTAATGGTGCTAACTACAAAAGAGGCAAGTTACATCATAGTCCTTGGCATAGTGATATCCGTACTTCCAATCAGCTCAACATCGATACTCCACCACCACAGCACTTCCGCACTCAATACCTCGCTAGCCCTGAGGATAGAACACTCGTAGCATAGTTGGATTGGGAGAACATCCTCATCGGGCCCGCGTGGAGTACTCGGGAGGAGCCGATCTTTTGAGAAAATTCGACTGGGAGAAGAAGCAGTGGGAGTGGGAGTGCCCCGAGATATTGTAGGTGGAGGAGGGGAGAATGAAGATGATGTTAGGAGGAAGGATATGACGTTGAATTTTGAATTAAGGGGGCGTTTCATAAAGTTCTGGAGACGGGGAAGGCTTGAGAGGAGGAGAGGAGGGCGCTTTTGAAGGCGGTAGAGTTGTTGGAGGAGTCGGTTAATCCTGTGAGGTTGGGTTAAAGGATATAGGGAGGAGCGAAGAGGAGGGTGGGTTAAGGGAGTTGCGGTTTGTTTGTTTTGTTTTATTCATACTGTATTCACTCTAATTAGAGTATGACAGAGTCTAGAAACACCTCCGCCTCCGGGCGAGCCGGCTAGATGGCGAAGCTCCCACCTGCTACCCATCGTCCCCTCTGACAAAAGAAAGCAAGCAAAAGGGATTGATAAGAACAAAAGAGACAAATGAAAAGAGAGACCACCACCGAGCCTATTACTGCCCGCGCTCCTCCGCTCGCTTGGGCGGGAACTTCCCGACGTCAGTAGCTGCCAGGAAGTCCATCACTGCTTGATCGCATTTCTCCATGGAAAACAGCTCAGAAATCTGCACATGTCGGCATCTGCCCGCTTTCCAGCCTGTGGCCTTCCCCACCGCCTTCCAGAGCGTTTTCTACTGGTCTTCCCATTGGCTGTAGTGGCGGAAGAGATGCTCTCGCGTCTGCACTGCTCCGCCTCTGCACCACCAGCCCATATCGTTCTCTCGGTGTCCAAACCGCTTTAGGTATGGTTCAGTCAGCGCATGCCCGCTCTTCAGCCTATAGAACCTTGCTGCCAGTGACTTCACGATTGTCATTGGGACGGGTCTCTTGCTTCCGGCTTTGCCCTTTCAGCCTATAGCCGTAGTGTTTGGTGCACTTGTCGGCCTCCCACTTCGCCTTCGCCGCCGTCCTTCCTTCGGTGATCCGTCTGGCTCTATTCGCGGCCGAGGTGTATATTCGCTCACGTAGTGTGTACCCTCGACTTTCTCGTGCCTTGTTCGCCTGGCGGTCGGCCTCTTCGTTCCCGGGGATGCCTGAGTGTCCGGTGACCCAGTGGACCACGACTTCGATGCCGTGGGCGCGGAGGGCCCTAGCATGCTCGTTGATTCCTCTTGCTAGCTGCTGCCCTGGCCCTGGGTCCAAGTGAGCCGTCCGTCTGATGGCTGCCTGTGTATCACTGAAAACCGCCACTGTCGTGACTCCGTGTGCTCGCAGCGCCTCCGCTCTTGCAACGGACTTTCGGAGTGCGATTCCAATTGCCCATAGTTAAGCGTCGAACACCTCCATTCATCCCGTGCCAAGGTAGCTGCGGAAGACCGTCCCGCCGTCTCCGTTTAAATACACCGCTGCGGCTCCCACTCTCCCATCGTCCATTCGAGATCCGTCCGTCCACCACATCCAGGCACCAGACACACCTTCGACAACACCTCCCTCCGCCTGGTTTTGCCAAGCTTTTCCCCTCGCGGGGCAAAGCGGGGTTTTACTTTGGCTTCATCACGACTTTCCCTGTGTGTGTCCGCTCCGCCAGTACGTTACCAGGTCGAAAACAGAGTGTATCTCGTCACCAAATATCCGCCATTTGCTACTCAGCATCGACATCGATCGGTAGTCCCTCTTCTAGGGCAACTCGCCTTCTTTCGACTGTTTTACGCCAGTCTACGGTGGCTCTTTTTACGACAACCGGGCTCAGTGAAGAGAATTCTGAGAGACCAGACCTCACGATAACATCGCCATCCGCCCCCCCGACCCGTTAGCCCTATGATGAACAGCGCACCATGAATGTTCTAGGGAGCTCTCTTTTCCGGACCCAGGATCCGCTGGCCTTTCGGCCGGTTGGGGTATTCCACTGCGATAACTTCAAAGAGACCCTGCGGAAAGCTTTGGCGAGGATTACAATTGGCGGCGACTAATCGGGATTAGAAGGGTTTAAGGAATGGGGGTCAAGCACTATATGCAAGTCTTTGGGAAGCTATGCCCATTGATGGAGGAGGGGAGTTCGCCTGTGTCTGAAGTTAGGAGCAGCACCCACCTTTTAGCCGGTCCGCACTGGAAAAGTTATTGCACTCAGGGAGTGACCGAGACAACAAGAAGTTATGGGGGAGATGCGGGGGGCTTTGGCTGCGACTTTGCTGTGTGGGTTTTAATTTTGGGGCTTCGGGTTTTGTCAGATTCCGGGGGTCTTTAGAGTTTTAATTTGCGCGGAAGCGGTTATAGGGTTCTCTGTATATAAATGCCATGGCCGCTAGCGGCCGAATGCAAAATGATTACAACAACAACAATCCAGGCACCAGATCCAGATTTGCCTTCCTTCTCTCTCGCCCATAGCTCGGCGGCTCTCTTAGCCGCGACGTCATCATCCAGTATGATGGTCTTGATCGCTGGCTCCTCCCCAGAGGGAGTTGCGGTTCCCGGCGAAGGCAGAAATGGAGATGTAGGAGTTTGTACAAAGCTGTCGGAAAAACGAATTCGCGCTCAAGCGAAGATTTTCTACTCATCTAAGATTTCCGAGCTAGAAATGTGAATCTATCCAGAATCTGTCCCTCTGGTCCTTTTTGCAAAGTAGTAGAATTTAACATTGTATAGCGCTGCCGAGGATGTAGCGGCGTCCTACAACGACATGCCGACGTGTAGTAAAATTTAGTCTCGGGATCCGTAACTTGGGCATCCAACTTCGTAACGTAGGAGTCCTTCACGTTTCATCCTACTGGATTCCCCCGGTCATCAACACCGCAGCATGAGACAGTTCTAGGCAGGCGACCTGGAAAATTGCTACCCAGCACGGATAGTTGACAGCTCCACTTCTGGCACGTTGTAATCGCTCAAGATTTGGTAGTTTGTTTTACTTTGGGTGGGGGATTGTATACATTGCGTGAGAACATATGTACTACATACATGATATAGCACCTCTTACTTCTATTGCTTCTCTTGCTTGTTTTTTGATTTGAAAATTAATAAGGCAGATTAAGGCAGGTCATAGTTTTCTCTTCGGGCTTACTCAGTATGGTACTTCACGCATCATGTAATTCCTAGTTGATGACTTGCTTAGGATGTACTTGATGTTGAGTCTGATGATATGGAGGCTAATAGGGTTCTATTTCTAACACTCCTACAAGCTGATCTTTATCTCAACATACAGCAGCTTAGTAAAGAGATCCAGAAACGAAGCGTTTCCATTCACACCGCGGTGTCTGTGTTATAACATACCATGCGTTTTATTATGTAGTTGCGCTATAAAAATTGGTCTCATATCATCAGGCTGGTACTATCCACCGGCTACAAACCACTATGACAACATCATACTGCGATAGTATCATCAGGCTGTGACAAAGTCTAATTGCAGGCAGAAGTTGTTTGTGGAGAATTTATAGTACAAAGGAGACCGTTTCTTCATGAGTTCTCACTTGGTTTTCCATTGTTTTCACACTCCACTCATCTGCTGATATTTCTAAAATGGCCCTTAGCGTACCTTTTTAGAATAATGTTCCTTCTGCACTCTCTATTGGGTACTTCTGGAGAAAACAATTTCGTGGTCATAGTGCTGCTTACAGAAGGATTTTGGGTGAGGTTTAGATCCTTACACATTCTGCTCAAAGGAAATGAATCTCAAAGTCTCATTGTTGACTCAGCGATCTAACTCTGCTACTCCTTGACCAAGGCCTTATGCGATGGAATTCCCATGGTCATGCTCTCCAACCTTGTCACTGATACCACCATAAACGTCCAATATACCTGAGACAAATCTTCGCTATTTTCCTCTTCATTCAACCTCGGCGGGCTCCTCACTTGCTTGTTTTCCCACTTTTGCGCATGCAGGCTTGCAGTGTTGGTTTTGGAGAAATAGCTCCCGCTAGTTGGCAATAGCTGAAACCGAGGCATAGTTGTTATGACACCTGGGTGGCAGGAGCGGGAAAATACGAAAATCGGTATCTAAAGTGGGGAACTGAATCACCTTGCTGCCAGTATTTTCAGTTGTTGGTGAATTCGGATGGGCTGATTAGGTCTCCGTGAACCGAAGCTGAAGAAGCAACTATGGATTGGTATTGGTGGCTTCGGGTGAGGCTGACCGACATCTCGGCGTAGATCCCTCGATTCGTGTATCTGAAAATGCATTCCCTGTACAATGCGACATACGTCAAATCTCAAATGTGATATACGGATTAGGGTTGAAGAGAACGAGCCAATGCATTCGCGGGGAAAAATGCCTCGAACGTGGGGGCAGCCTTCTCCGAACAAGGACTGCCGAAGGATGTGACATGCTACCAGACTCCGGAGCACACCGTTCCGTATTGTCGGGTCCGAAAGGTAATCTGATCCAACTCGTCGCTGTACCTGCAGCTTGCATACCCGACATCAACAATTAACAGTATCTATTCGCTCTGACGTAGCAGTGCCGAAAACCAGGAACCTGCACGTATTATCGCAGCTCCAAACAAAACTACCCATCACGAAAAGTAAACAATGTGATATAATCTAGAGCCATCAGAAGCACATATGTATGCCTAACACTAAAATAGTTCCCGAGCACATCATCGCACATCACTAAAACTTATTCCGGTTCGGCTAAGCTAGTTTGTTTAATGATAAAGCTACTGAGAATGCTGTACTCGACGTGGCAATGCATGCAGGCGTCGCCTGAAAGTAGAGGGTTGTAGAGTACAAGATTATCCACTCTAACACTGGCAGGTTGCCTGCCCAATTAAAACGTCATCCGTTAGGGAAATTTAGTTTCAGACCGCATGAAGTTCAACATGCAGCCACAGAAATGGAACCTGGTCTAACGTACCCTGCACATATACAAAGTCACGCATAGGATCCAATAGTATTGTCATCGCCGAATTATCAGCAGCATGTCTAATTTGTAGTTCGTTTGTAAAGTTTTAAGATCCCATGCGCAAATATGGTAATATTCCTGGTCTCCGATAGGCGTTGTAACATACAAACTTTTTTAAGCGTGTCGGCGAACTTTGCTCCCCCCGACTCAGCAAATGCTTCCTCCAATATCTCAGGAGATGTAAAGAAACTATTTATGTTGTTAGAGTCAGCCTTTCCTTGCAAATGCCTTCAAGCTGGAAGGTACATACCCGTCGGTTTTGACGATTTCGCCGCGTTCAAACTTAATGGTATCCCCGTGACATTGGCGCCTTCAGGGTTCGCAAAAGTCCGTCCCGTCCTGGCAAGACTTTGCCCTATCCCGGACTATGATTTTCCGTCCTGGAGGTTGTTAGACTGCGGGACTCTAGGTGCCGGCGGTCTTCCGAGTGATGGATACATGATGCGAATGATGCAGTCATGACGGAGTGATGATATCCAATATTCCTCCTAACTGTGTCTAAGGTACGTAATTTGCAATATAACCTATCCAGTCGATCATTCACAGATTGGAGAACCCACATTGTTGTGTCTTGATCGAAATAACTGCATAACTACAGGTGAATCAGTAACCCCAGCCCTAGGCGTCACCCCCAGTCGCCCTGATGGGCCCTAGTCTTGCAATATCTTGCCCGAGACTAGACGATGACGTGGGGACCTGAAAGACTGGTAGGCGGATGGACTATTGCAACCCCTGGGTGCCTTTACCAAGCCCAGATATTATTTTCGCATCGTCGTTGTTCCGGGAGGATTCTGGCAATTTACCGGCTGAGAAGGGTGCGAAAGGACACAGCTACATCCGAAAACGACATTTCAACAACTTCGCTGGATATTGTAGCAGTAATTGCATCCAAAGTGGTACGTCCCCAATGTCCAATCCGCCGTTACTACTGTCTGCGTTGTTATCCGAAATACCTGTAGTGTCAGAGGGACCCCTCGTAGTGCTCGGGGAATCGGTGTTGGTGAGGGAGGTATTATCAGTAGCCGCAGGCGAGTTAGTAGGATTCAGAGAGTCTGTTGGCGCTAGAGTACTTCCTTCAGACGCAGGCGAAGAACCACCCTCGGTGCAATAGGTATAAACTGTAGTACCGATGGAGAATTGTACTGGTATACTGCTTGTAGTCCACCTCCATTCAACTACTGATAACCGATATAAAACTACTAGATCTGCATATAAAATCACGGAGAATGATTCTTAGGCTGCTTAGAATACAAATCCCGAGGTTTAGTTTTATAAGGCTAACAGTTTAATAAACCGCTAATGCCCTATGAACAAAAAGCCGCGACACCTACACAAGAACCACGTCAAAATCATCGCCCCACCTCGACGCTGGATGTATCCTAAGGATATTGTAACAGAAAATGCCGCAATATTACGCATAAGCAAATTACAGCTACAACCAACGCCAATACCAAACTCCAATGCCAGACCAGGAAAGAGTAAAACCAAAACCTCATTCCCGACCCAACGCCTCAATCCCTTCCTCCAGCACCGCCAAAACGTTCCCATACATCTCCTCTCCATCGCCCTCGATCTCCTCCGCCACAATATCTTCGGGATCATACCCCAACGGAAACAGCAAATCTCTCCACCTCCTCAACACCGGCGCAAACACGTTCCGTATATCCTCCTCCATCCTTGCGATCACCCATCGCTCAAACGTCCCCGGCTTATCCACAAACCCCAATTTCTTCCCCGCTGTGCTAGCCGGTTCGTCGTGCTCTGAATAGCACGCGTCAAAAAGCGTATCCGCAGGCGGCGAACTCCGTCGTCGACACTCGCTGCCAGTGTAGTACGTACATATCCACAGCAGCACGAAAAAGAAGCTCTCGAGATCGTGGCGGTAGGTGTGTGGCATTCCGTACAGGACGCCGACGGCCATAAAGTCTGGGGTGCCGGTGCGGTGTTTTGCGCTAGAGGTTGCGATGCGCGCTCGGTGGATGGCACGGTCGAGGTCGATCAGGATGCCGGCTTCTGCTCGTGTCGGGTCCGTGTTGATGAGGATGTTGCTGACGGAGACGTCACGGTGAAGGACTTGGTGGATTTGGAAGAGATTGCGGTGACCTGGGGTGTTAGCAGCACGGGGGAAGGGGGAAGGATACATACCTTTGATTGCGTCTCGCAGCGCAGCGAGAAGTTGTGTGTATGAGGTGTATTGGTAGATTGGACGGCCAATAGGGGACATGACTAGGCGGGTCAGGATTCGGTTTTCGAGGTGTGTGGTGAAGCGAGCGAGGGAGGCACCCACGCTGATGCGTTTCTGACTATTGGAGGACGAAGAGAGTTTGGTGGTGGAGGTATGTTTCTGGCTGTCGTTGCCGGATATGAGGGGTTCCTGGTCGGCGGAGGTGTTGGAGACCGACAGACCTTTCCGCACAAAGGCCGCGATATCGATTAATGCTCCGGAATGATCTTTAAGATCATCGTGCCACACATATTGTGGGAGTCCGAAAGTTGCCGCATCGGCAGGTGGAATAAGGAAACCTTCGGCGGAACGATTGACGTCCCTCCATTGATCCTTGACCACATACTCCCAGCCTGAATCAAGGTTATCTGTGTCGCCGTCGGTACATCGTTTCGCTTTCCAGCACACAGTCCCACGGCTCACGATAGTAACTTGGCGGAAGATATTGACTGGCGACAGGATGAGTTTTGTCGCTGCGTCGTCGGCCTGTTCTGATGGTATGTACATGTACAAAGTCGGGTTTTGGTTCCGTTGGTACGCTGCAGTCGGATCAAAAATGCTCTCCACGCTGTCGGTAGTATATTTGCATTTAATGGTGGGGTCAAAGCCAAGTTCAGTGGCATCCATAGCAGCGTAACCGCATATAACACGTAAAAACATTGTTGGTTCGCGATGCACATCGATCAGGACCGAACCGGTGGCGCCAGAACGGTCAAAGGTCCAGGCTCTCAGCTGCGCACCACACAGGGTAAACGTATGTACCCAGCGCCGAGAAGGTTGTGCACCAAACATTTCGCTGACGTAGTTAGCGAGTTGCACTATCGTCTTGTCTTTGTTGGAGAGAGTGGAATTGCTCTTGAGTTCGCCGACTACGCGGATGGATCCCCAGCTGTGCGGACCTCTTAGCATGGCGAAATCAATGTCGGCAGATGTCGTGTTAACGGGCGCGGCCGCTGATACCATGATATCGGGTTTCCGTTTGCGGTCACCATCTGTGACGGTCATGTTATTGGAAAGCACATAACGGTATACCTGTCGCCCAGACGATGCAACAATCCCGGCGTAGATTTTAAGCAGCTTGTTATCGACTGCATCGCGAAACCAGCAGCCAATGTCTTTCTCGGCAGCGCCAGAGGGCCATCCGATCCACTGTCTGTGCTGTTCTGAGTACAAACCAGATCCGGGTTGGGTGGCCTTGGCAAAGAGATCGCCGACCGCAGGAGAAGGTGGAAAGAATGCGTCGAGGAAACCTGGCACATCGACGGTGACATTATCCTGTAGTTCCTGCAACAGGTGCCTATCCATCTCCGAGCAGGAATTTTTGTTTCGGTTGCGGTTGCAGATTGCCGTTTAGGATGATTGCGCGTGGAGTTGGAGTTGTGGCGAGACAGGGTGTCTAGTAGGAGCTGATTTGGGATTGATCTTGATTCAGATGTTGATGCTGACGCTGACGCTGATCTAGACTGCGGAATAAACAACGACGCAGCTGTGTTGGGTGATATTGAGGTTAAGGCGAGCGAAGTTGATTCTGAGCTGTCATTTTTGTTTGATAGTGGTTGATTGCGGCTTGATCGGCAATTCAGGAAGTGACGCAGGGAGCGGGGGTGAACATGACGGCGGGTGAGACTTAGGCGCGTTGACATACGACGCAGAAGTGGTGTTCTCAGGGGTGCGCCGCGGTTGTAGTGTAGAGTACGGAGTCGGTGGGGGTGGCGGGAACATTATATTTCTAATGATCTGCATGTCTGGCCTTGGCTCAGGCTCTTTTATTTTTGGAAAATGATTTATGAAGTTGGATCACGTGTTGTGCTACATCGCCTATCATATTTCATCATGCCAAACTTTAGTCGGGGGTCGAGGCCACTACGCGGCTCCGAGTTTGTTGCAACCGACTATAAGCTTCTTGCACCAGACCCTCTTGCTGAATAGAAGCTAAGGCGAATTATAAAACAACAAAAGTTTGAACACTACTGAACCGATACATGACGAATGAAGAAAAAAGAAGGGAACTTTAATTAGTTCTGAGTCTTGGCACGTGAACGTACCTATCCGAGAATTATCTCATCAACCTAATCTGATCTGATCTAATTTCATCACTGTCTGTCGCATCTCTGCTCCCATATCGCCGCTCAGCTCGCCACCTACGTCAGACAACAGATTTGATCATTTTCGTCAGTTTGATGATCATTCTTGGCCTTGCCTCTGACAGTATGTTCAATGACTAACCCTCTTCGTGCTGCTCGCAAGCGTAAAGTCCAGAAATAATTTTGCGAATCCTCGTACCGATCTTCCAAATTTCTTTTCTCGTGCCCAGACTTAGGTGGCTGGCTAGCGAGCCCCAAATCCTAGCAGGCTCAGATATTCGACTCCTGCGCTACGCCAGCTTCTGCACTAGCGTGGTACGAGCTAAGGGCAGTGTCTGGGCACAAGAAAACCAAATTTCGTCTGTCCTAGAAATACGTGGGCTTGACTTCTAAGTCAGATTGCGCTTCACAGATCTTGAGTAACATTGTTTTTCTTTTCGGGAGTGGCATGTCTGGATCTAGATTTTTACGAGAATAGTATTTCTCACTCGGCTCTGTGTCAAGCAATATTCTGATATGTGCTGACTCTGGAGGGGACTGTAAATTCAGAGCAAGGAATACTGGACCGTATGTATGCTTAATACTCATTTATCACTCCTTATAGCATTGCTTACCTCTGCGAGAGCAATTACATTACTAAGGCTACAGTAATTTCCGCGTCGGTGGTATTGTAGGTATATGGATGGAGGTCGATTGTATGTGTTGAGGCATAGAGCACTAAAACCGTCAGCGGAATCTCCCGGAAGGAATGCGTAAAATCGATACTATCCACACATGGGCTGTATGTGGTAGGTAGACGAGGCGCTGCTACCGGACTCCTTCGGGCTGTGGATTTGTGCATTTTCCTTCTCTCCTATACACCGAGTTCCCAAATTACAGTATTGCAAACCAGCATGGTAAAAATCCATGCCAAACAATAATTCAATCTATATCTCCAAAAACTCCATTGTAAAGTGATATGTTGGTACTCGGTCCGTTTGGTCTCCGTAATGAGATTTTTAACATACATGCTTACCTCAGAGCTACCCCGTTGTGTGGAGAGAGATTCGCCGAACCCTAATCCACCACCTCCGAGATCTGGACTTTCACCAATATATGGGGCTGTTTTTCTGCCAAAACCAATATACTCAGTGTCTTTGCACAAGGTGAGATATCGCGAAGATGTACTTTAGTTATCAGGCTTTATACGCAGGAAAGCAAAAAACTACGGGGTATTTTGGCAAAGGAAAACTTCAAAGTCGTTCTATCCCTCGTCTACGCAAAAGACCACGTTTTTGCAGGTTTGTCTTGATTATCATTCTGGTCCTTTTCGACGGACTAAAAGCATTCTGGATCATACTATCATTGATCTTTGACTTTTACTACTCATTATTTAACTGTGCTAGATTTCCCAGTCCGTACAGTCAAACAGCCAAAACCTCTACCGTTCAGAACAACTACGATATTGCAGCAGGAATTAACCCATAGCCACAATCACTTGAACATCAGCAAATCATCCTGTGCACGCAAAGCATTCCCACTCTCCACAGCAAACTGCCCATAACTATTCAAGTCTCTGTCCTTCGTGATTGCCCTCATTTTCTCATGGATTTTTTCTCTCACGCTAGCAGGCCAGAATATATCTCCCTTTCCTCTTCTTCCGCTTCAGCAATGGATTTTCGTCTTACCAGTGTCAACTCGCTGCTTTCAACTAAAACTGAAGTTAGTGGCATCACTAAAAATAAAGAAGTTATAGTGTACCTTGCAGCGATTGCAGAGGCGTAAAGCTCGAGGTGCGTGTGTTAATCGCAGTTTTCCCATTCTTTGAAATCTCGACCAGGGTGTTCCACTTTTCCGCAGCAGCAGGCAGCAGACGCGGAACATCCGAGTCGCCCATATCCACAGTGTACTCCAAGAACTCCTTCGCATCCCCGCAATAAAGTTGTCCAATTGTCTGCCACGCCTGCTCCAAAAACTTTGGTGCGGTAGACCTAACAAATAGTGAAAACACCAGCGCCACCGAGCAAATGTGCAGCGTGACGACCCCACACACTATCAATAAGCCCACATGCCTGGTTGGCACAATGACGGATCTCGCCTCCTGCATGCTTGCAAACCCATTCTTATCAAACCACTTCATGTACTGGTAGTAATCATCCAGGGTGAGGACAGTAAACATTGCCTGAAGCGCGCGAGCTGGAGACTGGGTTTCTCTCAGCGTCTCATCAAAAACCGACTGGTACACATCTGTAATATAAGTTTGGTCTATCGCGTCGTCGAGCCCCCTGGTCCCAACATGCTCCCTCCACACAACCCCTTGCTGGCTAATCTTGTTCGTGTAGTTGTAGTTGCGCAGCGTCAAAATGCCTCTCTTGATGGGTTTGCGTTTCAATTCCCAGCTGCCGTCGGATCGCGGTCGTATTGAATTGCTCGGGTCCCGCTTCGATATCTGTCATTATCTTATACTGTGGTTCCTTAGCCTGGGCGTCCGCACCAACACTGACGTTTGCGTACCTCAGCTGGAAGGTGGTGAGGCAAAGCGTGATATCCGTCTGCGTGGTATATAAACTCCCCTGGACGGTTTGCGAGATCCATTCTGTTCCATTGTGTGTATAAGTTCCCACCGGGCCCAGCTCTGTAGGTATTTGTCCGAGCCCTGTGGTACGCTTGTCGAGCCGCATAACGAACCACCACACGTTCAGACTAGAATCCGCATATCGCACGGGTATTTCGGACTCTTCGAAGCTGTTTGCTGGGTAATTGGCTAAAGCACGACAAAGGGTGGTTCCGCTGTACATATTCATGTTGTTACAGGTAAAACTGATTGTGGTGTTGGCGTCGAACGATCCACCTTTGAATGATCCCTGCGCACCCAGCTCCCCTGAATTGTACGCGGTATAAAACAGCGGAGCCGTGAAGTTCCCTGCCAGTTGCAATGTACTCGAGTTGTAGGTGTAGTCTTTAATAACGGGGGTGACACAAAGCGCATGTGAGTCGATCAAAGTTGCTACGCCTTTATAGTTGAAGAGGGACGTGCGGTTCGCTGATGGCAATGGAAGGACTGCTCGGACAGTTGCACCAGTATCATCGATGTGATGCTGCGTGAAATTATCGGTTATCGAAACCATGTTTGCAGTCTTCTCTGCGAATCGAGGGAATTCTTGCGGTTGTGAGTTTAGGTAAGAAGCACCCTCGGGCGAGGTAAAGGTCCGCTTTACTGCGTACGGTACGGAAACATTTTCTACTGGACCGATGATAAATCCCACGTTAGTATCGGAAAATAGGATTGTAGACGTGAACTGCGACAGAATGGTGAGAATTGACAACAGCAAAATCAACAGGACCCCCTGGGGCTTTTTGCCGACTGTTGTACCGCGAACCATAGGGAATACCAGTGAGTATGGATCTGCGGCACAATATCGATAGATGGACATTGCAGCGGCGTCGCGGAATAAAACAAATTTCCACTCAAATGCCAATGCCGCCATCATTAGGGAACAGGTCCAAAGCTGAACAAGAATGCAGGTGCGAAGGACGGCACTACAGATGGCGATAACCGAAGTCGTCCAGCCAGCTAGGGCGATCTTAGACCGAAGTGATGTGGGGTTGTCGTGCATATTCCATTGCCAGAGAAAGGATAATGCCAAAGGTACTGCAAATCAAGACAACAGGCTGATAGGTCCCAAACCTTGTCGTCAGAGGACCCCAAAAGCAGTGATCTCAACCGTCCCGTCCGACGGCCGGGGACGGCAGTGCCGTCCGAGATCTTGCCAGGACGGACGGGACGGCGCCAAAACCGTCCGTCCCGTCCTAGCATATGAATGACGGCTGGACGGCCGTTGTCTGCCGATGACGGCGTTTTCGCCGTCCCCGGCCGACATCCACCGTCCCCGACCGTCATTGGGCGGTTACAGAATACTCATGTCGCCGAGTGCTAAGCTCGCCACGTTATGTGGCTTTAACGCTGCGCAGTCACTGTGCCACATCACATGGCGAGCTTAGCACTCGGCGACATGAGTATATTTAGATAATTTACAAACCTGATTGAAAATCCAGTCCTAATTGCACGGGACAAGGGTTACAAATAGATGTTTTGATGAGATTATGTTTTATGTACACTGAGAAATCAACATCCATGGATGTCGGTAGTTGATGGCCGGGGACGGTGAAAGCTCCATACACACACACACCTTCGACAACACACCTCACCGCCTGGTTTTGCCAAGACCCCCTTTTTTTTGGGCGGGTTGCGGTTTTACTTTGGCTTCATTTTCGTACACCTGTGTGTGTGTGTGTCTGCTTGTTCACCCCTTGTGTTCGAGTGTACCTCTGCCGGTGACAACCACCCAATACCACTCAGTATGGACCTCGAACAGTAGTCCCTCTTCCAGGGCACCTCGCCTCCTTCGATGTTTTATGCAAGTTAGTGACACGGTTTTCACAACATAACCCAACTGACATAAACAACAACACAATACAATTAGGGCGTGAAAGCACAGCAGTTCAACGAAGGGTTGTTCTGAGGACAGCACTCTCCGACCCACAACACTTGGAGGAGCTATGATGGAAGACCTGCTTCTCGTGCACACACGCACCAGGACGAGTTGTTCCAATGCACGCATCGACCCACTTAAACAGCGAAAATCGGTAGCCACATCAAGGGTGCTGTTCATGTCCCACGGTAGGACGGTTGGGGTATTCCACTGCGATACCATCAATGAGACCCTGAGCTCAGGCGAATGTGGTACTGGATCTGAACAGTTTCATTTCTGGAGGATGACTAGAATATGGTGCCCTGGGGTAATGAGGGTGGAAGAGGGGAGGGGGTGAATTTTTGTTTTTGGGCAGTGGGTGGGGAGCTCTGCCATCTTGCCAGCTTGCCTGGAGGCGGAGGGGAATCGGTCTTTGTCATACTCTAATTAGATTGAATACAATATGAATAAACAACAACAACAACGGTGAAAGCTCGGTTATCGGCCGTCCTAACCGTCCGTCACCGTCCTGCTCCAAAAAGACGGCGCTTCGTCGTCCCGTCCCCGTCCTAGGTCAGGACGGACGGACGGGATGGTTGAGAACACTGCCCAAAAGGAAGGCAGCAATTGCACTATCCATATTAGCTTATGTATATGCTTGGAAGGATTTTTCTGACTTTATTCTCAAATACTATATTAATTCAGTATAAATTGGATGCGTCGATGGCCGACGTTGAATTGCTGAAGCTTGAATATTTTTCTATCTAGATATCTGTAAGCTTGCTATGCATAGTTATACCCACTGAGTGTGGCAGTGTCTGTCTTGAGTGATGTTTGCTTCATTTTCTTGAATGGTGATTCGAGTGTTACTACCTATGTACAACGAATGCGATGTGAAGACTCTGATGATCAGGCCAGGCGGTAGTCAGCGTCGCAATCAAAGCAAACTAACCCACAGCCTGCCGTTGACTGGAGGCCTATACTTTGTCGGTTCACGACGCGACTCAGCTATTAGTTGTGGCGAAAATGTTGATTAGGTGGCTTCTGGGCTTTTGCAAAGGGTACGAAATCTCCAATGCGACATGTTTTGTGGCATCGAATGAGTATTAATAGTGAGGACAGTAGTAATCAAGTGTTGTTGTTGTTGTTTAATCATACTGTATTCACTCTAATTAGAGCATGACATGTTGAGAGCAAAAGAGGAAGAATGAAGATGCTCAATTGTCTATCGATACAAGAGAAGGAAAACACTAGACTTAAATACAGAGAAAAGACCATACTCGGCGAAGCCGAGTATCACAACCGAGTCCGAAGCCGACTACCAGTGCCGGAGCTAGGTCTCCTCCTCAGCATGGGGGCAGGCGAGGCCCATGGGGGCTACAAGCCACCGGCCTGATGCCCGACGCCTTAGACCGATGGGGGCTGCAATTCCCCATATGCCACAAAAGCCATCGGGCCAAATCCCGTGCCAACACTCCCCCTTTGGCCCAAGGCGTTCGAAACAAAGTGAACAAACCAATTACAAAGGTCGGGAGAGAAGGGAAAACAAACGAAGGCCCTGAAATCCTCCCAAGTCCCAAATAACCTGTTGACAAAAGAGAAAGAAAGATAGGGAAAGACCTGAACCCTAACAAAGAAACACTCCCCCGAGACCAAATCCAAACCCAAAGCAAACATACAAATCCAACAAAGTCCTGCTCAAGATCCTGCCTGGGTCAAATGATTCCATTCATGCCCAAAACCACAGGATTCTACCCAATTCAAATGTGCTGTACAAACTCGCAGAGTGATACTCCCCCAAGGGCCTTAGTGAGTGAGAGCAGCAGCCATAACCATGATCACCGAGTCCAAGATGGACACCGAGTCCCGCTGGGTGATCTTATAAGAAAGAAGGACTAGACACACAGTCGATACAGTAAGTGGTAGTCGACCCGAAGTCGACAAAAGGCCTGAAGTTGAAACATAATCCACCCAGGGACTATAGGATAGGGGACACGAATTCAACCCAAGGGGGTGGGGGACACCAAGAGGGGGTCGTCACACAGTCGATACGAAAACGTCGTCACACAGTCGACGAAACGGGGTTGTCGTCACCAAGTCGACCAAAGGGGGGTTGTCGTCACCAACTGGACAAGAGATAGTCACCAAGTCGACCAATGGGAGTTGTCGTCACCAAGTCGACAGGAAGGGGATTGTCGTCACCAAGTCGACAGCAAGGGGCATTGTCGTCACCAAGTCGACAGGAAGGGGATTGTCGTCACCAAGTCGACAAGTGGTCGTTACACAGTCGACCAAAGGGGTAGTCGTCACCAAGTCGACAAGTGGTCGTCACACAGTCGACCAAAGAGGTTGTCGTCACCAAGTCGACAGAAGGTTGTCACACAGTCGACCAATGGGGTCGCCGTCACCAAGTCGGCAAGAAGGGGATGTCCTCACCAAGTCGACAAGAGGTCGTCACACAGTCGACCGAAGGAGTGGGGACACCAGGTCAACCCAAGGAGCGGGGACACCAAGTCAACCCATAGAGCGGGGACACCAAGTCAACCCAAGGAGCGGGGACACCAAGTCAACCGAAGAGCGGGGACACCAAGTCAACCCAATGCTCGTGGACAATGTTCGATGCTTTCGGAAGCGGCGGCGGAGGCTGAGAAATGATGGAGGCACTAACTAATAGAGGTCGACTCGATCCACTGAAACACAAGGCAGAGGAGAGACGATAAACAAATACTAATAGTAGGCATCAATTCCAACAGAACTCAAAGTGGCGGGTTCCAGAAGGACACAGTCAAAGTATGAGGCTTTAATGACAGGTAGCGGCGGTTCGGAAACGACAAAAACTCCAATAAACTAATCGATGCTGATTCGAAAAGGTTCGAAATGATAAAAGGGCTCTATGCAACTAATAGAGGTCGATTCCAAAAGAACTGAAAGCGCCGGGCTCATAACCTGTTGAGAGCAAAAGAGGAAGAATGAAGATGCTCAATTGTCTATCGATACAAGAGAAGGAAAACACTAGACTTATATACAGAGAAAAGACCATACTCGGCGAAGCCGAGTATCACAACCGAGTCCGAAGCCGACTACCAGT
>Ga0307515_10011276_pt1 | contig 16971 bp, 8 predicted proteins | sample 17_EM_MG_FD_194513 | JGI IMG/M metagenome (GOLD analysis project Ga0307515, IMG submission 194513) | Populus trichocarpa ectomycorrhiza microbial communities from riparian zone in the Pacific Northwest, United States - 17_EM | ecosystem: Host-associated > Plants > Roots > Unclassified | place... | reverse complement strand
ACATCCTGCAAGCCCAGGAGCAGGTAAGGCACCGCGGGGGTGACAGGCGTGCACATAGAGGGTCGAACCCGGGACGGGGGCGGAACAAGTCACACGGTTGACCACAGCAGCTAGACCCTCAAGTGCAGAGAAATGTATTTTTCTTAGCATTAGTGATTACTTAAAAGCTTATAAAGTGTATAATTTTACCACCAAGAAATTTTTTATTAACAGTGATGTTATTTTTATGAAGCTAAATTAAACAAAATATTTTAGTAAATTTAAATGGTGATAATGATGAGAAGATTAAAAATCCTATGAATGATGCACTACAACTAGTAGATAGTCAAAGTATACTTAATAATCAACGATCACAACACGTTAAAAAAAAACCTATATGGATGAGTGATTATGAGATAATTGGAATTGATCAATCTGCTGATTCACTTATTTATTTTGCTTTATTTTCATATTTTGTTTATGTGACTTTTAAAGATGTCATTAAATAAATAAAGTGGCAAAAGGATACGGATGAAAAAATTTATATCATTGAGAAAAATAACACTTGAGAGTTAACAAATCTTTTAAAAAGACAAAAGACCAATGGTGTGAAATTAGTGTATAAGACAAAGTTGAAGGAACATGGTGAAATTGACAAATATAAAACATGCCTAATAGTTATAGGTTGTAAACACGAGGATGACATCAATTACAAAAAAGTTTTTAAATCATGATACAATTATATTGATTATTATTTTAACAACTCAAAGTTCATGACCTATCTTTTAATTGGATGTGAAGTTAACTTTTCTACATAGAGACCTTTAAAAACAAGTATTTTTTGATCAACCTCCTAGTTATGTAAAATTTGGTAATGATCAGAAGGTATATAGTTGAGAAAAACTCTATATAGGCTAAAACAAGATCCAAAAAATTGATATTGTAATATAAATACTTGTTTCTTGAAGAAATGATTTAAAAGATGTTCATACACGCATACACTTTTTAGTAAAACTAAAGATAATAGAGGAAATATGCTTTTTATATGATTACATGTAAATGATTTGATTTATGATATAACCATATTATTTGATAGTTTTACCTATATTTACCTAATATTTTGTTTATGTTTTATATATAAAATGCCTTGATAATATTTGTTTTATGTTTTGAAGATATTTTTGGATGTAAGATTTGAAAAGGAGTAATTTGAAGATAAAATTTAGATTATGTTCCAACCCGTGTTGAATATTACAGATTTGATCTCTGATCGATGTTTTATGTAGAACTTGAGTTGTAAAGGTCGAAATGAAGTGATTTCAGTGGCATTAGAAATCTAACATCCATACCTTTCTATACATATATGGCAAGAAAAATAAAAAAGAAAGGCATGAAAATCACCGCCTTCAAAGACAAGTCTTGCATTCTGTCAATTTTAATATTCGATCATTCAAACTTGAATATCTTGAGTTATAGAAGTTCATTGGATACAAACTCAATTTTGTTGGATTTTGGACTCAAATATCTATCAACCTACCAAATTTCAGCTGAAAAGGAGCTCATATGAGATAAATATGAGTTTTCTAAGACAATATATAAATTCTGCCAGTAGACAGGTCTTGTGAAGAAACAAGTCCAACTTACTTAAATGTAAATTCTCTACTTTGAAAAGGACTATTTTTATTTTTTTGGGGAGGATACAAATGGATTTGAGGGATGTGGGGATTGGGATTAATTTTTCCTATTAAATAAAGAGAAAGAGAGAAAAAAAGAGAGGAGACGGCCAGAAAGAAGAAGAAAACTCCATCATTTTCTCCTATACCCGAAATTATGTTCTCATTTGTTCTCTTCATTAGTTTTGTGATAGACATGCAAGGCTAAGTTATTTTTCTTGGTTGAAAGGATACAGAAACTTTCGAATTTCAAAAACCGTGAAATCTATTCTATCTTTTCTTTTTAGTTTATATGATGAATATGAATGTTTTTCTATGCTTATTTCCTATGCTTGTTTAGAGCTGACTCTAAATTATTATTCTAAACCAATCTAATGCTAAGTTTACTATCAAAACTAGAGTTGTGATATTTAAACTTGTGAAATGACTAAGTTTAATAATTATAATGGATCTATGTTGTTAATCGTAGGGAAAACATTCAACTAAATCGAATATAGATTACAAACAGTTATGTTGTCTAGATTTATCAACTTATCTAGTTCTTAAGGTTGCCATTGAATTAAATTACTAATGTGGATACTGTAGTTGTTTAATGGTTAAGGTTAGTTACACTGCAGATCGATTAACGAACTAATGTTAAGGAAATATAGATATTCAGAATATAAATTGATGTATCGTTTCAATGATCAGTTTTGATTTTTGTAGGTTGACGTTTACTTAAGACCAAGTTTTTCTCTTGATAAGTTTCAGATTTATTTAATTTAGCTTGATTATTTTATTCTATTTACCATAGCATAGCCTATATAACCTTAAAACCCCCTAACTTTGAATCATCTAACATAAAGACTTGAACTAGATCTTTCTCGTGGGATTAACTCATTGCTTGCTCTATACTATCTTGTTTGTTTAAGTTAGGGTAATTAATTTGTGTGATCGTGACATCGCAATAATTTACATTGGTAATGATAAGGCCATGTTTGCAAAATTTAAAAGATCTATGATGATTGAGTTTGATATGTTTGAACTTGAAAAGTTACATTACTTTCTTAAATTTAAAGTGGTTCAATCAAATGCCAAAATATTTATTTCTTAAAATAAATATGTTTGAGAAACATTAACAAAGTCTCAAACGAAGAATTGTAATTTTTGGTGAATACATCAACTGAGTTTGGTTTGAAACTAAATAAAGATCATAAATGAAAGAAGGTTGATGACATTCTCTGCAAGTAGAATATAGGAAGTTTGATGTATTTGACATCAACAAGGTTAGATATAATGTATTTAGTAATTCTTGTTAGTAGATACATGGAGAATCCAACATAATTTTATCTTCTGATTGCTAAAATGATACTTCGGTATTTGAAAGGTACTATAAAGTATGGATTGTTCTACAAGAAAGAAGAAAAGTCTAATTTGATTGACTTTAATGATAACATTTATACATGATATCAAGATGACAGAAGAAGCACTAATGTGTATGTTTTTATGCTTGGTTCAAAAGCTATTTCATGGTATTCAAAGAAGCAATCAATTGTAATTTTATCAATTATGAAAACTAAATTTATTGTCGTGACTTTATATACATGTCAAGCAATATGGTTGAAGAAAAATCTTGAAAAACTTAATTTCAAGAGACAATGGCTAGATAATTGTTTGTGACAATAACTTAACAATAAAATTATTCAAAAATCTAGTTTTACATGGTAGAAGCAAACATAACGTTGTAAAATCTCATTTCTTAAGAGATCATAAAGGATGAAACAATTAATATCATCAATAGCAACAATGAAGAAAAAATGCTAATATTTTCATAAGTTTTTTAGATGGAGCCGTTTGCGAAGCTAAAAGATTATTTGATGTTTGTACTCAAGAAGAGTTTGTTTAAAGCAGAGTCCATTATTGCTAAATTGTGTGTTTAAGAACATCACGAGGATTGAGGTAGAAGAAGAATTACTAATTGATTTAATCTTTTTTTCTAGATTAAAAAAAAAGATTTGGATTTAAAATCTTTGTTTAACTAGTATTCCAAAACCTTGTTGGAATAAAATAATTTGAGTTTATTTTTATTCCATAATCTCTATGTAAAAAGTTTATGTTTTTTGAATTTTGTGTGTTAAATATTAATGAACAAACGGTTTGAAGATTAAAAGTGTTTTGGAGTTTTCAACAATTTTATTCCCTCAAGATTTTTCAAGAGTTATTATTTTCAAAAGCTTTTATGATACCATACAATTTTATGTTCAAAATTTATTTTATGTTTATTTTTTTGGTATCCAGACAGCGACAACGGTGGCCAAGCCAGAGCGCGAGCCAAAAAGAAAATGACTGGGGTGGACTCTTACCTGTCTTTGCATGACAATGACCGAGCTCTCTTCTAATGGTGGCAAATCAAAACCCAATAGCCAGCCAGGCCACCAAGCCCGCCTGTATATACTGAATAGTCAATCACAGAAAGGGCAGCTCTCCTTCATTGTCCCCTGCCTAACTCAGTCCTCTCTCTCGTGGTTGGTTTGATTTGGTTGCAAGTCTCGTGACTCTCTTCTTCTTTCTTTATTTTTTTCTTTTGCAAAAGAAATGGCAAAACAATCTGTAAGGTATGTCTTCTCTTGTTCGTGTTGATTTTGAATTGTCAATGCCTTTTGGATCCTCCTGCTCCCCTCTTGCTGGCAATAAAGAAAGGTTGGATTATCATGTTTGTGATTCAACATTTTATTGATGTACCAAATCAATCTTAAGAGTGTTAGTGTAATGCATGTGGGGTTTGGTTTGGTTGCTAGTTATATTACATTGAAGAGTTTTTAGATATAATAAGTAGGTTCGTTACTCGTTATACTACATGATTGATTGTTTTTGTGTTTGTGATTTTTCGCTGGCTTTCTGGTTTAGCTTTCTGTTTCCTTCTTGAATTTTGGAGGAAGGAAAATGCTTATTTTTGGTGAAGAGAAGTTGTCACAGAGCACTTTTTTTTTCTTTTAATTATTCTATATGGGCAACCAAAAAGTTGGGAAAAATCAGAGAAATCATTGACAATTTCAATTCTTTCATACCAAAATGGAAACAAAAAGGCAGTTCTTGAATTCTATTGGATTTTGTTTTAAAGTTGAAAGGGGTTAGAAAGTTGATCATGAGATTCTATAATATGGGGGTTGGTACTCAGTTATTGTCGATGGAAGTGGTGTATGAACAAAAGTCAGCGACGGGAATGTTGGGCTGACATAAAATTCAAATCTGGTTGAGTTTTAGTTTTCGAAAAGTTGAGTTTTTAATGGGTTGACATTAAATCCATATTCCTCTTGTGAGTTTCTAATTGGTGAATGTTTTTTTTTTTTTTTTTAACATTTTGATGTTACATGACTGGCTCACTAGGCAAACAGGTTGATTTGGGTGCAAATGCTAATCCTTGCTTATGATTTTAGAATGATGACTCCATTGTAAATTTTAGGAAAGTTATGGTCTTGGTTGTTATGCCATATCTGATGCAGGAAAGGGTTAGATGGTGGGATAAATTACCTTTAATATGATACAATTCTCATTAAAATTAATGCTCCCATTTGAGTGCTTCTAAATATGAAGTTAATTGGCAGAAAAATGTTTCCATTATACCTGGCCAATAAGCAATACGGAGTAACCTAAAAAACTGCTAAGAGTGTTTGTGTTGTGGGATTTCCAATGCGTGACTGTATCATTGACCTTTCTTCACTCACACGAATGGAATGCAACCTAGGAATTTCTGGAAGCTCTCTCAAATATCCATGGTTTTTCTTTTCCCTTGGGTTCGCCTTTAATTTCTGCCAATGTGTTTATTTCTAGTGGACTGGCATCAAATGTCCTAGAAAAGGCTTTGCCTTCACCAATATTTCCACTTTCACCAAGCCGTTGTATTGTGTTAAAGATCAACTACAAGATCAAAGCAAGTCTATTGTTAGATGATACCTTTTGTTGCATGATAATCTATCCCTATATCTCTGCAGTCTTGGTAGAAAAATAATTAGATGGTACATTAAATGGTTTAATGCATAAATATAAGCATGAGTTGCAAAATGTTGGCAAATAGTTTTCCTGGTAGTGAGAATCCACATGATTGGTGTAAAGCAAGTTCGGAGGTGCAAATAGTCTTCAGGAGGAAGCTGACGGCATGCTTCTTTGTGCTCTGATCTAAGAAATCACAAATATCCAAAATAGTCAGATTTAATGGTAATTGTCATTTGCAATGAACCAGCTAGAAGGTGTCGATTGTGCACAACTCAGATACGATGTAGAGGTGATTCAGTTAGGAAAGAGTGTGCAGAAATTGAACTTATTGCAGGTCATTTGTTTGAGCTAGGAATTCATATGACGACAATATTATTAGCAGAGGTTAGTTGATTGTGAGTTTTGCAAATAGGAGGTCCTCAACATGTCAATATGTTTCCAAGAAATTTTTAGAAGGCTTACATTGGGTGACTCGTATTTCCTTAGAAAGATGGGAATGGTGATATGTTAAGAACACATGTAAATTCAGTTAGGTGCATCAAACAGCTATCATATAGTGCATAGGCACATCACAAATATAGCTTAAGATCATGGGGCTGAATCGTGTGAGCTATTGTATTGAATGCCCTGAGCCTATTGGAAAGAAAATTGTGTAGCTCCTGTTGCTGGAAAGCTCCACCCAATCAGCTGCTCTGCTTTCCAATTGGTCATGGATGAGAATTTAGCACCTTCAGACATACAAGCTACTACTTCACAAGCATACACATTCAAGCTGTACAGGGTTCGAGGGAAGAATGAAATCATGATCAAATAGCTTGAGATTACACCACTGCCAAAGTTGCCCACAGCTATGCCAAACCAAATGTCCGGTGAAATACCATTAGCAGCTACTTTTGTGCAATTAAGATTACACACAATCGATGTTTATTTGAGGTTCTTTTGATAAACAACATAAGCCTTGTTTGATTGGTTGGAATTCTCTTTGTCAACCAAAAGCTTGTGGAGGCGTAGGATTTCGGAATGTTGGAGATAATAATGAGGCTTTTCTTCTAAAACTTGTCTGGACTTTTTTCCCCAATAGTTCAGCTCTATGGGTTCGAGTTTTGCATGGAAATATAATCAAAAGTTGACCTCTCTTCCTTACACTCTCAATGGGACGAACGATTCAGAAATATGGAGAGGTATTGCTAGAGTTTGGCCTCAATTATTGCATGGGTTCTCTTGGTTGATTGATAATGCTGGTCCTCTTTATCTTTACTTGTGTACTCCAATTCCAGGTGTGTTTGAGAGAATCTACTATTGACAGCTATGTTACTCCTTTAGGTCAATGGTGATGGGAGGATTCTCCTCTTTTCTTCCTCTATTTATTTAAAGATAGCTAGTATTCAACTACCTTGAAGAGATTTGGATGGGGATGTCATATTAGGGAGTGTCAAAAAACTATCTCAATCTAAAAATCTAAGCTTTTAGGTGAGGTTTTAACAATAGTTTTATATTACTCTGTAACATAATCCCTAATCCCTTAAGTGAGCCTTTTGGACTTGAAACTTTTATAAGACCACCACTATCTTATACTTGATTTTTATAATTTAATTAGATAGAATAGAGTGATGAGATTCAAATTATTGACTGTCTGGTCATTAAGAATCTGATACCATGTTAAATAATCATCTTTCCGTAAAAGCTTAAGTTATAAGATAAGGCTCCAAGAATAATTTTGTATTACTCTCTAATAGGGTGCTACTAGCAATGGAAAATTCACAACTAAATTAGCCTACTGTCTTCTTCAGGAAGGTACTTGGAATCCAACTAGTAAGGTTTGGGATTTAGCTTGGAGTTGGAATGGTCCCCAACACATTCATAGTTTTCTTTGGCTGATTCTTTGTGGTAAAATTTTAACAATGAGCAGCATGTTAGGCGTCATTTGACAAATGATGCTTCCTGTTTTCACTGTGGTTTTTGTCTTGAATCTATTATCCATGTTTTGAGGGATTGCACTCTTGCTGATTTTGTGTGGAACGGCTGCAATGCTCCTGATTTTGTGTCAGATTTCTTGATGTCAGATTACTGCTCAGCTGCATAGCACAGGGCTCCAACAGTGCATATGGTGAAGTTAGGAGATGTCTAAATGCAGGTCTCCAAACATCAATCATGGATGGTTAGTCAAACAAGAAAAGGGTTAACCATGGAGAGTACAGGTTATTTCCTGATAGAATCTATATGATTAAAACACACACTTGTGTGGAATCTCATTGGAGTGCAATTTGTGGCAGGAAGTCATTTCTCTCACTTGTGCAACTCTATGCTTTAGACTTGGTGATATCTATTTCATGACTGCTAATTATTACACTTACTTCTGCAAGCCCTTTATCATGAATAATACAAAACAATGGAGATATTGAAGTTGGTCTATTAGGCTTGACTAATTCAATGCTAGCGACTTGAGTCTTCTGCTTCAATCATGCCCGCCTTGAAGGTAGAGCATTTTACAAACATTCAAGTAGCTAGATATCACAAACTTCTTGATTAATGACTTGTTATAAGTAGGAAGATTTTTGTGACCAGAACTGATCACTGTATGAATGTAAAATAATGGAAGTGAATTTTCTACCATGTTGCATTAACTATTAGGAAGTAAATCATCCTTTTTGTTGAACTTTAAATGTGAACCTGCTTATGATTTTTCAATGTGGCAAGAACACTATCATTCTTGATAGTATCAATAAAATGTCTTAGATACTGGTCTATATGTAGTTATCATTATGTTATAACTATTTATACTTGGTCGTGATTCTCTTGAAGTCATATTGGTTGATAAGTCAGACTTGCCAATTGCCAAATGCCAATGCCTTGACTTCTTGGTTCTCTATTTCTTTTCCATTTTAGAATTTTCAAGTTACATATGTATGCCATTCCTTTTCTTATCTTTTTTTTCTCGTCAAACTCCTTGGCAACTGTATCATATTATACATTTCTCTTTCCTATTACTGTAGTTTCCTTGATTCCCAGCCTCCCAAGCTATGCTTTTGGATTTAAAAATGCGGGGAATATTGGAGGCAATTAAGATGGTAACATCTTCAAACTGTACAAAGATAAATGACGCTATCATTCTAGGTTGAAAGCTGAAACTGGTTAGAGCCAGTGAATGATATTTTCTCCTACACTTGGTAATTCTCTTGGTTACTTTGAACATTTACATGCCTCAACTTAATTGTCATACTGAATGCTCTCCTATTTCACATATCATGAACATTTCCCTCTTTCTTTTTTTCCCTTTTTTTTTTTTCATTCCTTTTAACTTTCCTCCTATTAAATGAACAAAAAAGAATTTACTACTTTTAAAGGTAAGGCTGGCTCATGCATGCCTATTCTGTCTTGGGACAACTACCTAGTCTTATCGGACTAGGTTACAAATCTATCTGTGCTGGGCCAATCCAGTTGTTCCGGTCATTCCCATGCAGGATCAGCCCCCAGTTGGCACTTGCTGCAGTCCCTGGGTAATCAACATGGTCTCCTCCCGAGTATGAAGTTTCAGGTGAGCTTGTCATCTCCACAGTTATAGGGTCCTGAGCAGGTGTAGTTGCTGCATCACCAAGATGTGTCCCCCTAAGAAGATGTTGTGTCCCTCTTGTTACAGCTTCTAGAGGCCGTCTATCAAATGCCCGAAAGCTTCCTGATACCACATAGACACGGCACAAACTGAATTCATGCCTCAACTGCATTCAAGTGGACAGCCAAATAATGGTTAGTAATGTAAAATGATTGCACGTTGCATTATTAGTACATCTTTTTTAATTGCAAAAGCTAAAAGATCATGAACATGCACACCTTTGAAGTAGCATTTCTAGACGATTCATGAACTTCAATGGCTCTATACTCATTCATCTTCCATTTGGTTTTTCTTCCAGTCGGAGCTTTTCCTATATAGAACACCATGGTTTTCTTCAATCCAATCACTCGATTATCCGATGAGTAAACATAACCAGGAGAGCCTGTGGCCTTCCAGTACCCGGTTGCTGTAGTCCGATTAGGTCGCCCTCCCCTAGCTTCTCTCGCTTGCCTGGGTGTAAAGAAGAACCACTGCTCCGTGTTGCCTCGACATAATTCTCCTGAAAGCTCTGCAACATATTGCGAGAGACAAACTAAAGTTACTTGAAGCATTTTTAACAGTCCTGTGCCATGCTTATCAGTAGTTAAAAAAGAAAAGAAGTGGATGAAAAAGATTTTTACGTGGAAGATCCCCCGGCTCGATGTCGTATATGCTGATCTCTGGAATCACACGTTGCAGTTCTTGTCTCGTCCCTTCCAGCTTATTATGCAAGTAGAAGGAGACTAGCTCTTCTTCCGTTGGGTAGAAGCGGTAACCTAGAGGGAGTTCTTCCATTCTTGCACTTGTTGTTCTTGTGTTTTGATACTCCTTTTGTTTGCCGGAGCTGTGTATGCTTATATACACACACAGAGAGACACTTTGTCGATGGAAAAAAGAAGAAGATGGATTTGCCGAGTGAAATGAGAAAAAAATGCAAAGTCTGTGATTGGTGGAAACTTCCACGCGGTTGCAAGGAGATGAAGTTTTTTATCCTATGATGCTGATACACTTGTCTAAACATTATTTCTCGTCCAATGAAATCTCTTTTGAACAAGTCAGTGCACCTTCCCTCTTCTCTATTGCCTCCCTGTCAGACACAGTTTTCAAGGGGTGTGGGGCTTATTTTTGCTGTGAGGAGCAGACAAACTGGTCCTTGTCCTTGAGGGCTGTATTCGCTGTATTTGTGCACCAATGCCCCTTTCCTTGTTCAATAATCAATACACGTGTTAAGGGCACTACTGTTTCAATTTGATCACTGTATTAACATAGTCTGCGGTGTCTTTCGATCTTACCTTGAATGCCAGGTGAGGTGACGCTAACGTGAGCTTTGCTGCTAATTAAGTGCATTTTGCTGATTTTTTAAAGCTCTTTGGAGGACTTGATCATGGTCTAGTGGTTGAAGGGCGTTTATGAAGTGCGTTTATGATATTTGAGGGATAAAGTGCTTTTCTTTAAGTGCTTCTTTCTAAACAGTCGTCTTTTGAGGTGCGGTAATGTTTTTTTTTTAAAAAAAAAAATTTATTTTTGATATCAGTATATTAAAATAATTTTAAAAACACAAAAAAATAAAATTAAAGTAAAGAAAAAAATAAAAAATAATTAATTTTAATTTTAATTTTTTTTAAAAAATATTTTTAAAATGTAAAAACAAATGGAATCTAAATTAAAAAAAAAATGTCAAAAGTTCCAATCCAATAATAATTATTCTACAACAATAAGAAACAAACATAGAGAATAAATTATTCTTTTAAAAAGGAAGGATATAGAGCTCATTAATTATTGCTTCCTCGAAAAACAGATAACGAACCACTACGGCGTGCTGAAGGGAATCAAGTGAGAGACAAGGGGAAGAGTTCAAATGACTTTTTTGAGATTATCTAGTTATCTACTTTTTTGAAAGACAAATCAAGTTAGATAATTGCTGGTACCCATACAAATTAGGGCAAACATGCGCAAGATGGAAGGCAAGTGAGTAAAAAAAAAAAATGAAAAATCGATTAAATCAAGAAAACTAGAAAAAAATAATTGAAAAAACCGAACCGTGAAAAAAACCCGATTAAAATTTAAAAAAAACCATCCGGTTCGGTTTGGTTTCGGTTTTATAAGCCTGAAACCGAAAAAACCGAACCGAACCGAACCCAAACAAAAAAAACCAAGCCAAACCGGTTTGAACCGGTTTTTATCTTAAAAAACCGAACCGAACCGAAACCGGTCAATTTGAACCGGTTTCGGTTTTTTTAAAAAAGAATTTAGTTTAGTTACTTTTTTTTTTTTATAAAAACTAAACCGAACTGAAAATGATGCTTGCAAACATAAATTATAAATTATAAATTATAGCTTTTTTCATATCCAAGTTTTCATCGACGTGGAGGACTTGCTTATGATTAAGATGGGAGATATTTAATGTTTTACCTCTTCATATCTGCGTTAACAATACAAAAGCTCAACTTTTATTTTTCTTCCATAACCTAAGACTCTATGCTCTCTTATGTCAACTTCGTGTTCTAGCCACGAGGTCACCTCATGTGTTAACTTCAAATTATAGACTTTCTAACTAGCTTGCTTCGACAACATTAACAAAGGGCAACATGGGTGTTCATGTGAGTCTTTAAATTAATCGAGGTACACGCAAGTTGACTCGAAGATCCACGTTAAATTTAAAAAAAAAACATGGGTGTTCATGTGAAATATAAACATATCTGTTTATAATAGATTTAAATTTTTTTTATTAAATCTAAAATAACCAACAAAGTAAATTTATTATATGATTTGTAACAAAATTTAGAATTTTTTTGTTACTATTATTAGATAGGTTTGATTAATTTTCTAATTTGTTTTGGTTGAAAACAAATGTGTCATTTACATGAAGCATGCATAGGAGGAACTACATGGATTTAAAAGTGTTGTGAGCCTTTTATACAAACTATTTAAAAATCAAATATGTACTTGCAAGATAATATAAAAATATGAATAATTTATTAAACTAGAGATAAATACAAATATACAAAGTACTTATATATAGAATTAATTTTTCTATTTGTTTTCATCTTTTTCTCAGAATAAAGCCCCTTCACCCAGAGGCTATGAATGTAGAATTAATTTAAAATTAATTAGAATTTTTTCATAGCAATCCATTAAATTTGTAAAATCAATGAATATGAGAATATTAATTGGAACTGAATTAATTCCTAACAATTCATTGAATTTGTAGAATCAATGAATCTAACAAGATATAAAGAAACTGATTAATTAATTTTACATTTACTCCTAATGGTTTTAGAAAATATATTAATACAATGAAAAAAACCTTTTTATCAATAACCCCTCCCACAAATGAAAATTGGCTTGACCAATATATGAAAATACAAGGAATCGTAGAGACAAAGGAATTAGAAGATCACTATATCAGAATAGGTAGCTTTTGACTTTGAAACTTTTCTAGTGAAGTACTATCAAATTTACAGATCACTATATCAGAATAGGTAGCTTTTGACTTTGAAACTTTTCTAGTGAAGTACTATCAAATTTACTTGGTTAATTAGTGAACGTAATGTCTCAAACTATTTAATCTTTTGTGTAAACTAGGACAATAGTACACATATAGTTTCCTTTCTAGAGTTTTTTTTTTAGTTATCATAGTTGTATTCATTTTGGTCCTAAATAATATTTGGTTTCATGAGTACTTTAGAAAATACAGTCTTTTGAATTTTTTTTTAAAAAATAATCACGTATCTCACTCATATAAGTGATCTCTCATTTAAACTATTCTACTATTCTCCGCATGATAACCTAATATATGAGAATCATTAGGAGTACAATTTACCCTTATTACCTTTTTTCATCTAGGAATAATAATAAATTATTATTTTTTAGTGCTATTGAGAGTGTTATATGACTTATTGTTTTTCTTTGAACCAACATTATAGGATCTATTGTCAGCTAGGTAGGGTTATCATCGCAACATTATTTCATCTTTAAAGGCTTTAAGTATATTCTTTTCAATGAAGTATATACAAGCTCTTTTGTAAAGCATTTAGTAAATGGATTCGTAATATTTTTCTATGACTTTACATTGTTAACAAAATTATTTAACAATTTTATATCTATAATAAATATATCTAGATTTACCATTATATATACTATATTGTGCCTTTCCAATTGCTAACTAGGAGGCACATTGGACACAAAATACTAGCACTAGCTTTGACTAACATGAAATATCATCTAAGAAATTTCAAAGCCATCCAACTTCCTCTCTAACGTTATCAAAAGTAATAAACTTTAATTCCATCAAAGATTTTGCGATGCATATTTTTTTACAGGACTTTCAAGACATAATTGCCTCTCTGAGCTTGAAAATATATTCACTAGTGGATTTTGAATCCTTAGTGTCATATATCCAATTTGCATTATTTTAACCCTCAAGTACCACCAAGTACCTAATATAGTGTAGCCTATAATTCAAGATGTATTTAAATATTTAAGTACCTTATTTATTGCTTTCCAATTATCCATACATAGATTATTGGTAAATATACTTAATTTGCTAATCGAGTATGCAATATATAATCTTGTGCAGTTCATAACAAACATTAAGATTTCCATCATTCAAGATTATTTATTTTATAATAAAACCCAAATATTGATAACCGACAAGACAAGACCAACCTATTAGTGGGAAACACAAAAAAGCCTAGAGAATGATGTGTTTCAAGTTTGTTAATAGTTGCAATGACCATTAACATTTGTATTGAAGTTATTCTCGACACATGTGAGCATGTGTCAAAATATTTCACACCCTTAAATCATATAATAATAAATCTTGCTTTATATTTTTTTTAAATGGTTTCATTAGCTTTTATCTTCCTCTTATGACCTAATGGTTTATTTTTAGGTAGAAGATCCACTAGTTCGCATGGATGATTTTGGATAATAGACTCAATCTCATTATTGACTACCTCTTTTCAATAGAAAGTTTGGGAATAGGAAATTGTCTTGAAGTAACTTTAAGCTTATTTTTTTAACAAGTTAGAAAATAAGGATCATATGTTTATTTATATAATTTTTCCCCTCTGACTCCTTCTCGACTTAATTTCATCATCTTCTATTTGATGATGACCATTTAATCTTGTTTAATTTTTCCTTTTAAGTAAAAGAGTTTCTTGTGTTTTATTCAAAGAAAACACATCTTTAAAGAATATAAATCTCTTGATTCCACTATTGCATTGGGATTAATATTCTTAATACTTGACTTGTATACAAGAAACTGATATGCACTACTATGGTAAGTATATCTAATGAAGATACAATCTATAGTTTTATGTCATATCTTGATATTTTTTGAGACAAGTATCATCATTTTTGCAATACACTCCCACACTTTAAAGTATTTGTAAAAGGTCTCATTTAGTTTGACAATTTATATGGTGTCCTTTCTAACTTATTGTGAGTTACCTTATTAAGTATATAATTGGTTGTTATAATTTTCTTTCTTCACAAGTTCTAAAGTTCTTCCAAACTTATCAACATGACATTCATTATTTTTTAAAATTTGGTTTTTATATTCAATAATATCATTTTATTGAGGTGAATAAAGAGTCATAGTTTTAAGGATAATAATATTTTAAAAATAAAAGTCACCAAAAGGTGCCTTTTATTCTCCACCTTTATCACTTCTTATTACTTTTATCTTTTTATTGCGTGGATTTTCAACTCCATTCTTATAATGTTTAAATATTTCAAGAGCCTAATCTTAGTTTATTAGCAAATAAATATAACAAAACCTTATACAATTATTTATAAAAGTAATGTAATCTTTTTTCTCACCTCTAGTTTGCATAAATTTGAAATCACTAATACCAAGTAAATTAATTTAGAGGTTAACTACTTTTAATTGTTTTAAAAGAAATTGTTATGAATTTTGATTCTACATAAACTTCATATATGATTTATTTTTTCTAAAAAACCATAGTTAATTACAATTTAAGATTCATTAATATTTGTATAGAATTATAATTCACATTTCTACCATGTCGTATGTTATAAGACTTAAAGCAAGTAAGTTGAGGAGGTGTTTTTATTCTTATTGTTATCATATTTAATTACAAAGGTCATTACATTCATTTTGAAAAGGCCATCATAGAGATACTCATTTTTTAACAAACATACCCCTCTTTATGGGTATAAACTTATCACTTTTAAAAACAATTTTGAACTTATTTTTTTTTCTTAATAATGAGCTATACACTAAGGTTTTCCTAATGTTTGCAATATGGAGCATATTATTAAGGGTGATAAGCTTTTTAGAATCCATCTTCAAAATGGCATTTCTAATGCCTAGTACTTTTAAGGTTAGCAAATTCCCCCTATATAGATGGTCATCATCTACTTCTTTATAAGTGGTGAGCATTCTTTTCTTGGTGTAGACATATATTGTATTAACCCACAACTGCTTAATATTATTGATCAGGTTAATCTCTGAGATAATTGTAGCAAGCTTATATTTGATACTTCATTCGAGAGGTTATCAACTTTAATGATATAGGCTTGAGCAATCCTTCCTCTCTTAGGGTTGCCTTACTGAGACCTATTTATATATTCTTAGACTTTATGTCCAATCTTGTTATAAATAAAGCATTTGATAATGAATTTCTTAAAAATGCCTTTGTTATTCAAAACAAACATCTTTTTTTATTTTTTTATTATGGGACTTCACCACTTGTTTAATCATACTTTCTCTACAGGTCATTAAAGAAGAGTTGACTCTTTTCTTAGACAACTTATTGTCTTCTTCTATCCTCAACCTCATAATAAGATCTTTAACACTCATCTCCTTTCACTTATGTTTAAAGTAGTTCTTGAAGTATTTTCAAGATGATAGTACTTTTCAATAATAGTAGCTACTTGAAAAGATTCACTTAGAACCATCTATTTAACATGAATTTCATGCAAGATGAGTTTAAACTATTAAACTTGACTCATTATAGTTTTTTTAATTGATCACTTTGAAGTTAAGAAATTTGCCAAAAAAGAATTTGTTTTCATGTCGACATCTTTAGCCGTGTACTTTTGATCCAAAACTTGTCATAATGCCTTTCTTGATGGAACTATACACATCATAGAGTATATTGTCCAATTTATTCAGGATGCAGTTTTTACGTACAAAATCATCGTGCATCCATAACGGTCATAATAGTTGGATCAAATTCTCGTTTGATAGTTGTGATGCATTTTTAGTTAAGAACTGCACCAAGTTCCATAAAAAATGATGGTGGAATCCTCCTTACTAAAGTAATGTTTGTCGTAGCAACATTTGCAAAATCAACATCAATATTCTCTTGAGTAGAGTTAATACTTTTCTATCACAATAATAAAAATTTCATTATTTTAAACAATCTAATTATTCAATTAACAAAACATCATGCAAGAACACATTTCTAATCAAGGCCACTGAAATAGAAAACTTATTAATTTTCTCTCTCAATAATTAGCAGAACCTAAAGTTAGAGGAAGTAAATCACATGAGCAAAGTAGATAAAGAGAGCAAAAATCTTCTATTTAATTTTTTCTTTTCTTCTCTTCTTATTCTTATAATGAACCTTCCATCCTTATTTAGATAGGAGGCTAGGGATGTAAGATTAATTAGAATTATTCATTAAATTTACAATATATATATATATATATATATATATATAAAGGATTGACACTTAAAGTCTATATGGCCCTGACTATGTTGTCGTGCTGTCATATTAAGTACAT
>Ga0307515_10011275_pt1 | contig 16971 bp, 18 predicted proteins | sample 17_EM_MG_FD_194513 | JGI IMG/M metagenome (GOLD analysis project Ga0307515, IMG submission 194513) | Populus trichocarpa ectomycorrhiza microbial communities from riparian zone in the Pacific Northwest, United States - 17_EM | ecosystem: Host-associated > Plants > Roots > Unclassified | place... | reverse complement strand
TATCATATGAGTAATCACAGGGCTCGAACCTGAGACCACAGAGAAAACAAACCTTTTAATCTCAAGTTTTTACAACTTAACCAATACCTAGATGGTTAAAATTATGTTATTCTTTTTTTTTTTTTTGATTCACGTGGGGTGTCCGGGCCAGCTTACGCGCACCACGACTAGTCCCCACGGCCCACTGAACATCCTGTAAGCCCAGAAGCAGGTAAGGCACCGCGGGGGTGACATACATGCACATAGAGGGTCCAACCCGGGAGGGGGGGAACAAGTCCACGATGGACCACAACAGCTAGACCCTCAAGTGGTGGGTACACACGAGAGCTCGAACCAGGGCACTCAGGCAGGGCAAAGCCTGCCAAGGCCACTGAGCTACAAGCCCCGTGTGTTAAAATTATGTTATTCTTTTTTTTTTTTTTTTTAATTCACGTGAGGTGTCCGGGCCAACTTACGCACACCACGACTATTCCCCACGATCCACTGAGCGAGAGATTCTTAATTCTTAACTTCACAAGTCATGTATCTATCATAGTTTTCTAAATATTTTTGTGTTGGGCTATTTTGCAAAAACAGTTTGAGCAAATAATTATATAGAAAAAAACACCTTTTTTTATCCTGCTTTTCACCTTTTTACTGCGCGGTGGAATTTTACCGAGCGAGAGATTCTGGTCCTGCTTCTCCTACTGGGACCCAGTACACGTCACAAACTAGCTGCAACCTACGGGAGGAAATAATTCATCTCTCTCCCTTTCTATACCGGCAGCTAATTGTGCTTGTTTCTGTGTTCCCCTCTTCCCTCTTGTAAGTTCCGTGACCGTGACTCGAGTTTCCTCACGCGCGAATCAACTGATACCAGCCGTTGGATTGAGAGAATCAACGGTCAAGAAATGGCGCGCTGATCAACATGAAAAACCAAGCCTTTTCTTTTTGTTCGGTGCTGCCAGCTCGGACTTGTTCGTTGGTATCTTGGGTTTGGGATTTTGTTTTAAATGATGCCTTATCCACGTCAGATTTAGATCCAACGGTTGATGAAGTGTGTTCCCCTGGCTAATGACAATCCTACGCGTTGATTTTACGATTTTTGATTGCTTTCATATGGGTCCCACATGTTCTTTTAATGGAAATATACTGTATGAGTTAGTCTCATACCACAATAATTTATTAAAATGTAGAAATAACGAAACGTGGGAACTGAAATATAATGAATTTGACCGGTTAGAGCGATATTTTGTGCAGCCACCTAGATTCCTTGTGATCGTCATGTTGCTTTTACCAAGGTCAGGATAACCGGTTTTAGGCAGTAACCAGTCAGGACATCTCTTTGGGAAATTCAAGGGGAGTGGGGCCTCAATTTTGATCGTGATTCGTGGGCAACAGTATTTTCTCACTCTTCAAACATTGAATTAATTAATTAATAATTAATTTAATCATTAATTAGTTTTAAAATAATATTTTGTCATTGCAGTAAAATAAAATAATACCACATTAGGGTAAGTGGGTGAACATGGAAACTTGAGAATGAAGAAAGAAACAAGGCCGACACGTGGAATCACTATGCAATGAAAAAGTTTAGAGCTGATTTGTTTTTTTAAAAAAGCGTTTTTAAACATTTTTGATCTTTTTAAATTAATTTTTTATAATTTTAAATTATTTCCATGTACTAATATATGATTTTTAAAAAAAATATTATTTTAACATATATATATATATAATTTGTTTTTTAAAAATATTTTAAAGAGTAGCAACAATCTTCAACACTACCCAAGTGGTCACAGTAAATGAGGGCATTTAAGGGTAGCGATTTGGCATGTTGGTGAAAGCCAATCACAACCGCAGGTTGTGTCGTGTGATCAATGGTTAGATCTAACCATGTAATACACCAAAAAATCGTGGCCGTCAACTAGGGCCTGGAGTGAGTTTCTCTGAAAGTGATGAGCATACGAGAACATAAAAGAAAAGAGAGAGAAAGAGTTTTTTTAGAGAGACAGAGAAGGGTGGCTGGGCTAGGAGAGAAGAAGATAAAAGTGGAAAGCTAAGATCTTTCAACACTTAAAATTTTCTATCTTTGATTTTCAAAAGAACAGAAATATTCGTTCTGTAAAACACGTCTCTGTATTTCATAAAAAAAAAATCCAGCGAGCCAGAGTCAATTATGCTTTGGTTTATGGTGATATGAGAGATAAGATAAACTTTGTGATTACAAGTGGTTTGTTGTTAGAAAGGGGGGAAGAAAAGAGATGGATAGAAACAGAGAAGCAAGAAGAGTGAGTTTGGCGGCTAGTAATGGCTTGTCTAGAAGAAGACATAGAAGTAGCAGTCTAAGAGACTCTCCAGGTTTTAATCTCTCGTCAGATCTAACCCTCTTTGGCTCCCACTAAAAGCGGCACAGTTTTTATTAATTCTGATGTGTTTTGGTGTTTGTTATTGCAGAAGATGATGGACCAGTGGAGTTGCAAGAAACAACGAGGCTACGAGATCGGAAAAAAGATCGAGATCGGGACAGAGATAGGGACCGAGACCGTGAAAAAGACCGAGAGAGAGACCGGATTAGCGGCAGGAGTAAAAGGCGGAGAGGGGAGAGATTGATGCACGGGAGTAACAGAGAAGATGGAGAGCGAGACGATAGCTCAGACGAAGAGAGCGTTAACGATGACGAATATGAAGATGACGATGACGCAGTTGGTGTTGCTGGGAGTTCCATGAGGATGCTCCCACCGAATCCTTCTTCTTTATCTTCTTCTTCTATGTCTAATCATCATCATCGGAAGAGCTTTCCTCCGCCGGCCAAAGTTTTTAGAACCGCGCCGACGACGATAAATACCACGGCAGCAGTAACACCGTGGAAGGCTCCTGATGAAATGATTGGCGTGTCGGTGCCTAGAAAAGCTCGGTCAGGTATAGAGGTGGAAGAGATTTAATATTATACAAGGCAAACGGCAAAGTTTCCAGATTTTGATGGATTTTGTTTCAGTGGATTGCTAATGTGTTTTTGTTTGGTCTTCTTTGGCAGCATCCACTAAGAGGTCACATGAATGTTGGGTTTCAAGTGGTGGCGGAGTTGGTAGTGAGCAAACTCACCGGCAAGCTTCGACATCTCCGGTAAGATCGAGTGGACCAGCTATGCTGGCTTCAATTTCAGCTTCTCCGGCTGCTCCCGCATCCCCTCCATCATCTTCTAATGCTTCAGTAAAAAAGAAGATGGTTCGTTGCTTCATTTGTACTAGATTTTGTATTTTCTTTTTATAATCTTTCGTTCAGTAAACTGATGACTTTTTTTTTTGATGTTGTAGAAGCCAAATGGACCGAAACAGAAACCACCTAAATCTTCTTCGAAACCCAACTCTTCAGCACAAGATGAGATTGAGTTTGAGATTGCTGAGGTGTTGTATGGATTGTTGAGGCAACCACAAGCACCTTCAAAGCAAGAAATAGTGGGAAATGATTCGACAAAGTTTGATTCCAGAGAAAATCATAATAAGTCTACTAGTGATGCTAAATCCAGAGTTTCCTCGCCGATCTCTAACTCACAGTCAACTGTTCCTCAGTCATCTTCAATTCCTCAATCTAATTCTAGCTCCTCTGCTGCTCCTATGTCTGCAATTGGTGAGTTTGAGCAGCGGTGGTTTCATATACTTCCTTCCCGACCCTTTCCTTTGGTGACTGTAAGGAAAATGGATGGAAAATTGTGATCAATTTGATTTAATTTGTCAATTTGATTTTTTTTTGTTTGGTTTAAATCCGCAGCACCGAAGAGGAAGAGACCGCGACCAGTAAAGTATGAAGATGAGCATCCTGCTAATTTTCCTGCTCGCAATAGTTCCATTTTGTCAACGGCCAAGATTGACATTGATCAGCCTGCAAAAAATGAATCTTCTCCTAATATAGAGAAGAATTTGGGATCTGCAGCTGAAAATGGTGGAGTTTCATGTGATTTACTGGCCAATCAAGCTGCTCCGGCGACAACAGAGGCGCAGCTGCAGGAGGTTGTTAAGCCGGAGAATCATCCGTCATCGGATTCCAAGCCCATGACTGAAGAATCAGAATGTAGAGATTTGGGTGAACCTAAAGAAGAGCCTAGGTCTCCTATGAAGGAATCCACTCCTGGCCTTAGATTTGATGATGGTTCCGAGAGTTTGACAGCAAATAAAGCGTGAGCATCAAATAAATGGACACTTGTTTGATTTTGATCTTCTTCGTTGTTTTGGAGGATGGGGTCTGATTGTGATTATCTTGGAATATTTTTTGGTTATCCAGGAATGTGATGGCCTCTGAGATTGATAGCCAGCGAGAAGAAAAGTACCAGATCGATCTGATGGTGAAGATTTTTTCATTTTTTCATTTTTTCACTATTTTACAAGATCAATATCTTACCTCTTTTAGAAATTCAATTGTGGGACTTTTTTTTTTTTTTAATTTTGAGTTGCAGGCTCCTCCTCCATCAAGATCATCTCCAGAAAGGGACATTGAGATTGATTTTGTGGCTGTAGATCCTAAATCTATGGTCACAAATGGGGAAACGGTGAGTGGGACCGCTTTTTACTGTCTACTTCATATCACCTATCTGTTTGGTATGATTGGGTGTGAAAAATTAATGATGTTGGTTTTATACTTTCTTGTGTCACATGGTAGGAAAAGAAGCCTATGATGGTCAAAGAAGACGAGAAAGCATTAAAAACTGGGAAGGAAAATATGAATGTGGAACCTGAAGAGAAAAGGACAAAAGTTACAGGAGAAGAAGTTGAATCCCAGAAGCCTATTGTTAATGAAGAGAGGAATATTGATCTCCAGCTGGATTTAGAGAAGGCTGATAGAGATAGTGCTACTGTTACTGCAAGTAGAAACAAGCTACTTCAGCATGTCCAGAAGCAGCAGCAACCCAACATAGAGAAAATTGGTAAAAAAAATAGCGGATTTCTCTTCTTCTTCTTCTTCCCTTTTGAATTGAGAACTTTTGTTCTCTTGAAATTTTGCCAATTCGGTCGCTGATTCATTTTTTTCTCCTTTCCTCTGTGTCTCATCCTCAGCTCCTCAATCTAGTTCTTTGCCTTTGCCAATGTCTATGAATGGCTGGCCTGGTGGGCTTCCTCACATGGGGTATGGTTTGTTGTGTTTGATTCTTTCATTATTTTTCTGTAAATGCTTTAATTTCTCCTCTTTGGGAAAATGACATTTTGGTGATCGGCAGATATATGGCACCTCTACAAGGAGTTGTTTCCATGGATGGAAGTGCCGTGTCTTCTGCAGCCTTACAGGTATGTTATGCTTTTTTCTGTCTTTGATCTCTAAACTCATGTTTGATTACCCGTAAAAGAATGAACCCCCCCCCCCTCTCCCCCAATTCTGCTAAGTTTTCTTTGAACTTGTTGCAGCCTCCACATTTGATTTTTAGCCAACCACGGCCAAAAAGGTGTGCAACACATTGCTACATTGCAAGGAATATTCTTTGTCACCAGCAAATTATTAGGATGAATCCTTTCTGGCCACCAGCAGGGGCTCCTGCTTTACAGTATGGGGCTAAAGCGAGCAATATGAATGTGGTGCCCTCCACCGATTTGCATGCAGTTAGAGGTGGGAATTCTGTAGAGAAGGGGCAGGGTCTTGCCATCTTTCCAGGTCCCGCTGGGAAGGACAAGAATTCTCAAGCTGCTAACAGTGTAGACGCTGCACAGAGAAAGCAGATTTTGCTTCAGCAAGCCTTGCCCCCTGGTGCTCACAGTAATATTTTGGTACGGTCTTTAAGTTTTAATGTTATTTATACTCTGCAATTTGTCCAGGGGTTTTGTTTTTTGAATGTTAGTTTTCCTTTCGTTAAATTTCAGCATGGACCCACTTTTATCTTCCCAATGAATCAACAACAAGCTGCTGCTGCAGCAGCAGCTTCTGTCCGACCAGGCAGTGTGAAGTCTTCTCCTGCTGCTGGCAGTGTAGCTTCCTCAAGTAGCTCAAGTTCTGCTTCAATAAGTGCCACGGCATCAGCAGTAGCTGGTGCTACAGCAATGAGCTTCAACTACCCAAACTTCCCAGGCAATGAAACTCAATACTTGGCAATTTTGCAGAATGGTGCATACCCGATTCCAATCCCTGCACATGTTGGGCCCACAACAGCTTATAGAGGAACCCATCCTCAGGCTATGCCTTTGTTTAATGGATCATTTTATTCTTCTCGAATGGTTCATCCTTCACAGCTTCAGCAACAGCAACAACCATCCACACAGACACAACAAAGCCAACAAGGTCATCAAAATCCAAGTATTTCTAGTGGTTCCTCGTCATCCCAGAAGCATTTGCAGAATCAGCAGCATAAACCACATGGGAGTGCAGGTAGTGGAAATTTGCAAGGTTTTCCTTGCCCTAAAAACCAGCCGCCTCAATCCCTGCCAAACCATCAGCGGCAGCTGATGCAAAATCAAAATGTTACTCACCAAGCCCGTCAACTTGAGAGTGAATTAGGTGGTGAAGACAGTCCATCAACTGCTGACAGTCGAGTTTCCCGTGCAAACATGAGTATTTATGGCCAGAATTTAATGCCAATACATCCCGCAAACTTTGCTTTGATGAATCCCCCACCAATGGGTAGTGCCCATAGTGCAAGTGGGAATACTGGTGAAAAGAAATCGCAGCAGCCACAAACACAGGCTTCAAAGGCTGGGGTTGAGCCTTTGGCATCTCAGACTTTTGCAATGTCATTTGCTCCCATCAACGGAACCACAGCTTCCCCAGGTCTTGATATTTCATCACTTGCACAGAATCATGCTCTTCTCCAAAGCCTCCCAGAGGCAGCAAGGCATGGCTATCATCACTTCATTGCTGCGGCCCAAGCAACACAGCAGAAGAATTACCGTGTTTCTGAAGAAGGGAATAGCGGAGGAAATGACACTTCAAATGTGGAACAAGAGAGGAAGGCCATGGCAGGAGGAAAGACTACATTATCTGCTGGGCAGTCAATTGTGTTCTCTCGGCCAGATTTAACAGACTCCCCTGTTTCAACAATGCCTGTCAACAATGTTGTTGATAGCTCAGCCAGAAATCTTAACCTTGGGTCCGCTCCTGCTCGGACCTCTGGCTCTTTTATGTCAGCTACTATTGGCACTGGAAATGCACCAAGTATGCAGCAGCAGATGCAGCGGAATCATCAGCAGCAGCAGCAGCAGCAGCAGTGGAATCAGCAAATCTTTCAGTTTCAGAAGCAGCAACAATTTGCAGCTGCAGCTGCAGCTTCCACTCGTAGTAAAACACCAGCAACTAGTAATGGAAGTGTTTATTCAGACCACATTTCATCATCATCATCTGCGGCCACCAAGTTCCCTAATGCACTTTCTGCATTTCCTCAAAATCTTGTTCAAAGCAGCAGTAGTCCAGCTCAATCTCCTCAGTGGAAAAGTTCCGCGAGGACCACAACCTCTCAAGTTCCTTCTTCGTCCCTAACCTCATCTTCATCGACCCTCAAAAACCTTCCTCAACAGCAAGGCCGAACCCAACAAAGTAACTCACACATATCTTTTGCAGCTAACCAAAAATCATCTGCTTCTCCTCAAGGGCAACCGAATCCTAGTAGTAACCAATCATCATCTCCTCCATTGGTGGTTGGTTCCCCAACAACATCAATTTCTAAGAGTGCAGGTGGAAGTCCAAGGACATCCACTTCCACAAGTAACAAAGGTGGCCAATCATCTCAGCAATCCAAGAACTCTGCCTCAGTGCCTGTGCAAAAATCGTCTCCAGTTGGTGGAAGAAATATTCCATCAATCCTTGGTTATCCTCACAACTCTTCTTCATCTAACCCTGGTGCAAAGCCTCAACTGTCACATCAGCAGCAGCAGCAGCAGCAGCAGCAGCAGCACTTAACAAAGCAGGCTCAGCTAATCTACACTAATGCTTTTATGCAAGTTCAAGCTCAACATGTGGCAAATTCAACAAATGTTGCATCAGCAGCTAGTGGGTATTATCTGCAAAGACACCGCAGTGAGCAGCAGCCGCAACCACATGGGGCACCAGCAACCTCTTCTACAGGGATGTTGTCTTTATGTCATCCAGTCACGCTTGCCAACACCAGCACAACTGATCCTGCAAAGGCAGTTGCTGCAGCTGCTAACAATATGAAAGGTGGTGGCTTACCTCCACAGGGTCTTATCCATGCTCAATTTGCTGCTGTCCAGCCCTCTGGAAAGCCGCACCAGATCTTACCTGCTGGCTTCCATTATGTCCATCCTGTTCCCACTGCAGTTCAGGTGAAACCAGCAGAGCAGAAACAACCTGCTGGCGAATAGAATCACGTGTCTGCCTGGTGCTTTAAATGGCAAGCCCCGCAGAGGAGATGGAGATGATTTAAAAAACGAGATTGGTTTGACGGGATTTTTAAGAATTTAAGAGCACAGTTAACAAGCCAAGGGAGACATTTTGAATACCTCCTGGCAGAATGAGAAGAAATGAAAGGGTGAAAAATGTTCAAGGAAGCACGCCAGCTGGATCCAACCCCACAATTTTGGCAAGGAAAGTTGGGGGATGCTATATTTCGTGCTGATTGTGCTTGCTCTTTACACTTGTGTTTATAGTCTGACAGAGGGTTGATGGTCAGGTCTTATTAAATTTTGATTGGTTTGATGGCGAGAGGCTGGGAATGAAAAGCATGGGGTAAGTTTGATTCCGAGTGTTTTTTGTAGGGAAAAGGGAGGAAAGATGATGAAGATGAGGGAGGGAGGGAAAGGGGGAGAAAAAGAACTGCCTTTCCTTCTTTTGGGTCAGTTTTTTTCTTTTCACTTTGTTAGATTTTTCTTTCCTTCTTTCGGGGGGTCTGATTTTATTTTCCTGCAAGAGCTGTAGGCAGTATCTTTCGAAACAATCTCTCTCTCTATATATAGTGGAGGGTGTATATGTATATGTCTGGCACATATAAAAGTAAACCCTCTCAATTTTTTAATTTAATACGTGTCCCTGTCTTTGTCTCGTTGTGTGATGATGTTGTGTGGTGGTGGTGATGGTGGTGGTGGTGTAGGCACATTTTATTTTCCTGAATGTTTTTCTGGTCAATTTAATGGTGTAAGTGAAAGAAAATGCTGCTGATATCTGTTTCGTTGTTTGAGATTGTTTGCGGATGGGTGAGGTGAATGTCCGGACAGTTGGGCACCTTACCTCAGGAAGGGTTCATGGGACGTTGGGAGTAATTGTTTGGTTTGGTCGGCTGGTTCTTAATGCATGTGGTGGTGGTCGTCGTTGTGGACCACAGTTGCTCACATTAGTACAGTGTCAATATTACATAAACCCTTGCTTGCCTTTGCGAGATCGTAAAATACTACTAACAAAGTTGATTGTTGAAAAAAAGGTGGTCATTTTAGGGCCAGCATCTTGCACGTTGCTGTTGTCTATCCTTGTGGGCTGGTGTGATAACTTCCCCTTTAAAAATGTCTTGCTCTGGAATTATCTCTCTCTTGTTTTGTTCTTCCTTCCTTATTTTTTTTCAGAGAGAGAGAGAGCACTCATAATTATCGTTGTGGTAAGTTAACAACGGGTGGGTATGTACACCGTTCAGGTAAGGTTTCGATCATGTCTTGCATTAGATAAGATGCATGATCTGCGCGCACCCAAAACCCAAAATTGCTACCAAAGTGGCTCTTATCTTGTGGTCCCGATTAGAAGACAGCTTTGGGCCCTTACGTTCTACAAGAGCGACCTTTGTGCCAGAATCCTGCCTTTAAGTGTGACTTTGCAAGCTCTTCTCATCTACACGCGTTGCCCCACCTCTTTTTATCTACTTTTCAGTTTTTTCTTTTGTTTACTCGACACAAGAAAAAGGGCAGGCATTTTACAGGTACTGAAGAGTGAGGTGGGCTGTTCTGCTCAAGAAAAAAAGAAAAGAAGAGGAAAAAAGTGAAGTGAGAGCACTCCAAAAAGGATTTGAAAATTTGGCCCATTGTAAAAATAATAATAAAAAAATATATATCACTGTTGCATTCTATTTACTGGTTAATGAAATGGTCTTGGGCAACAGGAAAAAGGGAGGTCCGGTTCCAGAAGACGAAAAATGGCATAGGAATTTAACAAGGTTTTACAGTGACTCAAAGAGGGAAAAACACAGGATCTACCCATGATGAAGAACATTCAAGTGCTTGAAGGTGATGAGAATATTTGGATTTTGGCCATTTCTGAAATCTCAGGTGTTGTTTAATTAACATGACTGCCCCTTGGTTTCTGTCCCTTGCTAATTTGATCCCTTTTGAAGGCGATAAGGTCCCACGAAAGAATCATTTAAATGGAAAGAGCAGCCCACCCATGCCACTAGACGTTATCACATCCAGGATTAGGTCTTTCCAACCCCCTGGCCCCACCTCTCATCCACCCCTCTAAGGAGAGGTTCGCGCTCAATTTTGGATTATTTAACACAAACCCAGTGGTTCCGTACACAACATGATCCAATCAATCTACACGTCTAAACTCTCATTATCACTTGAAAAAAACACTCCCCGTTAATCTTTTTTTAAAAAAAACTTTATCACATGCAAGAATTCCAGCCAGCGAGTTGGTATCGATATATATGCTTGCTGTTTTTTCTTTCTTTTTCTCCAGTAAAAGATTTGATGGTTAGTAGTTAGCTGGATAGAAAAAGAGAGAAAAAAAAAGTTATTATGTCACTTCTCACGTAAGTGATTAGCTTGCTATTTTATTTGATTGATTTTTTTGGCTCATTGGAAGGCACAGGGCCCACATTACCTAGCCTTAAAAACGAAGCATTTTTTTGGTCGTTTTTATTCTTGGGATGTCATGTACATCAAAAGATAGGAACAGCTGCTGGGTGAAAGTGAGAAGGGAAGCAATTGCAATGAATAATGACTTTTGAATTTGAAAGAATCAAAACTCACGGCATGATCGTAGGAAGAATTGGAATTGCAAAACTACAACTGTTTTCTTTATTTACCCATAAACAATGTTTTATTATGTTCTTTCCGGTTAGTAGAGTTAGTTAAGTTGTCTTTCCACGTGTTCTTTGAGGCATAAATCATGTAACGTCTGGTATTTTATTGGCTTATATATAAAATAAATAACAAAGGAAAAATATATGGAAAAAAGATGAATTAACCAATTCTATCGTCTTCTCCATTCTCCTTTCTACTTTCTCTCGTTCTATTCTAACATATACTATTCTATTGTGTTCTTCTTCCCTTCCAATTTTCTTGATTTCTAGCCTAAAAACCGTATTGCATAATCAATTGCAACACTACTATATTGGGTTACTTTTTGGTCGGAGATCATTCCATCAGACTTGTAACAAGTGGTATTAGAATAGTTGATCCACAACCTAATATTATGACTCCTGATACTAGAACACAAGACCTCAAAAAACTAGAAAGCTCATTGGAAGCTGTTAGTAGGGATCAAACATAAAATTATAAACAAATGATGAAGATGTTAGAGACCTACAATCACAAGCTGGAAACTACTAGAACCAACCATGAAACTAAGATCGATGAACTCATAGAACTTATTAGTGGATTGGCTTATCAACAAACAACTCTTCTTCAAAATCTATAAATGCCCGCAATTGAGACTAGTGCAGCCAAAGATAAATAGACGGCTCATAGTGGAACTTCAATGGCAAGACCTCATTTATTTGGTGAAGGGGAGCAATCTCAACTTAAGACACACAAACCTAGACTTGATTTTCCTAATTTTGATGGAGTGGAGGTTCATAAGTGGTTGTATAGGTGCAATCAATATTTTGATATAAAAAAGACTGAAAAATCAAAAAGACTCAAGCTGACCTCATATTATCTAGATGGTATAACCCTATACTGGTACCAAAACTACATGAGAAGTTTAGGTGGTCAAGAAGTAACATGAGAGGAGTATGTAGAGGCACCGTGTGCTAGATTTGGTGGCCAAAAGGATCCTCTAAAAGAACTCATGGAGCTGAGACAGGTAGGCAACCTAGAGACTTACATATAAGAATTTAATGTTTTATGGCATAGGGCAGACATCAACGAAAGCCAGACACTAGTTTTTTTTTTTGGATTGGAGATTGAAATATAAAATATAGTAAAAATATTTGAGCCTACATCCTTGAAACAAACATACAATCTGTCTGGACTGCAAGACAACACCTAATCTTACAAGCGTAGCTATCCAAGTTCTACTAAACACCTTCATCATATTATGACACCAAACACTCAAACCAAAATTAACTCACCACATAACCCTTATAAAATTCCTCTACCCTTCAAGACCTTAATAAACTGGGCTGCTACCTACACCTACCCTTAAATATACACAAAAAACCAAGTGACAGACCTACAGAACCCCTGATGAGTAAGGAATTAGAAGAGAGAAGATATAAAGGTCTTTGTTTCTAGTGTGACAAGAGATTCATACCAAGTCATATATGCAAAAACAAAAGACTCTACTCACTTTGCATCATTAATAAAGAGGAGAGTGATGGTGAAGGTAAGATAAAAGAGACACATATCTTAGAGACAATCAATCTCCTCATTTCCTTGAATGCTTTGAAGGGCGTGATAGGGTTTCCCACCTTAAAGGTGACTGGTAGAATTGATAAACACTTACTATCCATATTAGTGGACTTGGGCAATATCCATAATTTTATCAATACAACGATGGCTAAGAGGTTACATTGTAATCTCATTAACATCAAACCTCTCATAGTTGAAACCGCCAATAGAGAAACTATGAGTTGTATAGCTATGTGCAGGAATTTCAAGTGGAAAATACAGGGGGTGAATTTCATAGTAGATATATTTGTGGTCAATCTGAATAACTGTGACATGGTATTAAGGGTTCAGTGGTTGGCTTCGTTGGGAGACATTATATTCAACTACAAAGAATTATGGATGTCTTTTTATTGGCAGGGTCAAAAAGTGCTGCTGGAGGGTTTAGAAGCTATTAATCTGCAAACTGTTAGGCTAGAGCAACTTAATGGATGGCTGACTAACTCTTCTCAGTTGGTAGAAATTAATTTGTGAAGTCTAAGGATAGTGACAGATGATGAAGGTTTTGCGCAGCTCATATCCACTGCTCTCATTCCTGAAATGAAAAGGGATCCTACCTTTAAGGAACTGTTAATGAAACATCAAAATGTATTCAAGAAGCCAAAACGGTTGCCCCCTATAGAGAGCTCATGATCATTCAATACTTCTCAATCAACTCACCATTAAGGATAAATCTCCAATTCTTTTGGTAAATGAATTGCTTGAAAAGTCAACAAGGATTACTATTTTTTCTAAGATGGATTTAAGATTTGGATACCACCTTATCATAATGGCCCTAATAGATGTATTTAAAAATGTATTTCAAACTCATAATGGTCATTTTGAGTTTCTGGTCATGCTCTTTGGGTTATCTAATATACCTGTAACATTTTAAAGTCTAATGAACAATGTATTATGGCCACATCTTAAGAGGTTCATGTTGGAGTTCTTTGATGATATTCTGATATATAATAAGTCAATGAAGGAACATCTAGAGCATTTGAAGATGGTGTTTACACTTCTAGAGCTTCATACATTGGTGGCAAAGGAAAGAAAATGTGTTTTTAGGAGCAGCCAAGTGGCATACTTGAGGCATAATCACTAAAAAAGAAGTGTCTACAAACCCATAAAAAATCCAATCAGTAAAAGAATGGCCTTTACAAAGAATATCAAGCAGCTAGGAGAATTCCTAGGGCTTATAGGCTACTATAGAAGGTTTGTGAGTGAATATGACACCATTTGCAAACCACTAACACAATTACTTAAAAAGAAAATATTCAGCTTAAATGAGAAAGTGATAAGAGCCTTCAAACTCTTGAAAGAATCCATGACCAAACCTCTTGTGTTGACATTGCCCAACCTCAATAAGCCCTTCATCAGAGAGACTGATACCTTAGAAATTAGCATCGGGGTTGTTCTAATGCATGAGGGCCACCCTATTGCTTTTATCAGTAAGTTTCTAGGATCATGACAACAAGAGTTATCCATCTATGAGAGAGAGATGATGGTCATACTATATGTAGTGTTCAAATGAAAACATTATATTTGGGGAAGACACTTTACAATCAGATTTGATAAAGTCAAACATTAAATACATTATAGAACAGAAGGTAACTTTTCCCTCTCAACACCTTTGGTTAACTAAATTACTGGGATTTGGTTTTGACATTGAGTATAGAAGGAAAAAGACAATGTTACAACTAATGCATTGTCCATAAATTATAGTGGATAGGTACTTATCATGACAATATCTACTATAACCATTTGTATAATGAAGCAAATCAGGGAGTGATGGACAAAGATTGTTGGGGGTAATAATAAGGATTTGCAAAACAAATCGGTGGTAATGTACCATTACTTAGTTGTTGTGAGATACTTTAGAGCTATAGTCACAACAAAAAAGGTAGGTACTCTTTTCTATTGGAATGAACAATAAAAGCACGTGAGGCAATACATAAAGGAATGCCCTATTTGCCAGAAGAATAAGTCAGAAAATATCTTCAGCCTTGGTTTGCTACAACCCATTCCTATTTTTAATGCACTCTTTGTTGAAATTAGTATGGATTTTATGGAGAGGCTTCTTAAATCTAATGGTAAAGAGGTTATATTTGTAGTGGTGAATAATTTTTAGAAGTATGCCTATTTTACAGCGTTGGGTTATCCCTACTCAGCCACCACAATGGCCAATGTTTTTATGGACCAAATCTACAAACTTCATGGTCTACTAGCCAGTATAGTTAGTGATATATGATATGTGTTTCCCAGTCAGTTTTGGAAGAACATGTGCGCTTATCAAAGCGTGGAACTGTATTATTCAATAGTTTACCATCCACAGACGGATGGACAGACTGAAGCAATCAAAAAGTGTTTAGAACAACACCTCAGATACATGACTGATGAGTCTTCTAATCAATGGACAAAATGGAGCCTCTGAATGAATGATGGTACAACACAAATTGCCACTCCTCGACTAAGTTTACCTTATATGCGATCCTATATGGCTATCCCCCCAATCCATATACCCTATTTCCCCAAAGATTCCAACAATGAAACCATAGATGCATTGCTGATAAAAAAAGAAGAAACGCTCAAAATCATCAAAAGTAACCTCAAATCAGCTTAACACATGATGGTACAACTAGCAAACAAAAAAAAAAGAGTGAAAGAATGTTTGCACTGGAAGGATTGAGTTTACCTCAAACTACAACCTTATAGGCAGGTCTCAGTTACTAACAAAGAATTCAATAAACTATTAGTAAAATTCTATGGTCCCTACAAAATCATTGAATGCATAGGTACAGTGGCATATAAACTAGAGTTACCATCTTCAGCAACTATCCACCCAGTTTTTCATGTTTCTCAATTAAAAAGGCATACGGGTAATAGAAAGGTTCTATGAAAAGCTACCTGAATTCTAGACTGAGCCAGCATTCCAGCCTCAATTGATCTTAGACAGACGTATGATGAAGCGCATGAATCAAGTTGTCACTCAAGTCCTAATCATTTAGAAAGGAGTGCCACTTGCAGAGGCCACTTGGGAATTCCTGGATGAATTAACCTTACAATTTCCTTCCTTCACCCTTGAGGACAAAGGTGTGCTGATGGGAGAAGCATTGTCACAGACACCAATAGATCAAGAACAACTGCTGGGTGAAAGTGAAAAAGGAAGCAATGGCATGGCTTATGATCGAATTTGAAAAAGTCAAAACACACCACATGATCGTTGGAAGAATTAGAATTGCAAAACTTCATTAAACGGACTGTTCATTTATTCACCCACACACACCGTTTTATTATGCTTTTTTCGGTTAGTAGAGTTAGTTAAGTTGTCTTTCCATGTATCCATTGAGGCATAAATCATGTAATGTTTGGTATTTTTTTGGCTTATATATAATAGAAATGCCAGAGGAAAAAAGCATGGAAAAAAATAAAGTAACCAATTATGTCCTTTTCTACCTTCTCCTTTTTTTCTTCTTGTTGTTCTATTATAATCCATACTGTTCTATTATGTTCTTATTGCCTTTCAAATTTCTTGATTTTTGTTCTAGAAACAGTATTGCATAATCAGCTGTAATATTACTCTGCTAGATTTCTTTTTTCTTTTTTTTTAAATCATTCCATTAGACTTGCAACATAGTTGTAATTTACCAAAAAAAAAGGGTTGTAGAGTCTTGGATAGGGGTGATCATTTCTGATTTTTTTAATTTTTTTTAATTTTTGGTTTTTTGGTTCATCTCTAATCTTGAATGTAGGATATATTTTAATATCGAAACGAGAAAAAAAAAATCAAGAAATTCTCAAACTTCGTAATTACTACCGAGTACATACATAATAGACACTGGACAGATTTTGTTTTCGAAAGAAGAAAATATGCTACTAAATTATAAAAATCTTTCTGCTTTATAAAAATCGTTCTGCTTTGACAATAATGTCCACCTTTTGTTTGCAATGAGTTATTTAATCTTTCTATAAAATATTTAAACATAAAATACAAAAATATTGATTAGCAGTCGAAAGTCAAGATGCTGATATTCCCTTTCCTTTCTCCACTGTCAAGTTTTGTTTTCAAGTTTTGTCTGAAGTAAACGAGAGCAATAATTGGCCGGCAGTTAGCGTTTGGGACCGAATATTTTTTTAAACTGTATTCTTTGAAAATATATTAAAATAATATTTTTTATTTTTAAAATTTTATTTTTAATATTAAAATATTTTAAAAATATATAAAAATATTTTAAATATTTTTTTTTATTTTTATGAGTTGATTTTTTACACCGTGTTTTCAAAAGATATTTATGTACTTGTACGAAGGACTGTATTCAACGCGCCGCCCCCACCATCCTACGATGGGACCATTGATTCTCATGTTTTTATTTCTTTATTTCTATCTTTGTTTTTTTTTTTTAAAAAAAAAAACAAATTTGATAAGAAAGCAAGCAACCGAGAGAAAAGGTTGGTTCAACATAATATGGAGTCCATCTCGCACTCTTAACTGTTG
>Ga0307515_10011274_pt1 | contig 16971 bp, 17 predicted proteins | sample 17_EM_MG_FD_194513 | JGI IMG/M metagenome (GOLD analysis project Ga0307515, IMG submission 194513) | Populus trichocarpa ectomycorrhiza microbial communities from riparian zone in the Pacific Northwest, United States - 17_EM | ecosystem: Host-associated > Plants > Roots > Unclassified | place... | reverse complement strand
GGATGTATCTTTCTGTACGCTTACACACACCCTATTTAAGTGTAGCAACAGAATGGGTTTGGCATTGATATTCTATTTATTGTAACTTTGTTTTGGGAGGCAGAGTACTTTAGTGACTATGTTCACTAGAGTGCCTGCCCTCGAGATTCATTTTCTTTGTCTACCGCTGTGGTGAACAAAGGATAGACATTGGTCCTGCATCGGTCCCTTGTTCATATTGGAATTCATATGTCATGTATTAAGTATGACTCAGACTTAGTGGCTGAGTCATCGGATCGAGTCATGTACATACTCTTTGCTCAGGGTCGCTCGCCTATAAAAGGGGCAGCCCCTAGTGGAGTTCGAATATCATCCAATCTTCACTTATATCTACTTATCTTAAGCATACCTAAAGAGCCCACTAGCAAGCCCATCTAATAGAGATAGGGAGTGCACGGGACAATAGGTTCTAAGAACTTAGATATTAATAAGATCAATGCTTACTCTCATATACTTCATATATCCTTACTATACCTATATAGTAGTACAAAGTATACTGTCATATGACTGAGGAGTCATAACCTAAAGTATATTCATATTAACATAAAAGGAAATAGTCTTCCTTTGTCACCGACTTTGACAGGAGGTGTCAGCACCAACTTTGCATATATAAAAGCAGATATATATTAATACTTATATAGTATTACTTATATATCTGTGGAACTGAAATAAGAGTTCTCAGGTCTAGATCCAGGCTATTAGATGTTTACTTTGAACCCTTGCAAGGCTCATCGTAACAATGACTAGGGGACCTCCCACTCCTCTGCTCCAATACCTACTATACCTGCTCCAGGACAGATCAGGGCAGATTAGCTTTGTTAAAGCCAAGGCCCACGGAGATGATGTCAACAATAATATAGCAGATAAACTGGCGAACGAAGGTTGAGTTTCCGGGAGGATACTGTATTTGATATTAGCACCCTCAAAATACCTGCAGGCTGGGTGGACGTGACTCCAGTCCTCAACCACCAACCCCTGGACTACCTGACAAGGCTGGTCATGCATAGTAGGATACCTGCACCAGCTGGAACCATTAAGTTCAGTAGCTTCTTGGACAGGTGGATCGTGATGATTGGGACCCTGTTCAGCAAAGTGCTAGACCCCAGGAGCTACATCAGTAACATGTGGGCCCTCGCCATACCAGAAGGACTGAAGGAGGTCCTCTGGAAAGAGATGAACAGTGCCCAGGTTTTAGGGCACAGGTATTATGGTACTCAAGGCAAAAAATCTGACATGGGGAGAATATGCCCTTGCGGCCAGGAGATGTCACTCAGGCATATCCTACTGGGCTGCAGTGCATACAACTTACAACCCCTACTGGCAGTACTTCTAGACACTCTCCAGGTGGTGTCCCTGAAGTCCACCTTCTGGACTTTACACCTGGATGAATGGGGCTCCTCCCCCTGGTACCCATTGCTAGCCATGTGAGCACTAGAAGAAACCATGCTCCCCATATTCAAAGGTAGGAAGAAGACACTCAGAGCGCTCAAAGAATCGAGACATAAATGAGAATGGATCATAGGTAATTACTACTGGATGCTATGGAAGTGGCGCATGAAAGAAATACACAATGATGAATTTAAATTCATGCCTTTCTTATGCGCTAGCTCTATGCGACAGGCCCTGCTGCAGCCTTGCCCGGTCACAGGAAAGAAGGCAACCAAGGACAGCAGTAACCAGGCCCCTACAGCCAAAATCAGACTCATGGATGGTGCCTACGGCTGAAACCATGGGCCTATTCCTTTCCCATTACAAACTTTCCCCTCATCCCCACAACCCTTCTTACACCCTCTGGGAGTAGGTTCCACTCCTACTGTACGGTGGAGATAAGGGCCCTCACTTGAGCCTGTCAAAGGGTATATGGTGGGAGCCTAGGGAGGGACATTAAACCCTTTAAGGGTGGTCCGGTACGGTGCCCCTGCTTGCCCATGAGTAGGAGCTACCTTGCCAATGTCGGACAGGAGGCCCCCTGCAGGTTTAGTGGGTATTCCATGGTCCTCTGACTGCTGGCGACCCCCACACTCCTGGCCTCTGAAGCCTTGGAGCCTCAGCCGTGAACATTTGGGTCCCAGGAGACCATTTCACCCTCTTGTGGATGGCATGAGCAGGGCTGTATTGGTACCCCCAACAGGTAATGGGGTCTTAAACCAGATTCCTGCAGGTGACAGTAGGGAGAGTTCTAGAGAACAGGCAGTGCCGGCTGATGGGGCGCCTCTCCACTGAGATATCCTCCTGGGGGCTGGGAGACCACATCTGCCTGAGTGACATCTCATGGAGTCGGCAGCAGAGCTGCCTCCCTGACCCACAAAAAAAAAAAAAAAAAAGTGGAATGAAGTGGAGGTTGGACCCAACCACTACTTCCAGGTAGTTCCAACTGGGCAATGTCCTCAACAGGGCAGCTGAAGGTGGTCAAGGTAAGTGGCTGGGGGTTGCAGAAGACCCTGGGCTCTGGCCCTCAGCTGTGGTTTTTGTCACGGGAGGTGACAGGCAGAATTCCGACCCAGGCCATGGGCCTGGGTCTGGCTGCTCATAGATACCTTCTCATTTAGGTACATAGTTACTTGTTTGGTTTTTTGCGGAAATTTCTTGTACATAGTTTTAGCTCCCCAGTCGCCACATCATTGCGACGCAATATCAGTGAGTAAAGGTAGGAAACCAGTGCAGGGGTCGTGCCCCCCTGTATCCGAGACTCTCTTTACTCTGTAGCTTAGTGGTACCTAGGCTGGGTGATCCTGAAAAGGCGGTGCCCCACCCCCTAGGGAATTAGAACACAGTGGCGGGATTTTCACTGTGACTCCCTTGGCTGCCTGCAGGCAGGACTCCTTAGCCACTACAGCCACTCTGGAGTCACCAGGGGTTACCAGTGATGCCCGCTGAATTTTCCGGAATTTCTTGGAGGCCCATGAGGCTCCCTCAGAATTTCTGCACCTACCCCATGCAGCCTCCTTGGAGGTCCGCGGATGCCCAGCTGAAGAGAGGGTGTGCCATAATGTGCCCTTGACAGTGTTATGCCTGGGTGGAGTCCTTGGACATCCTTGGACTACCACCCATTCTGACCTCTCCTTGACTATGGTCGAGTGATGTGTAGAGCACGGGCTTGCAGGCTGGGCCGGTTACACCCACCTACCAGGTATGAGGGTGTGATTGCCCTGGGTGTGCAGGAGGTCAGATAATTATCCGGGACTGGCATAATTGCCCTCCCTAGTCAGGGGTCTCGGGTATGAGGGCACGTTGTGCACTGTGCACAAGGGGTTTCTAATGGCTGGGGACTGGCATGGCTGTAGTGGCCTTCTCTAGCCAGGTCTGCAAGTATGGTGCCACAGTGATGATGAGTTAACCCCCACCCCCCCCTGGTTGCCCGCTCTAGCTGGGTCTGCAAGTATGGTGCTGTGGCAATGATGAGCCAGAGCCCTTTCGCATTTCGCCCAGTGATTGTTAACCCGAGATCCCCAGCAATGATGTGGAAAACCCCCAGTCCCTCTGGGAGCCCCAGGGTGTTTCGCCCAATGATGCTAAATCCAGGGGTCAGTGGCACCGGACACTGTGAGCACATGACTCCCCCACCCTTGAGAGTGTTGGCTTTGCCGCATAGTTGGTGTGGGGAGTATTACCATAAATGTTGTCCTGTTACTCTTCTCACACCCTCTGGGAGTGGGTTCTACTCCTGCTGTAAGGCATGGGATAGTGGTGCTCATGCAAGCCCACAAGGGTGTATCATGGGCATCTAGAGTGGGACATTAAACCATTTATGGGCAGTCCGGTACAGCGCCCCTGTCTGCCCGTGGGCAGGGGCTACCTTGCCAATGTCGGACTGGAGGCCCCCTGCAGGTTTAGTGGGTATTGCATGGGCACTTTGCTCTGTGTTGACCCCCACACTCCTGGCCACTGAACTAGGTGGTGTGCAGAAGGCAGATTTGGTGTAAGTCCTGTCTGCGGCCTAGTGTATTGGTGTCTCCAACAGACAACGGGGTCTTAAACCAGATTCCTGCAGGTGACAGTAGGGAGAGCTCTAGAGAGCAGGTCATGCCAGCTGATGGGGCACTGTTTCTGTTGAGTTCTCTTAGGGTGGGCTGGGAGACCACATCCCCCCTTCGAGCCCTCACAGGCTCAGTGGCAGAGCGACTTCCCTGACCCACCAAAAAAAAAAAAAAAGTGGAAGGAAGCAGAGGCAGGGGCAATGTGGAAGTGGAAACTACACACAGGTGGTGAGGTGGAGGCTATGCGAATGTGGTGGAATGGGAGTGGAAGTGAAGAGGAAATAGTGGAGCACGTGGGGCAGAGGGTCTACACCATTGGGGCAAGTCTAGTAGTGAGCGGAGAATGATACAAATGCAAGGGAATACAGGATACAAATCGGGAAACACCAGAAAGAGTCTGTAACACGAGACACAAGTCATGGGAAGCAGGGAAGGAAATGAGGGGATCAGAAAGGAGGTGGAAAGGGGAGCAGGATCAGAGGAGGGATGTCAGAGCGACTGGAGGGAGCAGAGATTGTCGGAAAAAGGAGGAAAAAGGGGAAAAAGGGCAATATTATCGCAGAAAACACCATAAATCAGACAAATCTACTGTTAAAATTCACCAGATCTATATGGATGGGCCACTTGGTTGTATCAGAATATTCACACTACCAGTGTCCCTGATCGCATATGACAAGCAAATTTTGGGCTCAAGGGAGTGTGGAGAGGAGCCGGACATCCAACAATACTGGCCCAAGCCTTTCACTCATCCCCCTGGTCACAGTGCCCCAGTTTTAGAACAAGAAGTCCATGTCTGGACAGATGGGTCAGCCCTGGATAATGGTCTGGAAAGCTGTACAGTGGGGGCTGGATGGATTTCCAATATGGAATTCATGGACTGTGTCTCACTCACAGGCATCCCACTATTCATCAATGTGGCAGAACTGGCTGGAATTGTTCTGGCTCTATTGGCTTGGGAGATATATAGTATTATCATACATACAGACTCTATGTTCATGCTAGGCCTAGTCAACAGGGGTCTACTGGCCATGGAGCAGGATGGCTGGGCTGATACCCCTAGAGGCCTACACCACCCTTCCCAGCTCCCTTTGCTCTGGCACTTGCTCTTCCTCCTCCAGAATCACCAAGGCTCTCTGTCATTCAAGAAGGCAGAAGCACATGGGTTGGACATGAGGAACAATGAGGTGGATCGCTTGGCCAACAAGGGCTGCATGACAGGAAGACCCATGGACCTGAGTGCTCTGGACACACCAGCAGGATGGATTGATGTTCACCCTGTGCTTTCGCACCAATCAGTTGCATTCTTGACCTCCTTAGTAGTCTGCTATAAGATCCTGACCCCCTCTAAAATGCACCATGCCTCCTGCTTTATGGATAGATGGACAGTGTTGATGTACAATCTCTTTAAAGTCATCCTGGATGTAGGGAAGTTCATCTCCCTTGTGTGGGGAATAAATATACCCACAGGATTCCAGGAGACTCTCTGGCAAGAGATGAATGGAGCACAACCCCTGGATGCCCCTGGGTGGAAGGGAAGTATAATGATAAAATCTGCAAATGTGGTGAGCTGCTGTCCCTGGACCATATTCTCTTAGGTTGTAAAGCCTATGATCTCCAGCCCCTTCAGGATATTTTATCCCTCAAACTTAAACAGATCTCCCCCCCCTTTGCCCTGAAGTCTCTACACCCCAATGAGTGGCATCCCTCTCCCTGGTACCCTCTTTTGGCCTTGAAATGTGTAGAACAGAATTCTGTCAGGCCTAGTAGACAGCACCCCAGGCTGAACCATGACCTGTCTGTGTCCTGTCCATTGTGAGAATGGGCAATCAGCTCCTACCTCTGGTTTATCTGGAAGCTCCACATGAAGGAAATATACAGTGACACCAGCTCTGTTTTCTGGCCTCACCAACATGCATCTCACCTACAATCCCTGTATAATGTCCCCACTACTGCCTAGGGCACTTCCCTGGCAGATCTCATCTGGTGCTCACATGATCCATGTTTGCTCTCACTATGATCTTGAGGGTATGTGGATGAAGTGACACAAGGGGGTCTCTCATGTCTGAGGTCTGGCTGTGATGGCCCTCCCTAACTGGTTGTTTGGGGATGGTAGGGTGCACTTATGGGTGTGGCAACTTAAAGCAGTCAGCTGCCTGTTATGGGCCAGTTTAGGTGCATCTTGGCTGGGGATGTAAAGCGTAAAGTGTTCCCTGGGCACTCTGGGGTCACAGTAAGTCCCTGATGGCACTTGGTTGTAAGTCCCCACTTTAGGTGCTGGCTGTTATCATCCCAGGAGTTACTCCATGGCTATGGGCCTGTGACCCTTGGACCCCCAAGTTTGTTTGAGAGCCCTGTGATAACTAAACCTGATGCACACCTGGTGCCCCAAGAGTACCCAATTTTGATAAGTCATGATGGGAAAACCCTCAACTCCTGGGCAAGCTATGTCATTTCGCCCAGTGATATTTCACCTTTGGTGGATCATAAGGGGAATGACCATGGTTCTTTGTGACTTTCTTATAACGAACCCCTGTCACCATACTCCTTTCCCCATTGTCTCCTTAACTGTGTCAGTCTCTCATAGAGGTGGGGTCCTTGGCACAGAAGCTTGCTCATGCTGAGTTACTCCCTGCTGCAAGAGGCAGGTGGGCCCTGATGGTGGGCAACCCCTTTGTGGGGCTCTGCTCCTCCTGAAGGTGCTTCCAGGGGGACATTAAACAATTTGAGGGCAGCCTGGTATGGTGTTCATCCCTGCCTGTGGGGATGGGCCACCTTGCCTGTGTCGGGCTGGAGGCCCCTGCAGGTTTAGTGGGTATTCTCCAGGGACTTGAACCTGGCTGTGACCCCCACACTCCCAGCCTCTGATTCTCATGTGATGGGGGTGTATTGGTGCCTCCAACAGGAAATGGGGTCTTAAACTAGATTCCTGCAGGTAATGGTAGGGAGAGCTCTAGAGAGCCATCTGTTCCCTTGTTGGAGTGGGGCAGTACTGGCACAGAAGCTTGCTCATGTCAGCTGCAGAGCAGCTGCCCTGACCCACCAAAAAAAAAAAAATTCACCAGATCTTCAGGTGAACTTCACCAGACCTTGAATCACCACGATTTCGTGGTGAAACATGTGGTGAGATATGTGGTGTATTTACTGTGGTGAAATTCACTATATGCATTTTGCTCAGTGTTCCTCAAGCGTGATTGAACCAAGACCATCACAACTGGCCCTGACGGACGTTGACACTGTGTTCACTCGGAAAGGTGCACTCAAAGTGAACCCGTCACGCCCACGTATGGAAACTTCAACGGCTTTAGAAACGAAGAGTGCCATGAAATCAATTAAACGGAAGCCATTCCTCGCCCGGTTGTTCAAAAGTATGTTTCAAATCTTCGTTCTCTTTAATGGGACCTAATGCGCTCAAAGAACGAAAGATTTTGGAGAATTCATCCCCTGCACAATTTCTAGAAAAAGTTCTCTAGGAGAATGATGGAAAGACAATTCGCCCACCTCTGAGTGGTCTGTACGCTGTTAGGTATCTACAATTTCCTCCTTAGCATCGTCTTCGCCGCCCGCCTCTGCCTTCTCTGCCACAGCGCGCCTAGAGTGGAGGTCAGTCATGGCAAGCAACCACAGGAGGATGACTCACCGAAAGGCGGCTCTAACCTGACTGCGAACAGTGTGATTTCGGAACTTTCCCTGATCATTTTGGTCAGAGAACTTGTCAAAGATATAGAAATTATCCCTCACATTCAACAAATATTTGTCACGTGCGTCGTCCTCAAACAGCAGCCGTATCCACCTCAAAGGAACGTAGCCCCTGGTACAGTGTCAAGGAAGGGGAGTTGGACACGAAAAGCTTTCATACCAATTGAACGCCTTGTCATAGAACCTTACTACTTGGAGGGTATTCCGTTCTTCCAGAGTCATGGTTGAACATATTTCTTCCTTAGCCTCCTGCACCCGAGCCGGGATTTCTTCTTCCGTTCCATCGTGTATCACAGCCGGGAACCACGGGTGTCCTTCTTGCTTGGCCCATACTAGGATGTAAGAATGTCAATGGATGTGAGTCAATCAAGGTCAAGCTGTCCTCACCAAGGGTACCGCCCTCGAGTTTTCCATCTTGACTGGGTTCTGGCGGGCTGCCCAACGCTGCCCGACTACGATTCCTGCTGCTTGGTTCTTTACTTTGTTCGCTCTCCACTGTCGGGTCTCCACCATCTTTGTGGTCTTGACCTTGGCCCACAGTGGAAGTAAACTTGCCCCTGCGATCCCGCATTGACGATCGAGGCGGAGGCGATGGCGGCAGAGGCGATAGAGTTGATGTCCTGGAAATGGTAGTCCCATATTCATCGGTCGGCACGGAGGGCTGCGTGTCAGCCGTTGTAGGAGGTTGGTCGTCCTCTAAGTCACTGAGGCTGCTCAAGCTGCTGGTCTCCCCATCGAAGAGGTTGTCAAGAGGAGGTTGTCTGAGCTGTTCCCCAGCGACTATTTCGCCGTTAGTGGTCCCTGGGGCTGAACCAGCTGGCCCAGCTTCAACACCCTGGGGCTGCCCAAGCGGAAAAGCCATAGCACCACTGTATTCCATTTCCCCTGTAGCCATACTCACACGCCCCTCCTTTTCCCTCTTGGCTTGGTCCCTCCTTTTTTGATTCCGCTCCTTATCTTTGAGTTTCCTGAGTTTGAGCTTCTCCGACTTCGACATTTTCTTCTCGGACCGTTGACCCTGGACGTTCTCCTCACGCTTGACGTGTGGCTCGTTTAGGACGCTGAAAGCAGCCTGAGACTTCTTCGAGCTCGTCGTTCTGCGCTCTGGAGGTTTGGAAGCAGGCAACTCTACAGTCGGATCGGTTCTACTTAATGTCATCGGTCCCTGACGGCTCCGTTTACTTCCCTCGGGCAACACCCAGCCCTGCTCAAAGTGGGCGAACTCGTCCTTCTTATCCACGGACTCGAGAACGGCAGGGATTTGATTGGGCACTTCGTACTCTAATCGCTTTCGTTTCTTGCCACTACGATCAGGGGAGCCTGGTTGGGACAACGGCGTCCAAACGGGATGTGTAATCGAGATGTGCTGATAAGACGCCCCTGCCATTCCTGTTGTTTGGAATTGATTGGGGTTCAATTCAGGGACTGGTGGCAAGTGATGAGTTGGCGTTGAAGGGATAGGTACGGCGTAGCGGGAAAAGTGGGAGGGCGGGAGCAGCGTTGGAGTCACGATCGGAGGATTTCTTGCTAGTGCTTGGGGCGAAGAATACGTGGGGTGTTGTATTATCTGACGGGGTGTCATCGACCGAAACGAAGGCTCGATCGAGAACGCATTTGGGGGTTGATGTTGTCGTGAAGTCTCCGAGAACAAAGCTGAATTGAGCCATAGTGACTGGTGTTGGGCCGATGGCTGTTGGTACTGGTGTGAATACATGGAGTTTGGATGTGGTGTTTGCTGATGGTACATCGGTAGTGGTTGAGGTGGCAGGAAATCATAAGTAAAAGAAGGTTGCAGTTGCGGTTGTGGGTGGTGAAAAATAGGTTGGAAATCTGGCTGAAAGTGACGCTCCGGTTGGGGTTCCGGAGCACGAGGCGGGGGGTTCAACTGCGGGGTCCAGTGATGGAAAGCATACTCAACATGAGGCGGTTGGAAAGGGGCAGGAGATTTCGGGGACATCGAGGGCTCCTGCTTAGGAGTTTGAGTGGGCAACGCCACCTTTGGACGGAGGGGGGACAAAACGTTTGGCTGAGATGTAGACGTGTGGTTTGGTTGTGCGGGTGGGTCGACTGATTGCGAAGAAACTGAAGCAGGCGCGATTGGTTGTGGAGCTGGGGATTGGGTCCGTATATCTGGTTTTTCCTCCTCAACCGGTGGGGGTGCGACGGTCGGCTCCGCCGCAACAGGGGTTTCAACGTTGGCAGTAGAACGAGTTGCCATACCGCGCCTAGTCCTCACGGGATTAGCCAATTTCCCAGCATTCTCGGCTGCTTGTGCCGCTTGTGCCGCCAACTTCTGTTCTCGTCGCTCTTTTTCTGCTTTCCTGTCTCTGATTCTCTTCGGTTTGGTGGGCGACGGAGGCCTCGAGGCCTTTTCCTGGCTGGTCGATTGCTCAGCACTGGGATCGACACCATCGACCACATTTTTGGCCCTCAGTAATTGCAACTTGGGGTCCTTCGAGAGATGCGGAGATAGCGTTGGGTGTTGAGGTTCTCCCCCACAATCAGAGATGAGCGAGGTGATGGGGTCATTGCTCATAATGATGTCCACATTGGACTCCACAGCCGGAGCGTCGAAGAAGAGATTGACTACGCTGAGGTGAGGCTCAAGTTGCCCGAGCACATATTGATCCTCAGCCTGACCGTATTGGGGTAACAGATCGAGGGAGTTGAGTATTGGGGCGCTGATACGTTTGAAACGGGTGGCCGTTCTGTTGAGCTCGTGTTCGTGGGGGTAAAATGCGATTGCGTTGTCGAATACACGATTGATATCCACCTACGCTGACACGTTAGCTGGTTGGGGAATGAGTTGCATGCAAAGCTTACCTTAAACTCGTCGAGATCCCAATAGTCATGGCAATCGAGCTTCTCGTCTATGATTACCCATGAGATTGGGTGTGAGATCTTTTCGTAGTATTCCGGGTTATCGTGTCGAGAAGGGAGTTGGCGAAATTTGTCCTTCGTGTCCATACTATAATAAAATGAATCAGATGAACAGCCATATTCCGCCTGATTCAACTCACGCAGCGATCCTTTCTAGAACATGGCGAAAATCGGCTTCATGAGGGAAGAGGGTGTTGGCGAGTAGGTCCGCAACATTTTGCACTCCTTTTACTTTCTCTCTCTCTCGCCTCTGGACCCGCTCTATCAGCACCCGGACCTTCTCAAGGTCATCTCGGATATGTTCGAGGTGATCTAGCTTTTGCTTGCGATCTTCATCGGTTTGTTGCTTCACGGTCGGTGTCGCAGTCCATGGCTGCGGCGAGTTGTCGATTCAAAACAGTATGCATAGGAAGTACTACACAACTTACCTCAAGGTGAAGACGTTTCAGCAGCGGTGCTCCTCTGCGTGCCTCTCTTTTTAAGCTCCAGTACTTGCAAATGCTGAGCACGACGTTATTTTTCTTCCTCAAAGAAACCTTGGAAATATATGCCAACATCTTGTCGACGATGTATGCAGGCACGAGTGGTGGACCGGTTTTGTAGGTACGCGCGTACGCACGAGCCGCTTTCGTTGATTTGCGACAAGCATTCTGCTCATCATTCCTTTGTTCCAGAGATTCCAGCATATGGGATCTAGCAACTTGCATGTCTTTCTGTACGATTTGTCAGATGTAAGGGCGTCAAAGAATCGAGAAGCATGCGCACTGGGAGATGTCGCTCGCAATATGCTCGTAAGGGTTGTTCCTCTTGACCAGGAAATGTTTTCATAGTGCATAAAAGCTTTGCTTTCCTTGCACAGGTGACATGAAAAGCCGCGAAACAGGACTTGAGGTTGCACTGAATGCAAGCGCCCTTCGTCTCCTTACAGAGTGTGCATCTCTGAAAATTATGGTCAAAAGGAGGGGGTCAACTATCTGTTGCATTCTTACCAGTCTCCACCTTGTTTTTGGAATCCTTTCAATCTGGTCAATTGGCTCCATGAAGAGCTGGTTCGTAACGACGACCTCAGGGATCCAAATGGCGCAAAGAAGATGTGCCCATTTTCCGGCTCCAGTCTGCTTGAAAGCGCCCCCTTCGTTTGGGCATAGCACGCAACTCTACGGCAAAGATCAGATCGGGCAGATACAAAAATCATATCCAATACTCACGACAGGGGTCTCTGGAGAGACAGTGCACTTCCGACAGAGCCACTGCCCCTCTGGAATGTAAGGAACACCGTAGCAATCTTGATGGACCGCCAAATTACATCCGTCGCAGAAGACAATAGCGTTACTGTTCTCGCCTTCTCCGTCGTCGCACACAGCACAAGTGGAGTCCTCAGCAGGGAGGTCCATGTCGGGTTTAGGCACTCGTTTCATCTGGACATTGTTTGTTAGTGGGACGGGTCATGCAGAAAAGAGGCACGTCGCACTAGAAGGAACCATTCCTTCTCTAGCTGGTCAAGGATGACTTCAAATATCTCTGGAGATACTGGATCGGCCTGCTCTTTTCGGCGATCAACATTGAACTGGGCCAGCCAGTCAAAGTCTTGAAAACATGAGTATCGCAGCGAGGGTAAATGCGATACTGCGTACCTTGCTCGTCCATATCATACTCGACCTGACGTAGTAAGTCGTTCTCTAAAGTCTCTGCGGCCGGACTTCAGAAGGGCCCATGTCAACGGACAGAGGGACCTGCAGCGTACCCGTGTGCCGAATGTAATGAATGGGGCGCTCAAAGTCGGTGCCATCACAATCTAGAAACCATTTTAAGACCCATGCATGGTTGTGTTCCGGACGCGCGTACATCCAAATGACCTGGCAAGCGCGTCACTTACGCCTACCACGGGTTTGGACAAGTCATCATCTATTCGACGAAATGAAACCTTTGGCAGGTCTTCAGGGGCTGGAAGCCGCATAATGTGCACGCGGATGGGCCAGTTTACGGAGTGTGCAAGGGATATCAGGAGGGGCGTTCTGTCCAAGTTGCAGTCTTTGTTATATACAATGCTCAAAGACGAAAGGTGCTCTTACAGCTTTGAGAATAGTACTTGTCGGGTTGCCTAGGGACTCACCGGGCTATACGTGGTTTCTGGGTTGCTGTGGATTTGGATGAAAACCTCGACCTGCCTAGTTGAGGGTAAAGGGTGCTGCGCCGAGCTATCAGAACTCGTTGAAGCCCAATGCGTTACCTTAGGTTGTTTGGATGGCCACTTAGGGGTTATTTTGTGGTGCACAAAGGGCCATTTAGGTTGGCACCTGTTGTGGTGTGACACCCTATGCAAACCACTCATGCACACATCATCAAGAAGTCAAGAAGCAAGTGGTACATTAGTAACTTGCCTTCTAAGCGACTATCTGATCTCAATCCAGCCCGCTCCAATGCCCCTGAATTGAATCCCGAATCCTGAATGACGACATACGCTTTCTTTCTATTTCTCCTTCCTCACTTATCATAATTTTCCTCGCCCCTCATACCACGCAAAGGGTGTACGGGAGAGATCGCCCGCTTTGGTTTTCCCAGAGCTAGAGCCGATCGTCCAGAGACAAGACTAATATTCTGGTCTGGTTTATTTTTAGTGTATGACTACATGCCGAACTAGCCGATCGATTGCCACCACCACCAAAAAGGGTCGCAATTATTCTCAGGCGTTGGTCACTGTGGCGTGTGATCGCTTGGGACCTGTGCCTACCTGCATGCTGAAAAAGCTCAACGCCTGCACACTTGGACCTAACCACATCCGCGTGCGGCAATGAGCACTCTGGCTGACAAAGACTCAGAGAGGGGCCCGCAAGCCATTGGAAACAAGGCCATCAGGCAACCCCCAAAGGACACCCACAAACACCTCGAACTCGACATTGGAGAAGAAAGGATACGGTATCGCGTGAAATGGTGAGACTGTCACAGTCGCTTGTACCCCTCCTCTAAATTGGCCCCACAAGCTACAATATTGTGGTTGCACGATTTCCCTTTCCCTCTACTTGTTGGTCCGACTCGATATCTGACGCTTTGTGCCAGGTACCAACTGTGGCTCCCCGCAAGTCCCCCCCCGCCAGCACCAGCATCCTTGGAAGATTCAACAGAAATTCCATTAGCTAGTGCAAACTTCTTCAGCGTTCTAACGTACCATTGGCTGTCGCCAATAATGACTCTCGGTTACCAACGCACGTTACAAGCGCCTGACCTGTGGAAGATGGACTCCACAAGAGAGTGCGGAGTATTATCACGAGGATTTGACGATGCATGGGCTAGACGCTGCGCAGTCGCTGAAGAGTGGAACGCCCGACTCGAGAAAGGAGAAGTCAATCCTTCTATGATGACCCGCGTCCGATGGTTATTCACCAGTCTTCACGGAGGCCCGGATACGAAGGAGTCCGAACGGCGGTGGAGGGTTAAAGATGGGCGAAAGGAGCCTTCGATAGCAGGCGCACTCAATGACGTCCTCGGCTGGACCTTCTGGTCCGGTGGCTTATTCAAGGTCGTTGGAGACACCAGCCAACTAATGTCGCCACTTCTCGTTCGTGCGCTAATCCAATTTGCACAAGAGCGAGGTGCGGCCATGGCCACTGGCTCGAATCCTCCGGCTTTGGGCCGCGGGGTCGGCATGGCGATCGGCATGTTCCTGCTTGTTGTACTCACAAGTTTGTGCCAACATCAGTTCTTCTGGCGATCTATGGCTACGGGTGTACTGGCTCGAGCGACCTTAATCGGATCGCTATATAAGCGGGGTCTGGCGATGACCCCCAAGGAACGAAACTTGCATCCAGTAGCAGCACTTGTCAATCATATGTCTACTGGTAAGCATGCTAAACCTTCCCGTGGCCGGTACCGTCGCTCATGCACGCCCAGATATCTCTCGGGTCGATTACGCCGCTCAATGGTTGCATGCAACATGGACTGCACCTATCCAAGTTATAGTCTGTCTGATCCTACTCTTGGTTCATTTGGGACTGTCAGCACTGGCCGGTTTTGCCCTATTCCTGCTCATTATTCCCATCCAAGAGCGGGCCATGACGATGCAGTTCCAGATTCGGAAGTCGAGTATGAAGTGGACTGACAACCGAGCTAAGCGTCTTCAGGAGCTACTCGCCTCCATGAGGATCATCAAATATTTCTGTTACGAGATCCCTTACCTGAACAGAATCTCCACAATTCGATCCAATGAGCTAAAAGGAATACGCCAGATCCTCATAATTAGAGCAGCAAAGTGGGTATTTGTAGCTTCCTAGGGTTTCGATATACTCAAATCGAGTAGTCTGGCAATCGCCTTCTCGGTTCCATCAATAGCTGCCATTCTGGGTATCCTTACTTATAACCTAGCTGGTCGAGGACTAGACCCTGCTGTAGTCTTCCCTGCGCTAGCTCTGTTCAATTTACTTCGGTGAGTGTAACTTTCCTTCAGGAAGTTCCTGACATAACCTAGGATCTATATATAGTCAACCCCTATTATTCCTTCCTCGTGCTCTGTCTGCTACAGCGGATGCTAAGAACGCTCTTCAGCGCCTACGAGTCGTTTTCAAAGCTGAACTTCTCACCGACGACGGGATCGCGATCGATCGATCTCTACCTGTGGCCCTCCAAGTTCAACATGCCATCTTCCAGTGGGAAGAGGTTAACGCCGACGCCAACGATATCTGGGCCAAAGGTGCGAAGGAAGCGAAGAAGGCAGAGAAAGAAGAGAATGCGAGAAACAAGGACGACGCCTTGCGTGACGGCTCCAAGGCTGTGGCAGGTACCAAGAATGAACAGCCATTTTTGCTTGAAGACGTCAACCTCGAAGTGCCCAGGGGACGCCTGTGCGCTATTGTTGGCCCTGTTGGCAGCGGAAAGAGCTCACTCCTTTCCGGGTTGGTTGGGGAAATGAAGCAATTAGCAGGGACGGTCGTGTTCGGTGGGAGCGTCGCTTACTGTTCGCAAATCGCCTGGATTCAGAATGCCTCAATGGTGAGCACCCTTAAACGAGAGTGTCATACCTTCAAGGGCTCAAATAGGATATAGAGAGACAACATCCTGTTTGGTCGCCCCTTTGACGAGGAACGCTACTGGCAAGTGTGTCGAGATGCCTCACTTATCACGGACTTGGAACTCTTTCCTGATGGAGACCTTACGGAAGTCAGTATTTGTTTATCTCGAACTCTTTCGGGGCATGTGCTGACCCATTCAAGATCGGAGAGAAGGGAATTAGTACGTACCACCAAGCGCAATAGCATAGCTCTAATCATCTTAATAGACCTTTCTGGCGGTCAGAAACAACGAGTATGTGGCAGTGAATTCCGTGTTAAGGTGTATCTGAGCAATCCCTATAGGTCAATATAGCCCGAGCTCTCTACTCAGACGCCGATGTAGTGATAATGGACGACCCACTCTCTGCAGGTTCGTTATCGATTTCATCATTCAACTATTTCCTGTTGACGTAGATGTGCAGTCGATGCACACGTCGGCAAAGCCCTCTTTGAGAATGCGATCATAGGATCTCTCAAGGACAAGGGAAAGACAATCCTTCTTGTTACACATGCCTTGCACCTCGTCTCCCGTGTCGACTACATCTACACCATCTCCAATGGCCAAATCGCAGAGCAAGGGACTTACCTCGACTTGATGTCCAAGGATGGCGCATTCGCTCGCCTAATGAAAGAATTTGGGGGCGAGCAGGATGGAAAAGAAGAAGAGACCATTGAAGAGGAAATTCAGGATATGGGGGCTCAGGCCAAGCGTGACGACGCCGCAGAGGTAGATGGTGGAAAGGGGCAATTCTTGGCGTCAAGGGCTATTGACAAAGCTGCTGGAACCGGGAAGACTGAGGGTCACCTCATTCGTTCTGAGAAGAGGACAGTAGGCTCTCTCTCGAAAGATGGTGCGTTCTTCATTGAGAGAAGATAGAGAAGCCACTTAGCATTCGTCCAGTTTATTTCAACTATATGAAGGCGTCAAAAGGATGGATTACGATCCCGGTTATTCTACTGAATGCAGCCCTCATGCAAGGTTTGCTTCCCTCCAATTTAATTTTGATTTATCTCAACGTTTTTTCAGCCTGCCAAACATTGAATAATTACACGCTGGTTTGGTGGCAAGAAAAGTTAGTGTGTCCCCTTAGATTTTGCTAATTCGTAACGTGAACATGTCTACGACAGTGCTTTCGGCTGGCAAAACGGATACTATATGCTCCTGTACGCCATGCTGGGCATCGGAAATTCTGTCTTCACCTTTGGACTTGGAGCTGCCATGGGGTGGGAGTCGTTCCTGGCATCAAGAAGATTGCACCATGATGCATTGTCCAAAGTCTTCCACGCACCTATGGCGTTCTATGATACTACGGTATGTCTTGCGTACCACTGCTTTT
>Ga0307515_10011273_pt1 | contig 16973 bp, 11 predicted proteins | sample 17_EM_MG_FD_194513 | JGI IMG/M metagenome (GOLD analysis project Ga0307515, IMG submission 194513) | Populus trichocarpa ectomycorrhiza microbial communities from riparian zone in the Pacific Northwest, United States - 17_EM | ecosystem: Host-associated > Plants > Roots > Unclassified | place... | reverse complement strand
ATAAAGATTGCTTGGAAATGAATAAATTATAGAGATGTTTAATTATGTGCATCTTTTGTCTTTGGGTTTTTTTTTTTTGTAACCATGCCTTTGACAAAGCCTTCTCGAATTCAATCCCTATACTGGATTCTCACAGAGGAGGAGCTGGAGAGGCAGTCGCCCTCGTAAAAAAATTATTTTTTTCTAGAATATGTATAATACATAATATAGTAATAAATACCCCCTCTTGAAAAATAAATCTTAAATACATATATTATAATTATAATTATATATGGATGTCTATATATAAAAAAGATTATAGGTGATATTTCCAAGCTTGTAAATAAATTTGAACTAGTAAATTTTATAATTCAAGAAATATTATTTTGATATAATAACTTGAGCATGAAGAGCTTGACAACATTTTAAATCGCAAAAAATATAATTATTTTAAAATTATATCAATATTTTGCTGAAAATTTTCATTATAATATTGATTCTATAAGTGATGAGTTTTGTATGAAATATATTTCAAAATACTTGAGGGGAACAAAAAAATATAGAAGAATTTGATAAGAAAATCACACCTTTTGATGCTTTTGTGTTTTTTATTATATTTTTTACTTGGATTGTTAGTCCACAGTGCTCCTAGTCGGACCAAATTTACTAATAAATATTTAATTATATTTTTTTAATTTTTATTTCAATAGCGAATGTTTTAAGAATTTTTTTTGGGAGAGTCGAGATCCACAAAAACAATCTAAATCCAGCTTAAAAAGAATAACATTGAAATATACAAACCTGTATAAATAAAATTTATACAGGTGGAAACCTGATTTGGTTTCACTTGTATTGGTATAGAGACTGGTGAATTCATTTTTTAGGTAGCGATTATTTTTTAAATTATTATTTTAAATACATTGAAATAATATTTTTTAATTTTTATTTACAAGAACACATCAAAAAAATCTATAAACTTTTAAAAAATTAATTTAAAGAAAAACAATAATTTTCAACTACAAAAACAAATGAGCTATTCATTATTTTTATTATTTTTAATTTTTTTTATTAACACGTGTAATTTATATAAACCATAGTTACCATATGAAATAAACTTCAATACTTCTTTAACTAAATCTTATTCTACAAGTAACAAGGATTACTTTACTTATATATATTTTTTGGATTAACATGGTTGTTAGGGTCAGCTTGCGCGCACCTCGATTAATCCAACGAGCTCTGAAGTTAACGACCATGTAAGCCTTCAGTAGCCCCGAGGTTTGTAAAGCTCGAACCAGTGATCTTTAAGAAATAAATTTAGAACCTGACCAATTGAACTATAGCCCTCAAAATTTACTTTTTTATATTTAATACAAGTAATTGTTACTATTACAGTATTGTATTTCAAATAAGGTTAGAAATCAAAATACTTTTCTAACTATACTTTATAATAATTGAAGTTAATTTACAATCGTGAACATCAATAATAAAAAATGACAACCAACGATAAAAACATGTAAAATTAGGAATCATTTGATATTATATGTAATTTTTCAGTTGATTATTAAGAGACTATTAAGAAAGGGGTTCAAATTATGTTTTATTAAAATTTATTTATTTATTTTTATATCATTTTAATATATTAATATTAAAAATAATTTTTCAAAAATAAAAAATTATTATTTTAATATATTTTTAAATAAAAAATACTTTAGAAATCGGTCCGGTTTCGACCCCATTGCTATACCAAAGAAGATGGAAACATTAGAAATTATTGATTGTTTATCTCAAAAAAAGCGAATTTATTTGTAAATCACCATAGAGAAATTTAACAGTCCTCCACCCCTGCGTCACCACTCCACCGTTTTACCCGTGTACAGTTCGTACACAATACTTACAAAACCCCTCATCCTGAAGAGTTCGCTGTGAAAATTGAAGTAAATCCCACTCTTTCTTTCTAAACACTGAAAAACCTCCCAGCTCACCAATGGATCCACTCTCAGCACTCCGCGACTTCACCATCCGGGGTGACCTAGACAAAATCATCCGCATCAACGACGAATTCCGCTTCGGCAACGAATACACCTTCCCTTGCTCAACTAAAACCGCTTACCGCTCCAAACAAGGCAATCTCTACACACTAGAAACCCTAGTTTACTGCATCCAAAACACCAAAATCAAGTTCACCAATTACCTCCAAGACGCCCTCGCTCTCGGCATCCCCCCTGTCACTTACATCGACTGGAAACCCGTCAAAGAATACCTCTCCGGAAAACTCTCTTCTACCGACTCCATAGTTTTCCCTCTTCCTCAAGAATCTCAAAACCCTAATCTTAATTACCGCCCCGATGATCCTATGCTTCTTGATTCTCGAATCGATGATTCCGCCGCCGCCGACAAGGTGAACAATGGGAATGAGGGAGTTGAAAATCACGTTTCTTTGATTTACGCCAACGAGAGGCCGTTGAAGGATAGGGAGTCGTTGTTGGAGTGTAAGAATAGGGATTTTTATGGGGTTTTGGTTGCTTCCACGCGCCGTGAAGAGGAGAGGCATAAATTTGAGAGTCAACAGAGGAAAGATGGGTTAGTGGCGAAGAGTAGGTTGATGGGAACTGATGAGAGAGGAATTGGGTATGGTGGTGATGAGTTGGGCTATGATTCAGCGGCCAAGCCCAAAATGCATTCGAAAGGAGGGAAAATTGGGGAGGGGGTGCCCATAATTTTGGTGCCAAGTGCGTTTCAGACTTTGATTACGATTTATAATGTGAAGGAATTTTTGGAAGATGGGATTTTCATACCGACGGATGTGAAGGCTAAGCAGATGAAAGGGCCGAAACCGGAATGTGTTACAGTGCAGAAGAAGTTTAGCACTGATAGGAATAGAGTGATGACGGCTTATGAGGTGCGGGATAAGCCGTCTGCACTCAAGGGTGATGACTGGGATAGGGTTGTGGCAGTTTTTGTGCTGGGGAAGGAGTGGCAATTCAAGGATTGGCCCTTTAAGGATCATGTTGAGATATTTAATAAAAGTAAGTGAAGTTTTGTGCTTGTTGGATTGCACTGGTAGTTATATTTGGGATTTGTACTTAGCTGGTGATTGGTGTTGGCTGATTCTGTAGGCTATGCAAGAGTGTGATTCTTATAGTGTAATATGGTGTATTTAAAATACTATTTGGATTCAATTGGCATGACATAAATTGCTTAAACTTATGCAGTTATTGGATTTTTCATGCGGTTTGAAGATGATAGTGTGGAGTCTGCTAAGATTGTGAAGCAGTGGAATGTAAAGATTATCTCGGTGAGCACTTTACCCCTTTGATTAGACTTGCTTTGTCGGGTGGCACGGGCACCCAGTACTTTTACCCTGTCTCTTCCACTTCAACTGCCTTTTGCCATTTAGCAATTATCGGGAATTGGCATGTTACATGTGCAGATCAGCAAGAACAAGAGGCACCAGGATAGGGCTGCAGCGTTGGAGGTGTGGGACCGACTAGAAGAATTTGTGCGCTCACAATCACACACTTGAAGTGTGCAGACTTTTAGAAGTTCGTATGTATGCCCCCCCTCCTAAATCATATCTATATTTGCGTATCTTTGAATTTGACAAACCTATATCAGGGTATCCGTTAACATATTTCTGGCATATGGTGAATGCATTATGTTTGGACAGTGGGTTCAACTAATTGTTTTGACGCATATGTTGTTAGTGTGCTAATTATTATCCCCCAAATATCAGTTGCCACTTATTAATGAATGGATGTGGATAGAGAGTAGAAATATTGGAGCGAGTAACAGAAACAGTAGGGAAGCAGTGCTGGAAATGATTTGGGTTTTAATTTGGAATCTGATGGACATAATAGATGGAACTGTGCAGCAAAGCTGTTTCTGGCTCTCCCAAAGCTTATGGTAGGAATGTGATATAGCATTTCTGGTTAGATAATACGCCTTTCCATGCAAATCTTCTGTATTTCCTAGGTTTTTTTTTTCCTGTGATTTTGATTATAGGTTTTGATTGACTGTTCTGTGTGTGAATAATATACCAGTGCGACAGTTATTCTCGGTGACATGAACAAGAATACTTGTCCAAGCTGTAGCAATATGTAAATGTGGAGTATGGTAGTTTTCACCTTGGTGACCATCTTGTGGCACGACCTGAAGATTTTAATGAATAACCATTGATATCAATAATGCTGAGGATTCCATATTGATTGTCAGAGCAGATTAACTTTGCTTGAAGTGAGTGGATAACGTTAACAATTTTCTTCAAACTCATAATGGGGGTTGAATTACATGTGCTTGATCCTAGTTTCTATGAACATACTGAAAAGAAGAAACCCAAAGTTAGTTTGATAGGCACATGAATATTATCATGGATATTTGCAAAGACATTGTTTTTGGATGTGAGTTTTGAACATGTTCTAGAACCGTTGCTCAGCTATCAAATTAGCTTGTTTTAGCTTGTTCTTTAACTAGCCAAGTAAGAGCAATTGAACAGAGGAAACAACAAGTGTTAGACTGATGGTCTTTATTCTGTCTACCACCCTTCAATTTGCGACAGCTTGAACCAGGAAATCCTGCTTCATTCATTGGCAAGGTGATTGGCCAGTGTAATCATTCAAACTGAGTTTAGATGTTGCAGTTGGCTTCGTTCATCAGCCTATCCTAAGCTCAAAGAGAGAACCATTGGTGGCTGTAGATAATGCAATTGGAACTGCTTTAGTTGGGGCCTATAATTGTGCTTGATGTTCAGCATCTAGAGCTTTGTTACAAACTAACATTGCCCATGAAAAGAATTAGGATTTTTTATTTCCCATTTACTTCTCTTCATAGTCAATAGATTTAAGAAATGATAAAGTTCATGCTTTGAGTCTTTAACTGTGCTAAGATACAAGGGTTTTGCTGGGACTTTTAAGTTTAGTTAAAATATGGACAGGTTTTTTGAATGGTTTAACTGATAGCTATATTAATTTTAACTTGCCAAGAATATGGGTGGTTCAGTTCCTAATCCATTCCAAAATCGAAACTGATTCTTGTAGACTGGTTTGCCACCTATCATTTTTATAAATCTGTATTTTTAATGTGATCCGAGCTTCAAAACATTGTTTGTGCTGGAGTGTATGCCTGTCTTTACGCTAAGTATAAAATTTGAGGCATCTTTTTATGGGTATAGGTGTGTCAATGGAAACGATTTCATAACCAGCTACAAGCCATTCAAAGTGCAGAGGCATCGTGGAAGGATGGAAAGCGTGCCATGTCTGAATATGTGGATGTCATGGTCTCCTGTTGGTTTCATTTTGTGCAAGTTAACTTTCAGTGGTTGTTTGCAGCTGCGAGCTGGAGACTTTGGTTTTTGCGTGGATCTGATAATTTGTTAGACAGAATTTACAACAGAAGGTCTGTTCTAATGATGCTTTTCCTCTGTAATTTTCTTTATTTAGTGATGTAACTAGTGGCATTAAATTGAGGAATGTGACTGACATGGTTTGTTTCTTAGTAGGATATTGACTTCGGCACATATAATACTGCCAGATTAACACCTTAAATGAACTTGTTGATCGTTTTTTGTTATTATGCTATTCATTTCCGTTCTTTTTAGCTCAGCTTATGTTCAACTCCTTTTAAGTGACAAACTTTTAAACTCTCTGTTTAATGTGCTGTATGCATAGAACATAAAAAACTGTGTAATGTCCTTTATGATAGATCATAAATATGTCTTATTAGGAAGGGAAGAGAGCAAACGTCTCTTCAGTAATACAAAACTACACCAACCTTTGATGAGGTCGCAAAAAAAGTAAACAATACATGCACCCTCAACCGACGCTCTCGGTAATATATTATATCATACATCAATGACCAAGGATATGCAATGTGTAAAGTATAGTGTAAGTGTTGACTGGCTGGCTGATCAGAAAATCACTGTGAAGGTTGAACCATATGAAGCGGCAAAGAGAAGGAAGAACAGTAAAGAGATTGAGAAATCCAAGGAGCTTCCACCTGATGTTCCATCTGTTTGTGTTGATGGTACAGTTTTGGATGCCGTTCCTACACCAGTGAATGTCACCTTGAGCAAGTTAATAGCAAAACAGAGTCTAACATGATGAAAATCCTTTTATGAGGATCTATTGGTGTACAAGCATAGAATAACTTGATCAACCATATGCTGTGTTTTCATAGCAATTAATCATATGCAAGAAAAAAAGTTCGGTGTAAAGAGGCACCGACTTGTTTAGTTATTTTATTTTCAGTTGCACTATTTGCATATAATACTGTACCTGAAGGGGTGCTTGAAGCTTCTGGTGTTCCCGCAGGTGAGGCAGCTGGAGAGGCACCTGTCCAATACAATGTTATGAGTTGGCATCAGATCAGAATGAAAATTTTGAAAATGTTCAGTGATATTTTCCTTCTTGTGATATTTCTCGTTTATTTTAGTTCATTCTCATCCCTGACTGTCGTTCAGGGAGATCTAGCATCCATTCTTTCAGATTTTGGCAGAGTTTTGACAGGGAAACTCAAAGGTTTTTTTTTTTTTTTTAGCTACGAAGGAGAGTTTCGAACTTGAAACCTCTTGGGGGAGGAGGGGCGCTATTGCCAATTGAGCTGTAGCTCATTGGCAATTCAAAGAAAGTTGAGGTTGCAAAGAGAGAAGTAAAATAAGTTCCAAGTTCCTTACCATTGCAGCTGCTGATAGGTGGAGTTTGCACATTGCAAGCACCAGGTAAGGCTATAGCCTGAGTTTTGTTGACCTCGATCCCTAGTGATGAGCCACCGCCATTAAGAACCTGGCACAAGCACTGGGGTGATGAGCGAACAACACTAGCTAGCTGAGTGCAGCATTGTGAGGATGGAGTTGAGGAGTTCCCTGTAATGTAATTTAGGCACGGTGACATGCTGATTAAAACATTTGTACAATCTGATTGAGCCATGGCTCCCGCCCAAAGCATGGTCACCAGGACCATGGTCAAACCCATTGACATCGCTGTGTGGGCCATTGAATCTCTTCACTTAGGTATTGGAAATGCTCGTGGAATGTGAAGATCTCTTGTAACTATTGAGTTTGATTAGCTTGATGGAACGGGGAGAAAAGGGTATGGCATTTATAGGGATCTGATGCAAGAACAGGTAAATTAGAAGATCCGTTATGTGGGTGACCAACTCTTCCTAATTTCCAACGGTGGGCGTTTTAGTCAACTAGGCCAGCTTGGACCTCAAGCTGTTCCTACTCGGAGACCCTGGAAATTTGCTGCGCGGCTTACATGTGGAGTTCTGAAGGTCGGCTCTATGGGTGAACAACTTCTACTGTCTGACGTGTCTTCTGTTACCAAGCAGCTTAGATGTACAATAAAAGATTCTTTTTAATTATCTAAATTAAAAAAAAAACCCAATTTTACTAATTGGATATATTATATAGTTTTGTATTATGAAAGGATTTTTTTTACATGAAAAGCTTTGTTCAATAAGAATACTTGGGCAATTAATTTTTTTTTAATCAAATACCAATACTAACCTGTTTAGCTTAGATTCTAAAGGCAAGTTGAAAGCCCACCATTTGAGGTAGGTTAAGCCACACGCACTTTTGAATGGAGACATATTGGGTTCATATGCTAGAGCTAATTTCTTTCACTTTTTAAAATTCTGTTGTTTTCTTTTCAATTCAATCACTCTCGTGAGCTCTCAAGTCTCCTCTACCGCTCTCCTACTGAAAGATTACCATCATGCTCTCTAGCCCAAGTGGACTTGCTCAAAGTCATTGCTGCCTAAGCGCAATGGGTTACCATCCTCGGTATTTGGGCCAGGTCCAATCACAGAGGGGTTCCCACTATAGCTTGACACCTTCACCTTGGCCTGCCCAATTCTAGCCGGTAAACATCTTAATATATTTTTTTCGAGTTACTAGTTTTCTAGTTAATAGTTATTTTTTGCCCAAACTTCTTAAAAAAAAAGTACATGCAATCACAACAACCAATAGCAATACTAACCTCTCCATCAATGGTGCAACTCTTCTTCACATACCAAGGTACTATGCTCCTCAAGATAAGTTGAAGTGACAAAGGTCTGCAAGTACCTTCATTGCTAGGTAAAACAAAGTGCCAATTCAAGTAATTCAAGCCAATCCACGTAAGTTTAAGCCATTCAAACTCATTTTTCTTTCCGGTGCTCTTTTATGAACATTATCTTATTCTCCTACATTTATTAGTTTAAATATTAGAGGATTTTTTATTCCGACATAGAACTTGCTTTTTTAAGAATAACTAATATCATAAACAAAGCCTGCATTCAAGTGCATAAACTTTAATCAATATGCAGTCAATGAAAACATAATTTAAATATCAGAGAGTCTCTTATTTCGATAAAAAACTTATTTTATCAGAAATAACCAATATAAATAACAAAACCTACATTAAAGTCCATACATTTCAATCCAATACGCAATTAATGAGAGCCTAATCCAATCTTGAAGTTTGCACAACCTCACTAGTTTATGTTTTGACATTAGATTTCTTGTTTAAAATTAATATATGTGCAATTAATTTGATTTTCAATCAAAGATCAACACTAATATGATATATCAATTTTAAAAAACTCCTAGAGTAAAAAAAAATAAAAATGATACACACACACGCTGGGCAAGTGATTTATCCTATGGGCTTTCCATCATCATGTCAACCTGCAGAAGAAAATTACTTCACGTTTTTTAATGGATGATGGTCCCTAATGCCTGACATGATTTTTTGAACATGTGAACATAATGTTTTAAATACAGCACTAGCAGACTGAATCGGGTAATCTAGTGTTGTGTTTTTCAATAACTGGGCTAAACCCACTGTGAGTGTTCAAAACTCGAGCAGACTTCGACTCGTATCACTTATGATTTATTACTTGTTTGAGATTGTGATAGCGGTGATGGTTCAAACTATTTTTCGTTTAGAAATGCATCAAAAAAAAGTTTTTTTATTTTTAAAAAATTATTTTTAACATCAGCACATCAAAACGATATGAAAACATAATTTTTTTTTTCATTTTAAGTAAAAATAATTTTTAAAATTTTTAGAAACGTAGTTTGCACCACATTTTCAAACACATCCTTAACCTGAAGGTTAACTTAGCGGCTCTTTCTATCATTCAGCTTTGGGCCCATGGAATGGGTTTGGGCTTGCATGTTTTCTTACAATAATGATGTTGGGCTTAAAAATCGAAACTCTGGTTACTGAAAATGTTCACCGTTTAAATTAAGATGATTTTGTTTTCTAAGCTTTAATTAAAAATATCAAGAGAATTTAAATTTCAATTTAATCACCTCTTAAAAATATCAATCAAGGAAATTGATTCCAGAATAACCTTATCAAGAGAATTTAAACCATGGCTACATAGACGTATTATTGAAATAAATGTATTTTATTCATCAAGTTTTAAACATGTAATTAAGACAATCAAATAGATAAAAGTTTAAAAATATTAAATCTCACATAAACTTCGTATAAATACAAAATATAAATGAATAGATACTAAATTTACTCAGATAAAAATGAAAATTGATTGATATACTTATTGTTTTTTCTTGGAAAAAAAAAATCTCCTATCGATCCAACTATGCTTCTTAAAAAAATTAATTTTTTTTATTTTAAATTAATATTTTAAATTTTTTTGGATCATTTTAATATATTGATATTAAAAATAATTTTTTTTTAAAAATATTTTAATACATTTCCAAACAAAAAATATTTTAAAAACAATACCCTCCTTTCTAGATACAGCAATAGTAAAGTGAAATTTTAGATTAAAATAATAATATAAGTAATGAACTTGAAAATTTCGAATTAAGAGGTCCCTTTTATTTTTTATTTTTGAAGCTTTGCTTTCTATAAATAGCAATATTGCGAACTAGATCCGATATTCATGATATTCATCACGATAAAAGCAAGCAAGAAAGGTTTATTCATCACACCACACTCATTATTAAACAACGTAAATACTCAACACACATACATAGTAAAGCAAGCATTACAAACTTTCGTAGGTAAATACGTCAAACAAGCATAAAAGACAATAAGATCCCATATAGCACGGGAAGCTCATAGCTAGCCACCCCAACTACAACTCAGTAGCTGCTAAAAGTTGATGCAGATGATGCCATGAACACAACAAAGAGAACGAGCTGAAGGGTCTTGTTTATGATGAGGCCATTTCCAGGGCTCCCTCCAGTTGCTGGAACTGTTTTAGATCCTCCTGCATTCATTCATTCTTGAAATTAAGATTAAGAATTTTGGCAAAGTACAGGTAACTCAGAACGCTTCCCTTAGCCTAAGATCCTGATGTTTTTGGAAGTACCTCTGTGCTTTCTAAGGATGTAACTGAGTTGGTACCGCGCCGTTTCTGACCATCAAATTTGGTTCATTCTGATTTAATTGAGCTCGAGCCAGATTCAAGCTTAACATTAAGCTCAAAATATTGTTCAAGCTTTGTTCATCATTTAGTTTAGTTGGTTAATAAACCTAGCTTTTGCACAATTAATTTTGAATTCATATTTCTGTATATAATTAAATATTTAGGGACTAAAAGAAGGACTTGGACGTAAAGAATCAATTAGAACATCATTGTGGACATTCAGTCATTCATCTGATTAATCTGATTAACATAAATAGACAGATCACTATTTTTATTAGTGGATCAGAATGAGGGGCTCGTCTAAGTTTTGACAATCGACAAACAATTTCCATCGACTAGATGGAGTACTTGAAGAATTACCTGGCAAACCATCAGGAGAATCGGCTGGAGACATTACAGGTCCATTAATATCTGCCAAAGCATAAAAATTAAATTATACAGCCCATATTCTATAATAATGCATGCACTAGATCTCCGGAAGAAAATTGTTTTTAAACTTACCATTGCACTTGCTAACAGGCGGGGTTTGTACTTTACAGGCACCAGGAAGTGCTAATGCAAGCGTCTCGTTGATGTTAAGACCTAATGAAGCACCACCGCCATTTAGTGCGGCGCAGAGGCATTGTGGCTGTGATAGAACAACACTAGCCAATTGCGAGCAGCACGAAGAAGATGGAGTCGAGGAGCTTCCAGTGACATAGCTTAGGCATGGAGCCATGCTAATTAGAACATTGGTGCAACCTGATTGTGCCATGGCTTTAGCTGAAAGCATGGCCACGATAAGGACCATGACTAGACCCATGTTGATTCCTCTTGAAGCCATGTGATATGTGTTCTATAGCAAGGCTGATTCTAGCAAGTGTGAGCAATGGCAATTTATAGACGTGGCCAGTGAACTCTTCAGGCGCTTGAGATAATTTGGTGAACTAAAACAGCGTATATGAGGTCAGGTTTACAATTATTATTAGAGTATTAACCAACGTGTCGTTTATAGATGTAAGGATTTAGGACTTGGTTGTAGAAAGATCGCCATGCCTAGATCATATATGCTATCATTGTGCTAAATGCATTTGCAAGGTGCTCGTTGACATGAATGTGTTTGCGGTGACATAAAAAGTGGCCTTGCAAATCCTAATGGACAGAAGAAAGTCTGATAACCTAACTTTCAAAAGCAATCTTATTTTGGATTTGATTTTTGTTCGTGGTAGGGGTTATTTTAAAGTATTTTTATTTAGAAATGTATTAAAATAATATTTTTTTAAAATTATTTTAATATCAGCATATCTAAATAATCTAAAAATATAAAAAAATAATTAATTTGAAGTAAATAAAATTTTTTAATTTTTTTTAAAATTTTTTTAAAATATAAAATAAACAGGATTTAAAATGAACAAGGTGAGCCCGGCCCGGACTTACACAGCTAATACAATACATGCAATATCATAACTAGTTGGGACTCAGACCTGTAATTGACGCCTATTATCAAGATTCACGAGGATTATAAATGACCTGCCCATAAAATATATATTTAAGTTTGGTAACTTGGTGTAGGAAATTTTATAAAAATATTTTTTAATTGAAAATATATTAAAAAAAATATATTTTTTATTTTTAATAAATCCAACAAGAAAAAAACATTTTAGTGACCAATGAGAATACATTTGGCACGCGTGAACCAGTTCCAGTTCCAGTTCCATGTAATAATTTTTTGACAAATACTAATCATGGGTGGAGTAATGATATAGGTCTGCATATACAAACACATGCATGCCCAAAAAAGTGAGATTGATGGTTGATTTTCTAAAAACGAGCAAAATCATATTTTTATTGAAAAAAAACCCCCTGATTTATATAATTGTTCTTGTTCTTATGCATATGGTTGGGGCCAAATTGGCGCTGATGGATAAGAATTTCAAATGACCTTCGGATTTTTAATTGATTAAAGTCCAAAATTTAAGCGCTTAGTATTTATAAAAGGGCCAAGGCTTGAGTTTGTCAGAAGGGCGACTGATTACATACATAAACCCAACCCATTTACGCCCATGAGTATCAAATATTAGTACTATCCGGACTGTTTCACAGCTCTCGGCCCAAATAAAGTCAGGATTTCTAAAGAATCCTTCCCAGCGGTGTGTGGGGTTAATCAATTTTTTAAAATACCAACCTACATCCTACCTATAACATTTATTCATTTGTTTTTTTATCCATTATTATTTATAATAATTCATATTAATTAACTTTGACGTGCTGGGTTCGGTTAAATAATGTAAATATCACACATAACTTGATTTTTTTTAACACCCCTAATCCTTCCCTTACCAAACAAACAATTTTAAGTGGCCGAGAAAACTTGGATTGAAGTAGTTAAACATGTTAATAAATTGGTAGGTTTAGACGATTCTTATTGGCTGAGATCATAACTTCTGATTTGGGAAAATGGCTAATGGTAGGTCGACAATAATTTAGAAAAAAATGGATTGCAGAGGTCAAAGCAAACTTGTCCTGAAGTTGTAACCTTCTTATTGGTTGAAATCAAAGCTTCTGAGTTGCAAAATAGCCACTTATAGCTTGACACTAAATTAGGGTAGGCCCATCAAATGCCCAAGTCAAAACACGACTCAACAGGTGTCAAAATCAAAATCCTTCCTCGAACAAAGTTAGTTAAGGTAGTTGAGCTTCAAAACCAACTTCAAATACGTTGTCGTTGTGTAATTCCCTCAATTTCCTTCACCTTCTATAAATTCCTTTCCCTCATCATTCTTTTTCTCCAACACAGAGATTTCCAAACTCTAAAATCCAATCATCTACTTCCCGTTGGTTCTCAACACCATAATTCCCTTTACTTTTCTCCTCCGAGTACTCCTAGCTGCAAGAGCACACCGGCATGGAGCGTTTTGTCCCCTTTCCGCGCATGATTCCGTTTCTGGCTGTAGCTCTGGCAGTCATGATTTTGCCTGTTTATGGCCAGATCAATACTGCATGCACGGCTTCGGTGCTTGCTACCTTCACACCATGCATGAATTTTCTTACAAATAGTACTGCTGCCAATGGTACTTCACCAACAGCAGGTTGTTGCGGTGCACTTAAGAACCTCACAAGTAATGGGATGGACTGTTTCTGTCTTATTGTAACTGGCAGTGTCCCCTTCAGCATACCAATCAACAGAACTTTAGCCATTTCTCTGCCTCGTGCTTGCAACATGCCTGGTGTCCCAGTTCAATGCAAAGGTAATTAATTAAAACACCAAGGATCTTCTTCTTCTTTTTATCTGTCTATTAATTTATTGATTTCTTTTTAATTATTCAAAAGCTGAGTATTGATATATAAGTAGTAAAAATACTAATGTAAAACTTTATTGCTCTTGCAGCCACAGGTTCACCAATTCCTGCTCCAGGTATGATTTTCGAACCATCGTGATCTTTTAATCCTCCTAAATGACCATTCCAACAACAGTTATGCACTTGAATAAATCTAATGCTGATTGTTATGCAATCATCAATTGGGCAGAGAGTTCTTACAAACAATTTAAGATGATTTTATTTTATTTCTTTTAATTAGTTCTGGTTCAAGATAGTTAACTGTATGCTTATACTCTGATGATTGGCAGGCCCTGTCACCCTTGGGCCAACTCTCTCACCGGGAGTTTCTCCATCTGCTAGTCCTGAAGGTAATTAGACTCAGTAATCTATTAGTCATATGTCTATTGTATTTCAATGCATATATGTAATACATAATGGTTTATGCGTTAATACGAAAAGAGTTTTATTCCTTATGAGCAGCTCCCGTTGTTCCCGAGCCAACACCATCCACTCTCCCGCCAGTATCTGATACGACACCTCTCCTGACGCCACCATCATCTACAGGAGATACTGGGGCACCGACATCAACTACTGGGAGTCGCCCAGTTCTAACTCCACCATCAGCATCGGCGCCATCTCATAGCCTTTCGCCATCTCTTCTACTATTTGCAGTAGGATTTGTACTCTTCAAGTGCTACTAGATGTTGTCTTTTACATTTGTTGAAAATATTCTTTTCGAAGTGTGAGCTATTGTTTTGAAGCTTGTTTATTTGATTAAAAATAATTTTGGGTGATTATTTATTAAATAATTTGTTATTGTTGTATAAAATATATGTATTGGCGAAGATAAATATTTGAGTATTTCGGTTTCTTTCGGAAGGTTGGTGATAAATAGGTGGTCATGATAAATATGATTTTGCACTTCAAAGTGAATTTAAACAGACTAATGGGATATATTAATATCGAAGAAAATCTCATGGTCAGCTGATTTTTCTTGTCCTGCTAAATTACATCATAAACGATTACCAATTGCACAAAGACTACAGACTCGAATTTCAAACCAGATGGGAAAAAATAAATCAAAATTCAAGCCTTTCTATTCATCCCACAGTCATGCTTTATCCATGCCCAAGTCATAAAAATTTAGCCTTTCGGTTGGTTAAGTAAAATCTACTGATGGGTACCTTCACATTTCCATGACCCCTGACAATCTGTGTGACTGGTCCTAATTCACCAACCGATACCTTGTTTACGGTCATGCTTTCAGATGTACAACTAGGATTACCCATTTAGTTAGTTTTGGAGTAAGTAATTACTCTTTAGCGGTCTAACTAAGCATGGGAAAACGAGAGGGTGACACTGTAATAGCATCTTTCACAGAAACACGAGCTGCTGAGTCTTGTATGCTGTAGGGTGCTTTGTGAAAACATTTATGGTTGGCAACTGAACTCACACTTGTTGCGTTCTGTTTTTCATCACGAGAAACATAACTGTTTAAGATTATCAGAACTCATTCACGGTTTAAGATGATCATGTTAAGGAAATGAGAAGGTTGGGAGGGCAGAATGGAATGATGCGCACAGTTTACAGTTTGCAAACTACTCCTGCAGTAGCAGTGCTAGTTTTATGGACACCAAAGATCCTGTTATTTGTTTTCAGTCATGAGCTCTCAAGAACTGGTTCCCTTCAGGTTTATTTGGGGCTTGGCTTTTGTGCTTGTCATTTTAACTCCTGCTGTCAAATGTCAAATCCAAGGTTGCTCTATTCAGGGTATTGATTTGGGGCTGTGTTTCAATCAAACTAGTAGCTCATTGTCCATTAATAGCACTTGCTGCGAAGTGCTTAACAAAGTTATACGCATTGGATACAATTGCCTGTGTTTGCTGGCAGCATCATACCTTCCTCCCTTGAGCACCTCAATTATATTGCCTTTGCCAAATTGCTTCATATTTGTGCCTCCTTTGACTCTCTGCCAAGGTAATGCTAGACCTCAATCCTTTCCTTTCTAAATTAGGTCACAAATAGGTTAATTACTTCCTCTTCTTGAATATGTCTTCCATGTTTCTTATTCTTTCCTTTCCTTTTCCCCCTCCATCTGCAGTTCCAGCTCCGAAGCCAATACTGTTTCCACCAAATATTCCAGATGTGCTAGTCTCTCCACCTCCAAGTGAGATGCAGGTTCAGTTGAACTCAACTAGAGAAGACAACTCTACAGTAGTGGCAACACAGCCACTTTCATCAACAGAAAATGTTTTTCCTAAATTGATTCTGTCAAGGGAGAACGGAACATCAAATGGGAGGGGCAAGACTGATACGATTTTGCTCAAACTCTTAGTATCGTCCTTCGCTTCTTATGGTTGTATGTTATTAGCTTAATCTTCTCTTCTCAGCCTTAAACAGAATAAACAAGCATGTAACGTTCAAAACATGCACACCATCGCTTTACGCTCTCTAAGATTTTTGGTTAGAAAATCTTGAGAGCAACGTTGGATTTTTCTGATAATTGTTTTAATCATACCAGTCTCTCTATGGTTTTCTTCAGATCCTTTTAACCCTTGAAATCGATGACTGGTAATACAATTACATTACACTGCTGCGATCTCCCTCATTGAATTTGAACGCATTGCTTGGTGTTGCACAAAAGGCTGGTGAAAATTCTGTGTCTTCGTTTCTTTCTCTACATATTGTTAAACCTCTGCACACAAAGAAAGCTGACGCTAGATTTTGAGATAGGCTCGCTTGGCAGATTAAAGAAGAACAAAAAGCTCCCTTGAAAGTTCAGGAACTGTTTAGTCAATGAACAAGCATTTGCAAGTAGATGCACAGGATTTGGCTGCCCCATACATATACTGATTAACAGCAGAAGTGTGATATAACTTGCAAGCTCCATATGACAATTCAACAAAATGTCAGATGGGCAGAATTAAGTTAATCAACTACACAATGAATGCCTGATTAACACCAAAAAATGCTAGTGGTATCAGAAAAATTCTCTAATGACTTTTTTTTTATAGTATTATTTTCTTTTTCAACCTTTTATTTATTAAATTAAAGGGAAAATAGGTGAAACTGAACCTGTTCATGTAAATCCCATAAACCATCAGATGCTAACACCACAAACTGTGCATCAGACCTCTCCTCTTCCTCAAAATATTGACCATTGAGTGAACTGCTAAGGATTTAGGGTTTTTTTTTTTGTAAAATACAAATACAGAGAAATTGATGGTCCCTCCACTAGATAAAAAAAAACGCTGCCGTTCAGAAAAGAGTACACTGATTACAAGGGCATTTCCGTAAACTCTCGGGAAAGAA
>Ga0307515_10011272_pt1 | contig 16974 bp, 16 predicted proteins | sample 17_EM_MG_FD_194513 | JGI IMG/M metagenome (GOLD analysis project Ga0307515, IMG submission 194513) | Populus trichocarpa ectomycorrhiza microbial communities from riparian zone in the Pacific Northwest, United States - 17_EM | ecosystem: Host-associated > Plants > Roots > Unclassified | place... | reverse complement strand
TACGCCGGAAGGCGCGCACCGTGACGGCGTCGACCTCGTGGCCGTGCTGCTGGTGTCCCGCCACGCCATCAAGGGCGGCGAGTCGCGCGTCTTCCAGGCCGAAGGCCCGGCCGGCCAGCGCTTCACGATGACCCAGCCCTGGACGCTGCTGCTGCTGGACGACGCCCGCGTCATCCACGAGACGACGCCCATCCAGCCGTTGGCTGCGGGCGAGCGCGGCTGGCGCGATACCTTGGTCATCACCTTGCGAAGCGGCGGTTTCCAGGGTCCCTGACGTCTCGACACCTACACTGAGACTGGCAGCGCCAAAAGCGTGGCCGTTCTTCTTTCACTGCCGCGCCAAAAGCGCCGAACGTCATGACTCCGACCTCCCTCTTCGGCCTGCCCGAACAGCCTGCCCACGAGCGCGTACTGCTCGCCACCGACCCGGCCACCGGCCTCAAGGCCATCCTCGCCGTGCACAGCACCGCGCGCGGCCCGGCCTTCGGCGGTTGCCGCCTCTGGCACTACGACTCCGATGCCGCCGCGCTGAACGACGCGCTGCGCCTGTCCCAGGGCATGAGCCTGAAGAACGCGTTGGCCGACCTGCCCTTCGGCGGCGGCAAGGCCGTCATCCTCAAGCCGCCCGGCGCCTTCGACCGGCCTGCCCTGTTTGCCGCCTTCGGCAGCGCCGTGCAATCGCTGGGCGGCGCCTACATCACCGCCGAGGACGTCGGCACGACGACTGCGGACATGCGCGGCCTGCAGGCCCAAACGTCCTATGTGAGCGGCATTCCGCGTGAAAGCGCCTTTGGCGGTGACCCCAGCCCCAAGACGGCCTGGGGCGTGTTCGTGGCCATCCAGGCCGGCGCACGGCTGGTGCTGGGCCGCTCCTCCCTTGAGGGCGTGCGCGTCGCGCTGCAGGGCCTGGGCGCGGTGGGCTGGCATCTGGCCGAGTTCCTGCACGCGGCAGGCGCGAAGCTCGTGGTGGCCGACGTGGATGCGGCCAAGGTCGAGCGCGCGGTGGCGAAATTCGGCGCGGCCGCCGTCAGCATTGGCGAGATCCTGGCAGCCGACGTGGACGTGCTGGCGCCCTGCGCCTTGGGCGCGTCGCTGAACGAGCACACCGTGCCCGCCGTGCGCGCCCTCCTCATCGCCGGCGCCGCCAACAACCAGCTCGCCACGCCCGCCGACGGCGACGCGCTGCACACGCGCGGCATCTGCTACCTGCCCGACTACCTGGTGAATGCCGGCGGCATCATCAGCGTGGCCCGGGAGTACCGCGGCGAAGGCGAGGAGATGGCAGTGATGGCCGAGGTCGGCCGCATCGCCGAGCGCGTGGAGGAGTTGCTGCAGCGCGTGCAAACGGCCGACTCGACGCCGGCCCGCGTGGCCGACGACTGGGCGCGCAGCAAGCTGGTGCGCCCCACCTGAGCCATCAGACAAAACGCCTGGCAATGCCAGGCGTTTTTTGTCCAGCGGGTTAGGGCTGCTACTCGCCGAGGTAGGCGGCGCGAACCTTCGGGTCGTTCAGCAGCGCACTGCCCTCCCCCTCCATCGTCACCTCGCCCGACTCCATCACATAGCCTCGATTGGCCAGCTGCAGCGCGCGGCTGGCGTTCTGCTCGACGAGCAGCACGGTCACGCCCCGCTGATGGATGTCGTTCACGACCTCGAAGATCTTGTCCACCATGATGGGCGACAAGCCCATGGACGGCTCGTCCAGCAGCAACACCTTGGGTCGGGCCATCAGCGCGCGGCCCATGGCCAACATCTGCTGCTCGCCGCCGGACATGGTGCCGGCCAGTTGCTTGGCGCGCTCCTTCAGGCGCGGGAACAGCGCGAAGACCTTGTCGATGTCGGCGTCGATCTCGGCGTCGCGACGGTTGTAGGCGCCCATCTGCAGGTTCTCGACGATAGTCATGCGCGTGAAGGTGCCACGGCCCTCCGGCACCATCACCAGGCCTTGCTTGGCGAGGTCCCAGGCGCCCTGGCCCTTGATGGCCTTGCCGAGGTATTCAATGCTGCCGGCGCCCACGGGCTGCAGGCCGGTGATGGCCTTCAGCGTGGTCGTCTTGCCGGCACCGTTGGCACCGATCAGGCTGACGAGTTCGCCCTCGCGCACCTCGAAGCTGACGCCCTTGACGGCCTGGATGCCGCCGTAGGCGACCTTGAGGCCGCTGACCTTGAGCAGGGTTTGCTTTGTTGTCATGTCAGTGAGCCTTGTGACCGGCGCCGAGGTAGGCCTCGATCACCTTCTCGTTGTTCTGCACCTCGGCCGGCGTGCCTTCGGCGATCTGCTTGCCGTAGTCCAGCACGGTCACGCGGTCGCACAGGCCCATGACCAGCTTCACGTCATGCTCGATGAGCAGGATGGTGCGGCCGTCCTTGCGGATGCGGTCAATCAGCTCGCGCAGCACGACCTTCTCGGTCGCGTTCATGCCGGCGGCGGGCTCATCGAGCGCGATGAGCTGCGGGTCGGTGGCGAGGGCCCGGGCGATCTCCAGGCGGCGTTGGTCACCGTAGCTCAGCGTGCGTGCCTTGTACTCGGCGAACTTGCCGATGCCGACGTAGTCCAGCAGCTCCTGCGCCCGCGCCTTGATGGCAGCCTCTTCGGCCTTGAAACCCGGCGTGCGGAACACGGCACCGATCAAGCCGGACTTGGTGCGGATGTGGCGGCCGACCATCACGTTCTCCAGCGCCGTCATGTCGGCGAAGAGACGGATGTTCTGGAAGGTGCGCGCGATGCCGGCCTTGGCGACCTGGTGCACGGCCTGTGGCTTGTACGGCGTGCCGCCCAGCGTGAAGCTGCCGCCGTCGGGCACGTAGAGCCCGGTGATGACGTTGAAGAAGGTCGTCTTGCCAGCGCCGTTGGGGCCGATGAGGCCGTAGACCTGGCCGCGCTGGATCTGGATGCCGACGTCGGACAGCGCTTGCACGCCGCCGAAGCGCTTGGACGCGCCGCTGACGTTGAGAACGATGTTGTCGTGGGTGGTCATGTTGTCGTCCTCCTCACTTCGCCGCAGGTGGTGGTGCCACCTTGCCGTGTTCAGGCGAAGGCCACAGGCCACGCGGGCGGACCAGCATGATGATGATCATGGCCGAGGCCACCAGCAACTGGCGCAGGATGGACGCGTCGATGCGGCCGTCGGTCATATTCTGGATGTCGCCCGCCACATAGCGCAGCACCTCGGGGAGGGCCGACAGCATCAGCGCGCCGAGGATGACGCCGGGGATGTGGCCGATACCGCCCAGCACGACCATCGCGACGATCATGATCGACTCCTGCAGGCTGAAGGACTCGGGCGACACGAAGCCCTGGAAGCTCGCGAACATCGTGCCGGCCACGCCGCCAAAGGTGGCACCCATGCCGAAGGCCAGCAGCTTGAGGTTGCGGGTGTTGATGCCCATGGCCTTGGCGGCGATCTCGTCCTCGCGGATGGCCATCCAGGCGCGGCCGATGCGTGAGTTCTCAAGCCGGTAGCAGATCACCACGCTGGCCACGACAAGGGCAAGGAAGAGGTAGTAGTACAGCGTCACCGACGGCAGCGTGAAACCGAAGACCTCCCAGGGCTTGCCGAGATCCACGCCGAAGAAGTGGAAGGAGTCGATCTGGCCGATGCCGCGCGGGCCGTTGGTCAGGTTGACCGGGTCCTCCAGGTTGTTCAGGAAGACGCGGATGATTTCGCCGAAGCCGAGTGTGACGATGGCGAGGTAGTCGCCGCGCAGCTTGAGCGTGGGCGCACCGAGCACGACGCCGAACAGCGCCGCGATGCCGGCTCCCACCGGGATGACCAGCCAGATCGGCGAGTGCAGGCCATCCGGGAAGGCGGCCATGATGGCCTCGAAGTTCTGGCTCAGGTGCGGGCTGGCCATCAGCGCGAACACGTAGGAGCCGACGGCGTAGAAGGCCACGTAGCCTAGGTCCAGCAGGCCGGCGTAGCCGACGACGATGTTCAGGCCCAGCGCCAGCAGCACGTAGAGCAGGGCCAGGTCGATGATGCGCACCGGGCCGTTGCCGAGCTGCTGCGCGAACAGCGGCACGAGCAGCAGCCCCACGGCGGCGGCGAGGAAGGTGAAGAGCTTCTTGGATTGCATGTCTTGACTCCGTTCAGGCGCGGTCGGCCACACGCTCGCCGAGCAGGCCCGAGGGCCGCAGCGTCAGCACGAGGATCAGGGCCACGAAGGCAAAGATGTCGGCGTAGTGGCTGCCCAGCACTCCGCCGGTCAGGTCGCCGAGGTAGCCGGCGCCGATGGACTCGATGAGGCCGAGCAGCACGCCGCCCAGCACCGCGCCGGCCAGGTTGCCAATGCCACCGAGCACCGCGGCCGTGAAGGCCTTCAGCCCAGGCATGAAGCCCATGGTGTGCTGCACGGTGCCGAAGTTGGCGGCCCACATCAGGCCGGCCACGGCGGCCAGCGCGGCGCCGATGACGAAGGTGGTGGAGATGATGAAGTCGGGCTTCACGCCCATCAAGCCGGCCACGCGCGGGTTCTCGGCGGTGGCGCGCATTGCCCGGCCCAGGCGGGTGAAGTTCACCAGGTACATCAGGCCCGAAAGGATGACCACCGTGAGGCCCAGGATGAGGCACTGCGTGACCGTGATGACCGGGCCGCCCAGGTCGAACGGCGTGGTGGGCAGCAGCAGCGGGAAGGGCTTGGGATTCGGCTTCCAGATGATCATCGCCAGCACCTGCAGCAGCAGCGACATGCCCATGGCGGTGATCAGCGGCGCCAGTCGCGGCGCGTTGCGCAGCGGCCGGTAGGCGATCTTTTCGACCGCGTAGTTCAGCGTCGCGCAGATGACGATGGCCGCGGACAGGCCGACCAGCATCAGCAGCCAGCCGGGCATGCCCGTGTCGGCCAGCAGGGTCACCAGCGTCCAGCTGACCATGGCCCCCACCATCAGGATCTCGCCGTGCGCGAAATTGATGAGGTTGATGATGCCGTAGACCATCGTGTAGCCCAGCGCGACGAGGGCGTACATGGCCCCCAGCACCAGGCCGTTGATGATCTGTTGAATGAGAGTCTCCATGGAGGGTCCCTGCTATTTGGTTGGGCGCAGCATGCGCCAAGCGACATGGACAAACCGCAACCCTCGTGCCAAAACGCGGTGGCGAGCGACCTTTCAAGGGTATTCACCGACGGTCTGAAACGACCGGTCGTTTGATCCGTCCAACGGCTGCGGTCAAGGTCTGATTTCACGAGTGTCGGCCGGCATGTCGTGGGCGGAAATCCGCACAAACCGCACGCGTCGCGGGCGGTTCTCCGCCAGGCTATAAAAAACCGCCGCGAGCGTCGCTTCGGCCGCCTTGGCGTGGGCAAACTAGTGCCCGTGTCCGACGCCCTACGCCCGCGCGCGCTGCGCCTCATCAGGCTGCTCAGCCGGCCAGGCTTTCATCTCTTCCTGACCGGTGCGCTGATCGTGCTCGGTTTCGTGCTCGCGCACCGCTTCAGTGAACGCGGCGGCCGCGAGGAGCTGTCGGCGCTGAGCACCGAGCGGCTGGAGCTCTACGCCTCCAACCTCGCCGCCGAGTTGGCGCGGCACGCGTCCCTGCCCAGCCTGCTCGCCATCGCGCCCACGCTGCAGGCGCTGATGCAGGCGCCCCCCAATACCGACGCCAGCGAGCAAGCCCGCCGCGCCGCGAGCCAAATGCTGGCCCGCGTCAACGTGCGCGCCGGCACGCACCAGATCTTCGTCGCCGGCCCGCAGGGCCAGGTCTTGTCAGCCAGCGAGCCGCTGACGCCACCGGCCCGGCTGGCCGAGGCGCTGGCCCAGGGCCGCACGCACTTCTTCGCCGCCGATGCCAACACCGGCAGCACCGACTTCTACCTGCTGTACCCGCTGCGCCAGGCCGGCCACCCGGCAGGCGTCATCGTCGTGCGCTTCAACCTGGCGCCGCTGGAGGCCACCTGGGTGGACCTGGGCCTGCGCTCGCAGGGCGAACGCATCCTCGTGGCCGACGACCAGGACGTGGTCATCATGAGTTCGGTGCAGGCCTGGAAGTACGCAGTGCTGGGTCATGCCGACCCCTCGCGCCGCCAGGCCCTGCAGGCCAGCGCGCGCTACCCGCAGGCGATAGGCGCTGACCTGGAGCTGCCGGCGTCGCTGGAGGTTCATCAGGGTCAGCAGGTGCTGCTGCCACTGCCAGGCAGCCACGCCATGCTGGCCCAGCAGCGCCAGATCGTGCCGCTGGGCCTGCGCCTGGTCGCGCTGTCGGACCTGAGCGAGGTGCGCCAGCGCGCCCAGCTCGCCGCCTGGGGCGGTGCGGCGTTTGGCGCCAGCATCGGCCTGCTGGTGCTGTACTTGTCGTCACGCCGGCGTGCGCTGCGCCAGCTCACGCAAGCCCAGGCCGACCTGCGCCAGGCCCACGCCCAGCTGGAGCAACTGGTGGACAGCCGCACGGCCGAGCTGCGCCAGACCAACGAAGCGCTGAAGACCCAGATCGCCCAGCGCCTGCAGACCGAGGGCGAGCTGCTGCAGGCCAGCAAGCTGGCCGTGCTGGGGCAGATGTCGGCCGGGTTGTCGCACGAGGTCAACCAGCCGCTGACGGCGCTGCGGGCGCTGGCGCGCAACTCGATGCGGCTGCTGGAAGCCGGCCGGCAGGATGCGGTGGCCACCAACCTGCAGCTCGTCGACGACATGGTCGAACGCATGAGCCAGATCACGCGCCAGCTGAAGAGCTTTGCGCGCAAGGCCGACGAGCAGGTCGCGGCCAGCACGCCTTTGCTGGCCTGCGTGCGCAATGCGCTGCTGCTGCTGGAGCACCGCAGCCGGGCGCTGGACGTGCAGGCGCAAGTCGACCTGCCCGCCGGCCTGCGTGTGCGGGCCGAGGCCAACCGGCTGGAGCAGGTGCTGGTCAACCTGTTCGGCAACGCCATCGACGCGATGCAGGGCGAGAACCAGCGCCTGCTGCGCGTGCAGGCCCAGTCGCTGGACGGGGGCCGGCGCGTGCTGGTCCAGGTGCAGGACAGCGGCGCGGGTGTCAGCGCCGAGCAACTGCACCACCTCTTCGAGCCCTTCTTCACGACCAAGCCGGCCGGCGAGGGCCTGGGACTGGGCCTGGTCATTTCGGCCAAGATCGTGCATGAGTTCGGCGGCACGCTGCGCGCCGAACGGCTGGCGCAAGGCATGAGTTTCGAGTTCGACCTCGCCGTTGAAACCTGGGAGCAAGTCGATGTTTGAAGGCTACAAGGTCGTGTTCGTCGAGGACGACATGCCCGTGCGCGTCAGCCTCACGCAGACGTTGGAGCTGGAAGGCTTCACCGTCCTGCCCTGCCGCAGCGCCGAGGACGCCCTGCCCCACCTGCAGCCCGGCGCGCCGGTCATCCTCATCACCGATGTGCGCCTGCCCGGCATGGACGGCCGCGCGCTGCTAGCCCATGTGCAGGCCACGGACTCCAGCATCCCGACCATCCTCATCACCGCCCACGGCGACGTGGCCATGGCCGTGCAGTCCATGCGCGCGGGCGCCTACGACTTTATCGAGAAGCCGTTCGCGCCCGAACGCCTGGTGGATGTGGCCCGCCGCGCGTTGGAATTGCGCACGCTGCGCCATTCGGCGGACGAACTGCGCGCCCAGCTGCAAAGCGCCAGCGGCATCGAAGCAGCGCTGCTGGGCCAGTCGCCTGGCATGCAGCATTTGCGCCGCCAGGTGCTGAACCTCGCCGGCACGTCGGCCGACGTGTTGATCGTTGGCGAGACCGGCACCGGCAAGGAGCTGGTGGCGCGCTGCCTGCACGACCAGAGCGCGCGGCGCGACCGCCACTTCGTTGCCATCAACTGCGGCGGCCTGCCGGAGGCACTGTTCGAGAGCGAGCTGTTCGGCCACGAGGCCGGTTCGTTCACGAGCGCGGCCAAGCGCCGCATCGGCAAGATCGAACACGCCAACGGCGGCACGCTGTTGCTGGACGAGATCGAGACCATGCCCGTCGCGCTGCAGATCAAGCTGCTGCGCGTGCTGCAGGAGCGGCGCATCGAGCGGCTGGGCTCCAACGAGGAGCTGCCGATCAACGTGCGCTTCATCGCGGCCAGCAAGTCGGACCTGCGCGAGCAGTCCGGCAAGGGCGAGTTCCGCAGCGACCTCTACTACCGCCTCAACATCGCGACCTTGACCTTGCCGCCGCTGCGCGAGAGACGCGAGGACATCCCGCTGCTGTTCGAGCACTTCGTCGCCCAGGCCTGCGTCCGCTACGAGCGTGCGGCGCCGGAGCTGACACCCGAGAAGCTGCGCGAGCTGATGGCCCACGACTGGCCGGGCAATGTGCGCGAGATCCGCAACGCCGCCGACCGCTTCGTGCTGGCGCTGGACGACCTGGACCCGCAAGCCGCGCTGCAGGCCGTGCCAGCGCTGAACTTGGCGCGGCAGATGGACCTGGTCGAGAAGACGCTGATCGAGCAGGCTCTGCGCAGAACCCAGGGCAAGGTGCCCGCGGCGATGGAGCTGCTGGGTACGCCGCGCAAGACGCTGTACGACAAACTGAACCGGCACGGCATCCAGCTGGATGCGTTCCGCTAGAGCGGCCCGTGAAAGCTCCAGCAACGTCCCGCCGCAGTCGACTTCAGTTATCCATCCTGAACTCCGGTGTGCCAGCCCAGTAGCTCATGCATTCAGGTGTGAGCGCGTCGCCAAGCTCTTCGGAGTGGTGTCGGCCATCAAAACTTAAAACCGATGGATTCGAGGTGAACAACTCCAGCGAATATCCAAGCGCGATCAGGCCCGAGAACATTTCTGCGAGGCGAGCGGCGGCGAACGCCAAGAGCACATCTCCAAGCTGCCCGCGGCAGTGACAGCAGATCAAGATTGTTTGAACTGGAGCCCAGTCGGGCAAACGGAACTGAAGTTCATCTTCATCGGGTTCCTCCAGGCTCATCGTGAACGGCTGCCCCAAGAGCCAAAATGATCGCCATTCTTCACTGCCAGAAGCATTTTTCACAAAGGCTTCGAGCTGAGAGATTTGCTTTGCGTTCAGGCGCGAGCGCAGCAGTACCCGTGTGGATGACCCTGACATGAGCGTTCCTGGTTATTTGGTGACGACACGAGGCTGTTGGCCTTGCGGGCATGATCTTGCGTCGTGCAATGCCTAGCGATATTTATCGGGGTCCGGCGAATCCGTCGGCTTTGCAATGACGCGGCGAAAAGCCGCACTCATAGGTAGCTTGAGATTCAGCCCCGACGCCGGCAACGGCGATTCGAACCAGCGCCGATAGATGGCGTGGATCTCGCCGCTGCGGTAAAGCCCGGCCAGCACCTCATCCACGAGCGCCTTGAACTGCGGGTCTCCCTTGCGCAGGCCGATGGCGTAGGGCTCGACAGTCAACGCCCGGTCGGAGATGCGGTAGTCGTCCGCGCCCGGACCTTGCTGGGCCAGCAACGCGCGCAGCAGCACGTCGTCCATCAGGAAGGCCGAGGCACGACCGCTGCGCAGCATCTGAAAGCCCTCGGGATCATCCAGCCCACCGAGGATGCGAATGCCCAAAGCCTGCTGCTCGTTGGCCTTGGCCAGGTGCTGGATGCTGGTCGTGCCGATGGTGGACGCGACCGTGTGGCCGCGCAGGTCGGCCAGGCCTTGGACACGCTCGGTGGCCCGCGTCATCAGGCGCGTCTCGGCCACGAAGATGGTCAGCGAGAAGGCCTGGCTGCGCGCCCGCTCGACTGTGTGCGTCGTGATGCCGCACTCCAGGTCCAGCGTGCCGTTGATGACCAGCGGCATGCGCGTGGCCGAGGCCACTTCGACGCGGCGCACCTCCAGGTCGGGCTGCTGCAGCTTGGTTCGCACCGCGGCGACGATGCGGTCGCACAGCTCGACCGTGTAGCCGGTGGGGCGCAGCTGGGCGTCGAGATAGGAGAACGGCAGCGAGGCCGGCCGGTAGCCGATGACGATGACGCCGGTGTCGCGCACGCGGGTCAGCGTCGGGCCGTCGGCGGCTTGCGCTGTGCCGATGCACAGCGCGAGCAACGCGACGCTAAGTCGCTTCATCGTCCAGGCGGCGCAGCTCGGTCAGCTTGTCGGCGATGCGTACTTCCAGGCCGCGCGGCACGGGCTCGTACCAGCGCTGATCCTCCAGTCCGTCGGGCAGGTATTGCTCGCCGGCCGCGTAGCCGCCCGGCTCGTCGTGCGCGTAGCGATAAGCCTTGCCGTAGCCCAGCTCCTTCATGAGCTTGGTGGGCGCATTGCGCAGATGCACGGGCACCGGTCGGGACGTGTCCTGCTTGATGAAGGCCTTGACCTCGTTGAAAGCTTTGTAGACGGCGTTGGACTTGGGCGCCACGGCGAGAAAGACAACCGCCTGCGCCAGCGCCAGCTCGCCCTCGGGCGAACCCAGGCGCTCGTAGGTGTCTGCCGCGTCCAGTGTCATGCGCAGCGCGCGCGGGTCGGCCAGGCCGATGTCCTCGCTGGCCATGCGGATGAGGCGGCGGGCGATGTAGCGGGCATCGACGCCGCCGTCCAGCATGCGCGCGAACCAGTAGAGCGCGCCGTCAGGGTTGCTGCCGCGCACCGACTTGTGCAAAGCGCTTATGACGTCGTAGAACTGGTCGCCGCCTTTGTCATAACGGCGCAATTGCTCGCCCAGCGTGCGTTCCAGCAGGGCTTCGTCGATGAGCTGCCCATTGGCCAGCGCGGCAGCGGATTCGAGTGCATTCAGCAGCCGGCGCGCGTCGCCGTCGGCATAGCCGATGAGGCGGTCGGCGGCGGGCTTCGTCGGCGGATCGACACCAAGCTCAGCCGCACCGCGCTCGACAAGCTGCTGCAACTCCTCAGCGTCGAGGCTCTTCAGCACCTGCACCTGGGCCCGCGACAACAGCGCCGAGTTGACCTCGAAGCTGGGGTTCTCGGTCGTCGCGCCGATAAAGGTGAACAGCCCCGATTCGACGTGGGGCAGGAAGGCGTCCTGCTGGGCCTTGTTGAAGCGGTGCACCTCGTCGACGAACACCACCGTGCGCCGGCCCTGCTGTGCGGCGATCTGCGCGCGGTCCACGGCTTCGCGGATGTCCTTCACACCGCCCAGTACGGCCGAGATGGCGATGAACTGCGCATCGAAGGCGCCAGCCACCAGCCGCGCCAGCGTCGTCTTGCCGACGCCCGGCGGGCCCCACAAGATCATGCTTTGCAGCCGGCCCGCTTCGAAGGCCGCGCGCAGCGGCATGCCGGGGCCGAGCAGGTGGCGCTGGCCGATGACTTCATCCAACGTCTTCGGCCGCAGCCGCTCGGCCAGCGGTTGCGCAGGCGGGTCGGCGTCGAACAGACCCGTCATTGCTCGATCAGATCAGCCCCGGCCGGCAGCTTGAACTGGAAGCGCTCGGCTGCGACCGGCACATTGGCCTGCACCGCACTGAAGTCCAGCCGCGAGCGCTGGCCGAAGCCGTCGACGATCTCCATCGCCGCCAGCTCCTTGGCTTTGAAGCCGAGCTTGAGCGACTGGATGGTCGACTCGGCCTGCTTCGGGGTCGCCTGCACCCAGTCGATACCGCCGTCGCTGGGCTGCGCCTTCAGCGTGAAGTCGCGTTCGAGGTTGGTGCCGGCCAGCAGCGCGGCCGGCGTCGCACCCAACGCGTCGGCCAGCTTGCGCGAGCTGGCCTGGTTGAGATCGGCGTCGTAGATCCAGACCTTGGTGCCGTCTGCCACGATGACCTGCTCAAACGGCTTGGCGTAGGCGAAGCGGAACTGGTTGGGGCGCTGGAACTCGAAGCTGCCCGAGGACACCTTCTTGCGCTTGCCGTCGGGCGACGTGACAGTCTGCGTGAAGTTGGCCTTGCCGCTCTTCACGTCGCGGGCGAAGTCGCGCAGCGCATCGACGCCATCGGCATGGGCAGCGCCAGCGATCAACAGCGTCAGGGAGAGCAAGAGTTTTTTCATTCGTCTCGGGTCATTCGTCGCGTTTGGGAACAATCAATTCACGGCTGCCGTTGGACGCCAGCGCGCCGACCAGCCCCGAGTTTTCCATCTGCTCCAGCAGCCGCGCGGCGCGGTTGTAGCCTATGCGCAGATGGCGCTGCACGAGCGAGATGGAGGCCTTGCGATGCTGTAGGACGATGGCCACGGCTTGGTCGTACATGGGGTCGGCCTCGCCAGCAGCTTCACCCGGCACGGGCGCTTCGCCGTCGATGCCGTCGAGCACGCCGCCTTCGAGAATGCCTTCGATGTAATTCGGTTCACCCTGGGACTTGATGTACTCCACAACGCGGTGGACCTCGTCGTCGCTGACAAAGGCGCCATGCACGCGAATGGGCAGGCCCGTGCCCGAGGGCATGTAGAGCATGTCGCCCATGCCCAGCAGCGCCTCAGCGCCCATCTGGTCGAGGATGGTGCGGCTGTCGATCTTGGAGCTGACCTGGAAGGACAGGCGCGTCGGGATGTTGGCCTTGATGAGGCCGGTGATGACGTCCACCGACGGCCGCTGCGTGGCCAGGATCAGGTGGATGCCGGCCGCGCGCGCCTTCTGCGCCAGGCGGGCGATCAGCTCCTCGATCTTCTTGCCGACGACCATCATCAGGTCGGCCAACTCGTCGATGACGACGACGATGAAGGGCAGGCGCTCCAGCGGCTCCGGATCGTCATTGTTCAGCGCGAACGGATTGGGAATGCTGATGCCGTTGGCCTTGGCTTCGTCGATCTTCTTGTTGTAGCCGGCCAGGTTGCGCACGCCCATCTTGGACATGAGCTTGTAGCGTCGCTCCATCTCGCCAACACACCAATTCAGCGCGTTGCTGGCCTGCTTCATGTCGGTGACGACGGGCGCCAGCAGGTGCGGGATGCCCTCGTAGACGCTCATTTCCAGCATCTTGGGGTCGATGAGGATGAGCCGCACGTCGCGGGCCTCGGCCTTGTAGAGCAGGCTGAGGATCATCGCGTTGATGCCCACCGACTTGCCCGAACCGGTCGTGCCGGCCACGAGGCAGTGCGGCATCTTGGCGAGGTCGGCGACGATGGGCTGGCCGACGATGTCCTTGCCCAGACCCATGGTCAGCTGAGATGCGGCGTCAGCGTAGATCTGCGAGCCGAGGATCTCGGACAGGCGGATGGTCTGGCGGCGCGCATTGGGCAGCTCCAGCGCCATGTAGTTCTTGCCGGGAATCACCTCGACGACGCGGATGGACACGAGGCTTAAAGACCGCGCCAAGTCCTTGGCCAGGCCGACGATCTGCGAGCCCTTCACGCCCACGGCCGGCTCGATCTCGTAACGCGTGATGACCGGGCCCGGCGACGCGGCGACGACGTGCACCTCCACGCCGAAGTCGCGCAACTTCTTCTCGATGAGGCGGCTGGTCATCTCCAGCGACTCGGGCGTGACCGTCTCCTGCCGGCCGGGTGCAACGTCCAGCAGGTCGACCTGCGGCAGCTTGGCGTCGCCGGCGTCGATGAACAGCGTCTGCTGGCGCTCCTTGGCCACGCGCGTGGATTGCGGCACCTCGACGACAGGCGCCTCGATGACCAGCGGCGCATGTTCCGCCTCGACTTGTCGCTCGATCTGGCGCTCGACCTCGACCTCCTGCTCGCGCGCCTTCACGGCCTGCTCGCCAAACTTCTGGTCGGCCTTCAGCTCGCGCTTTTCCAGGTATTGCTCGCGAAACTGCTCGATGCGCTCGCCGATGCGCTCGGCCAGGTGCCCCCAGGAGAAGCGGAACGCCCAGGACATGCCGGTCAGCAGCAGCACGATCCAGACGACGCCGGAGCCGGCAAAGCCGAGGCCCTTCATGCCCAAGGGGCCGAGCATGTAGCCGATGAGACCACCCGCATGGCCCGGCAGGCGCGGCTCGACGGCATAGAGGCGGCTCCATTCCAGCGCGCAGCTCGCGGCGATCAGCAGCAGCACGCCAGACCACCAGCGCAGGCGCCGGCTCCAGCGCACCGGCTCCAGCGTGTCATGCCGCAGCAGGCCTGCCAAGCCGCGCAACCAGGCTCGCATGGCTAGCAGCGGCAGCCACCAGGCCGAGAAGCCGAACATGAAGAGCATGCCGTCGGACACCCAGGCACCGAAGGAGCCTACACGGTTGCCGACGAGGTCGCGCTGGCCGCTGGTGGTGAAGGCGGCGTCGCGCACGTCATGCGTCGCAAACGCCAGCACGAGCAGGGCGAGCAGCAGTGCCGTCAGGGCCAGCCACAGCGGCGTGCGTAGCAGCCGCGAGGCGGCCGACGGCGGCGCGGCGGCGGGCTTGGACGCCTGGCGGCGGGTGGGTTTGGCCGGGCTGGCGGGTTCGCTGGTGGCGTCGTCACCACCGAGCAAGGAACCGAGGGGAAAACTCATCCCCGCATTGTCGCCGTCAATCGTGGGTCAGCCGTTCCTTGATGACCACCGAACCGTTCTCAAGCGTTTCGATGACGCCGCGCTCCTCCAGGTCCTTCATGACCCGGCTGACCATCTCGCGCGACGCCCCGACGACCTTGGCCATGTCCTGGCGCGAGACCTTGCCGCGGATCAGCTTGATGCCCTTCTCGTCCTCGGACATGTCCAGCAGCGTGCGTGCGACGCGGCCGTAGACGTCGAGCAGCGCGAGCGACTCGATCTGGCGGTCGGCGTTGCGCAGCCGCGCCACCAGGCCACGCAGGATGCCGTAGGACAGGCTGCTGCTTTCGGGCAGGCAGCGCGCGAACTCCAGCCGGCCGAGCACCAGCATGTCGGTCTGCACCTCGGCGCGCACGGTCGCCGAGTGCGGCTCGTTGTCGATGAGGCTCATCTCGCCGACATAGTCGCCAGACTGCAGCACGGCCAGGATGACCTCGCGGCCCCGGTGGTCGGCCGTCAGTACGCGGGCGCGGCCGTTCAACAGGATGAAGAGCGCGTTGGACTTGGTGCCCTGTTCGACGATCAGCTCGCCACGCTTGAAGCGACGTTTGACGACGCTGTCAGCGATGGACTGGGCCTGGTCAGTGGTCAGCATCGAGAACAGCGGAACTCGTCGGATCAGGTCCAGATTGGAAATCATCGCCATATGCAGTCTCCAGGTTTGGGGCCCCAGGCCGACGGCCAGAAAGACGCCTGCCTAAAATGGCGTGCATTGTGCACACCCGGCGCGCTTCGCCGCTTCGGGTTAGGCCGGGGTAGCACCCCTAAAACACCCTTGCGAGACGTCGCACCGCCCTCACCTCCCCTGACATGACCGCCAACATCCAACATCACGGCCTGCTCATCCTCGGCTCGGGTCCCGCCGGCTACACCGCCGCCATCTACGCTGCACGCGCTAATCTCAAGCCTACGCTGATTACCGGCATGGCCCAAGGGGGTCAGCTCATGACCACGACCGAGGTCGACAACTGGCCAGCCGACGTGATGGGCGTGCAAGGCCCCGAGCTGATGCAGCGCTTCCTGGAGCACGCCGAGCGCTTCAACACCCAAATCGTCTTCGACCACATCAACCAGGTCGACTTCTCCAAGCGCCCCTTCACGCTGTTCGGCGACAGCGGCACCTACACCTGCGACGCGCTCATCATCGCCACCGGCGCCTCGGCCAAATACCTCGGCCTGGAATCGGAGGCTTCCTTCATGGGCCGCGGCGTCAGCGCCTGCGCGACCTGCGACGGCTTCTTCTATCGCGAGCGTGAGGTCTGCGTTGTCGGCGGCGGCAACACGGCCGTCGAGGAAGCGCTGTATCTCTCCAACATCGCCAGCACCGTCCACCTGATCCATCGCCGCGACAAGTTCCGCGCCGAGCCCATCCTGGTCGACAAGCTGATGGAGAAGGCCGCCGCCGGCAAGATCGTGCTGCATCTCTTCCAGCAGCTCGATGAGGTGCTGGGCGATGCCTCCGGCGTGAACGGCGTGCGCACGCTGAACGTGAAGGACGGCAGCAAGGTCGACATCCCCGTGCATGGCTGCTTCATCGCCATCGGCCACCAGCCCAACACGGAGATCTTCCAGGGCCAGTTGGAGATGAAGGACGGCTACATCGTCACCAAGAGCGGCCTGAACGGCTTCGCGACGATGACCAGCGTGCCCGGCGTCTTCGCGGCCGGCGACGTGCAGGACCACATCTACCGCCAGGCCATCACCAGCGCCGGCACCGGCTGCATGGCGGCGCTGGATGCCCAGCGTTTCCTCGATCAAGAGAACGGTTGACCCTCAGCCCGGGCAGGTCCCTTACGGGCTTGCGGGTTTCCCGCTATACTCGCGGGCTTGCCTGCCGGATAGACCGCGCTTGGCCTTTGAATGAACGCTCAGAGGTCGGGTTTAGCAGGCATTTGCGGTCAATGGGTTGCTGGCGAGGTTTCTCGCAGCAACTGGTCAGTCGTCAACCGGAGAAGCGTCATGGCACGCGTCTGTCAAGTCACGGGCAAGAAGCCCATGGTCGGGAACAATGTTTCCCACGCCAACAACAAAACCAAGCGTCGGTTCCTGCCGAACCTGCAATACCGCCGTTTCTTTGTTGAATCGGAGAACCGCTGGATTCGCCTGCGCATCACCAACGCCGCTCTGCGTTTGATCGACAAGGTCGGCATCGACCAGGTCGTCGCCGACCTGCGGGCCAAGGGCGCGCTGTAAAGCGCACCGTTCACTGACCTACTGAAGGAACACGACCATGGCATCCAAAGGCGGCCGCGAGAAGATCAAGCTGGAGTCCACTGCGGGCACCGGCCACTTCTACACAACGAACAAGAACAAGAAGACCACGCCCCAAAAGCTGGAATTCATGAAGTTCGATCCCAAGGTGCGCAAGCACGTCCTGTACAAGGAAATCAAGCTGAAGTGATGACCGGCGGCGCAAGCTGCCTCTCAGCACTCGCTCGAAACAAAACCCGCCAAGCGGCCACGCTGGCGGGTTTTGTGTTTTGGGCGCTCGGCGGTTTCAGCGAGGTGCCGCCGCAGCCGTGGCCGTGCGGAACTCACCCTGGAACCAGCGGTCGATCATGCGCTTCTCATAGCGCAGCGTGTCGCTGCTGAAATAGCTGATGAAGCCGTCCTGGTAGTTCATGTCGCGTAGCTCGGCCTTGCCTTGCTGCACGACCTTGCCGCCGTCAAGCACCTCGTAGTTCAGCGAGATGGACGGCAGCGTCACC
>Ga0307515_10011270_pt1 | contig 16974 bp, 12 predicted proteins | sample 17_EM_MG_FD_194513 | JGI IMG/M metagenome (GOLD analysis project Ga0307515, IMG submission 194513) | Populus trichocarpa ectomycorrhiza microbial communities from riparian zone in the Pacific Northwest, United States - 17_EM | ecosystem: Host-associated > Plants > Roots > Unclassified | place... | reverse complement strand
AGAAGCGCTCGATCGAGCGCTTGAGGCGGCGTGCCGGCCAGACTTTCAAGATGTCGAACGAGGTTGCCTGAGGCAACGCTGAGACTGCCGAGGAAAAGCCTCGACGGTTCTTGCTTCGCCAACTTTCGCTTCACTGGACCACTCCCATGACGCCAACGTTCGATAGATGAGGCCGCCTGCGCCTTGCGCAAGACTGAGGAGTTAGACCGCAGCCCAGATGCTTGCGAACGCCCCCTCGATGGAAGGGTTCGGCCTCACTGCTGGCCCGCCAGGATAGGCCTGCCCGACTGCGCATCGGCTTTCAGTGCGAAGTGGGTCCACATGCCTCCAAGCAGATCTGCTACTCCGAAGAGAACGATCATTGGACTGGCAAGGCCGATGACAGCAAAGGTAGTGAAGGCCAGGAAGACGACGAAGCGCGTGTACACCGACGCTTCTAGAAACGGTTTGTTTTCGTGCTTGGCTGCGACCCACGCATAGACGCCAAGCATGAATGCGGTAAGTCCAACGACATGAATCCAGACCTCGGAGGTTGGCGGAATCTGAAAGATCGACAGCAAGAAGTTCGGCGCGACGACCAACACGGCACCAACGACGAACAAGTAGATGGCGAAGACCTTGGCGCTGAACGCAGACTTGGACATGTTTTCCTTTGACGATGACGAGGGATGCGAGACGTGTGAAGTGCGCCAATTTGCCGCATGCGTGCCAAGCAGCCGGTTGTCGTGTCAGCGTGTCAACGCGAGTGGCTAATTGGACATAAAGTACACAATGGTTGACTGTAGATGAAAATTTATGGATAGTTCGTATCCATTACGGCATGGAGGGTGCTCCGAATGAAAACCAGCAAAGCCCAGCAGGACGCCACCCGGGCGCGCATCGTGCGCTGTGCGGTCGATCTGATCGTGCGCGACGGTTATGACGCGGTCACGATGAAGGACATCGCGAAGGCCGCGGCGATAGGCGACGCGACGATCTACAAGTACTTTGCGACCAAGGAGCGCCTGATCCTCGGCTACTTCGATCAGGTGGCCGAGCAGGCGGTACGCGTCGCGCATGACACGCCGGAGTTCACCTCGTACGATCTGCAGTCGAAGCTGCAGCGGCTGACCGACGCCTTGCTCGAGATCTTGGCGCCTGACCGCGCGTTCGTGGGTGTGGCCGGCGGCATGTTGGCGAAGTCGCCGCTGCTGCTGTTGGGTGACCAGCTCCAGGCCAAGTTGACGCTGAAAGACACCGTGACGACGTTTCTCGACGACGCAGTGCAGCAGGGTGAGTTGCCGGCCAGCGACTTTGCCCGCCCGATGGCGGGTCTGTACGCAGACTTCTGCTACGGCGTGATGGCCTTCTGGATGCGCGATGAGACGCCCCACGCGGCCGAGACCACGCGCTTCGTTGACCAGGTGCTGGGCGTCGTCGTCACGATGCTCAAGGCGGGGCTGCCGGATCGCCTGGTGCATCTGGCCGGCTTCGTGCTGCGCAGCCAGATTGCACGCGTGATGGAGGTCGCGGTGCATGCCAAGTCGCGGCGGGACAAGGACACGACAGCGGCGCCAGCATCGAAGAAGCGTGCGCCACCCAAGGGCGACGCGGCAGGCAGCAAGCGCAAGCCGGCAGGCACCCGTGGCGAGGCGACGAAGCGCAAGCCATGACCACACCGACCGGAAAAGCGCCGCGAACCGGCCGCCTCGCGCGATCGGTGCTCGTCGGCACCACGGCTGCGCGCGTCGGCGCCAAGGCCGTGCGGCACAAGTTGCGCGCATCGCCGTCGAAAGAGGTCGAAGACGAGCACGAGGCCGATATCGGGCGAATGATCTTCGCGGCCGTCACGCAGCTGCGTGGTACGGCGTTGAAGGCGGCGCAGATGCTGAGCATGGACGCAGGCGTGCTGCCCGAGGGCATTCGCGCGCAACTGGCTCGCGCCTCGCACCAGGCGATGCCGCTGAACCGTGCGCTCGTGTCGCGTGCCTTTCGGCAGGCCTTCGGCCGCGAGCCCCAAGCGCTGTACGCACGCTTCGACACCGAAGCCTTTGCCGCGGCGAGCCTGGGTCAGGTGCACCGCGCCCGCCTGGACGACGGCACCGAGGTGGCGGTCAAGGTCCAGTACCCCGGTATCGCCGAGACGATCGACAGCGACCTGCGATTGCTGCGAACGAGCCTGCGCACGATCGGCCGCGAGCGGCTCGGTCTGCCGCAAGACGAGCTCATCGACAAGGTCTTGGACGAAGTGCGCCGTCAGCTGATGGAGGAGGTCGACTACCTGCACGAGGCCGAACAGCAAGCCTGGTTCATCGAGCACGCTCGGCACCCCGACATCGTCATGCCGCAAGTCGTGTCGGCGCTGACGTGCAAGACGGTGCTCACGCAGCAGTCTCTGCAAGGCCTGCACCTCGATGCGAGTTTGCAGCAAAGCCCCTCGCAGGCGACGCGAGACCGCCAGGCGCAGGCGATCTTCGACTGGTTCGTGGACTGTGCCTTCGAGCGGCGACACATTCATGCCGACATGCACCTCGGCAATCTTCTCTTCCTCGACGACGAGCGGGTCGGGGTGCTCGACTTCGGGTGCACGCGCAAGCTCTCCGGCTCGTTCGTCAAGGGCCTGGCGCGGTCGTGGTTGACCTGGCTCAGGCAAGGCGCCAGCGGCTCGTCTGCGTTGCTGGCCAACTACCGTGAACTGGGTGTCGCCGACTTGGGAATGGGGTTGAAGGACTTCGAGCAGCGCATCTTGCCGAAGATCGCACCAGTACTCGAGTGGGCCACCCAAGCGTTCGCGACCGAGCGCTTTGAGTTCAGCGACAAGACCCCGTTCCCCGCGGCGCAGTTCGATCGGCGAGCTGTGCATTCAGCGTCGTTCATTGCCCACCTGCCACCCGAACTGCTGTCCTTCGATCGGGCGTGGTTCGGGCTGATGCACCTGTTGACGCGCTTGCAGGGCCGCGTGGACACGCGGGCGTCGATGGCGAAGCTGGTCGCCGCCGCCGAAAACTGACTCGGGAGATTCCCATGATGGCCCAGGTCTTGATCGTCATGGCCGCCTATGTTTTTCTGGTCATGGGCGTGGCGCATGGCGCGCTCACGCTGGGTGACCTGAAACACCCCAAGGCCTTCACGCCACGCGACGCGTCGCTGCGGCAAAGCATGCAGCAATCGAGCATTGCGCTTCACCCCGCCATCAACCTGTGGAAGGCGTGGCTGGGTTTCAGCATGACCCACAGCCTGGGCCTGGCGCTCTTCGGCGGAGGGTTCCTGTACGTCGGCATCTTCGAGCCCAACGCCTTCGCAGCGTCTTGGCTGCTTCAGATCGTGGCCGTGCTGGTGTCGGCCATCTACCTGGTCGTGTCGATCAAGTTCTTCTTCGCCAAACCCGTGATGGGTTCGGCCATCGGCCTGATCGGCTTTCTGGTCGCGACGGCGTTGGCGTACGCCTAGGGTGCAAGGGGGCGCCGGCCCTGGCTCATTTCGGCGTGTGGCGGCGCTGAACGTGGCAGACCGAAGACTCTGTCGAAGCCGAGGTCAAGAGCTGTCTGATTGCATGACCTTCAGTATCGACTGCGCATCCAGCTGAGAGCCGGCTCGTTCGCCCGTTTGGCATGGCAAAACGCCTTGAGCCGATACGGCATCTCGAACGGGGGGGCGTGGACCGCCATTGACCGACTACCAAGGGCGGCTGGTGCGGCTGAACATTGGCCTTGAAGAAGTCGATGATCTGAAACTGGACCTGGCCCACGCGCTCCAGGCCATGGCCTGACGACACGCTAGGATGCCGCCCCGCCCATCAAGTTGACGGAACAGAAAATGCGCTTGGCGCTGCGGCAGAAGATGATCCATGTTTGCGAACGAAAGATGCTCGAGAAGGGCGCTGACGTTGGTCTTTCCTTCTACGCGTTCTTTGCCAACAAGAACGACGATCCGGCTCTCTTGATGGAAGCCGCAACGTGGTGGATTCAGACGCATCAACTCGACCATTTCGAGAAGGCGCTGAAGATCAAACGCATGGTCGAGATGGAGCTTCCATGATGCGGGCGGGTCAGCCTGCTCGTCAGTGCGCCTGAACGAGGCGGTACCGATCTCGTGGCTGCCGCTCCAGCAAAGCAAGGGCAGCGCAGCGGTCAGTGAGCCTGTCTGGCTAGCTCACTTCGGCGTGCGGCAGCGCCGAGGCCGGCAGGCCGAACACCTTGTCGAAGCCGAGGTTGAAGATGTAGGTGTAGATGAGGAAGAACAGGATCAGGCCGAAGTCGTAGACCAGTGCTTCCCACCACGAGATGCCGAGCACCGCGGCGAACAGCGGCACGGTCATCAGCACCAGGCCCAGTTCGAAGCCAACCGCGTGTGCGGCGCGGCGCCAGAAGGTGCGGCCCTTGCGCTGCTGCCGTGCCTCCCAGCGCTCGTAGAAGGTGGTGTAGACGAGGTTCCAGGCCAGTGCGATGGCCGACGAGCCGATGCCGGCCAATGTGGCATTGGCCGCTGCGCTGCCTGAGAACCAGGCCAGACCGACGCTGGTGATGATGATCGCCAGCGCTTCATACAGCGTGGCATAGAGAACTCTGCGGCGTACGGTTTGCACGGGTGTGGCCCCTTTGGATGAGGCCGGGCCGTCCCGGACGTTTGTTCCCGCAGCGCATGCCGCAACAGCGGCAAGTGGGGGGAGGTCGTTCCTCCTGAATGGGCCGGATTTTAAGGGCCGACGCCCGGTCCTTGCTGGCGTTGGGGGCACCCAGGACCGGGCGTCTTTCTCGGATCAGCCTGTGCTCGCGCTGCCGTCGGCCGGGACGCTCTCTGCCGCGGTCTCCGGCGTCATCACCGGCCCGCGGCCGCTGAAGCGGTCGAGTGCGAGGTAGATCACCGGCGTGATGTAGAGCGTGATGGCCTGCGAGAAGACCAACCCGCCGACGACGGCCAGGCCCAGCGGTTGGCGCAGCTCGGCGCCGGCGCCGATGCCCAGCGCGATCGGCAGCGCGCCCATCAGCGCGGCCAGCGTCGTCATCATGATCGGGCGGAAGCGCAGCACGCATGCCTCGCGGATCGCTTCGGCTGCGCTCATGCCGTGGCTGCGTTGCGCATCGAGCGCGAAGTCGATCATCATGATCGCGTTCTTCTTGACGATGCCGATCAAGAGCACGATGCCGATCGTCGCGATCAGCGTCAGGTCCTGGCCGAACAGCATCAGCGTGCCCAGCGCACCGACCGCGGCCGAGGGCAGGCCGGCCAGGATCGTCAGCGGGTGGACGAAGCTCTCGTACAGCACGCCCAGCAGCACGTAGATGACCAGCAGCGCCGCGATGATCAGCACCGCCTGGTTGCCCTGCGAACTCTTGAACACCGCGGCATCGCCGCCGTAGGTGGCGACGATGGTGGCCGGCATGTGGATCGCGTTGCGCGCAGCGTCGACCTTGGCGGTGGCATCGCCCAGTGCCACGCCGGGCGCGAGGTTGAACGACACCGTCACCGCCTGCAGTTGGCCCACATGGTTGACCGAGGTCGGCCCGACGGTGCGCTCGATCGTCGCAAAGCTGGACAAGGGCACCAGCGCGCCGGCGGTCGAGCGCACGTAGATGCCGTTCATCGCGCGCTCGTCCTGCTTGGCTTCGGGCGCCACTTCCATGATGACCTGGTAGCTGTCGGTCGGCAGGTAGATGGTCGACACCTGGCGCTCGCCAAAGGCGTTGTACAGCGCGGTGCGCACCGCATCGATCGACACCCCCAGCGTGTTGGCGCGGTCGCGGTCGATCTTCAGCTCGGCCTGCAGCCCGCGCAACTGCGCGTCGCTGTTCACGTCGCGGAAGTCCGGGTCGGCGCGCAGCTGTTCTTGCAGGCGCGCGGCCCAGGTGCTCAGCTCGTCGGCCCGCACGCTTTGCAGGATGTACTGGTAGCGCGCCTTGCTCTGCCGGCCGCCCAGGCGCAGGTTCTGGATCGGCGTCATGAACACGTTGATGCCGGCCACCTCGCGCAGGTCGCGGCGCAGGCTCTCGATGACCTGCTTCATCGGCTGGCGCTCGCGCAGCGGCTTCAGGTTGAGGAACATGCGGCCCGAGTTCTGCGCGCCGCCGCCGCCGTTGAACGAGCTGACGGTGGTGACGTTCGGGTTCGTTCGCACGATCGCCGCGGCGCGCTCTTGCAGTCTCACCATCTCGGGGAACGAGGTGTCCTCTGCAGCTTCGGTGGTGACCTGGATCTGGCCGATGTCTTCTTCGGGGAAGAAACCCTTGGGGATCACGACGAACAGCCACGCGGTCGCGACGAAGGTCAGCAGCGCGACGACCAGCACCAGCTTGCGGTGGCCGAGCGCCACATCCAGCGTGCGGCTGTAGGCGCCCAGCAGCGCATTGAAGCCGCGCTCGAAGACCCGTACCAGCGGGCCGGGGCGCTTCTTGTGCTCTTCATCGGTCAGGAAGCGGCTGGCCAGCATCGGCACCAGCGTCAGCGAGACGAAGGCCGAGACGACGATGGCCAAGCCGACGATCACCGCGAACTCGTGGAACAGCAGGCCGATCACGCCCGGCATGAAGAAGATCGGGATGAACACCGCGACCAGCGAGGTCGAGATCGAGATGATCGTGAAGCCCACCTCGCGCGAGCCGCGCAGCGCCGCCTGGAACGGGCGCTCGCCGGCCTCGACGTGGCGCACGATGTTCTCCAGCATCACGATCGCGTCGTCGACGACCAGGCCGACAGCCAGCGTCAACCCCAGCAGCGAGATGTTGTCGAGGCTGTAGTTCAGGCCCCAAAGCAGGGCGACAGCGCCGACCAGCGAGACCGGCAGTGACAGCGTCGGGATGGCGGTGGCCACGAAGCGGCGCAGGAACAGGAAGATCACCATCACGACCAGGGCGATCGTGCCCAGCAGGGTGAGCGTCACGTCGTGCAGCGCATCGCGGATCGAGATCGAGCGGTCGTTGACGGCGGTGATGTTCACCGACTGCGGCAGCTCCTTCTTCAGCTCGGGCAGCGCGGTGCGCACCGCATCGACCACCTTCACTGTGTTCGCACCCGGTTGGCGGAACACCGCGACCGAGATCGACGGGTCGCCGTTCAGCGTGGCCCAGGTCTTGAGCGATTCGATGCTGTCTTCGACCGCGGCCACGTCTTTCAGCCGCACGCTGTTGCCGGCGCGCGTGGCGACGATCAACTCGGCGAACTCGGCCGCGTTGCGCAGCTGCCGGTTGGCCTGCAGCGTCAGCGTCTGGCGTGGGCCTTCGAGCGTGCCGACAGGGGTGTTGACGTTGGCGGCGCGCAGCGCAGCGCTCAGCTCGTCCAGCCCGATGTTGCGGGCGGCCAGCGCCTCGGGGTTCACGCGCACGCGCACCGCGAAGCGTTTGGCGCCGAAGATGTTGACCTGGGCGACGCCGTCGATCGTCGACAGCGCCGGCGTGATCAGGTGCTCGGCAAAGTCTTGCAGCTCGGTCGGCGCGAGCGAGGGCGAGGTGAGGGCGATGAACAGCACCGGCGAGTCGGCCGGGTTGACCTTGCGGTAAGACGGCGGTGAGGTCATGTCCTGCGGCAGGCCGCGCTGGGCGCGCAGCAGTGCGGCCTGCACGTCGACCGAGGCCGCGTCGATGTCACGCCCTTCTTCGAACTCCAGCGTCAGCGAGGTGCTGCCCAGCGTGCTGGACGAGCTGATGGTCTTCAGCCCCGGGATGGTCTGGAACTGCTTTTCCAGCGGCAGCGCCACGGACGTGGCCATGGTCTCGGGGCTCGCGCCCGGCAGCCCGGCGCCGACGTTGATGACCGGCGTGTCGTAGCTGGGCAGCGCCGCAATCGGGATGCTGCGGTAGGCGATGATGCCGGCCAGCACGATGGCTGCGTTCAGCAGCACCGTCATCACCGGGCGGCGGATGAACAGTTCGGACAGGTTCATGGTGCCGATGCCTTCTTGCGGGGCGCCGAGGCGGCGCCGGAGGCACCGGGCGCGGCCTCGCGAGCCCGTTCCGTCACGGCGCCGCCGGGGCGCAGGTTCTGCCGGCCGTCGAGCACGATCTTGTCGCCTGCCTGCACGCCGGTGACCGCGGCGTCGTCGCCCTCGGCGTGCACCAGCTGCACCGGCTTGGCCTGGGCCTTGCCGTCTTGCACGACGTAGACGATGTTGCCTCGGGCGCTCTGGATGATCGCGGCCTGCGGCACGATCACCGCGTCCTTCAATGTTCGGGCCGTCATCGCGATGTTGACGAACGCGCCGGGCCACAGCTTGCCGCCGTTGTTGTCGAACACCGCCTTGACCTTGACCGTGCCCGAAGCCGGGTCGACCAGGTTGTCGACGAACTTCAGCCGGCCTTCGAGCTTGCCGGCGCCTTCTGGCAATGTGGCACTCACGGGTGCGCCGCCGCCGGGCAATGCGGCCAGCGCGTCGGCCAGGTGGCGCTGCGGCAGGCTGAACGCCACGGCCATCGGGTCGAGCTGGGTGATGGTGACCAGCGTGGTCGTGTTGGCCTGCACCGCGCTGCCGGGGTAGACGTTGATCGTGCCCACGCGGCCGGCGCTGGGCGCTGTGACGCGCGCATAGCCCAGCGCCACGCGGGCGGCGGCCAGCGCTGCGCGGTCCGAGGCGACGAGCGCGGTCTGCGCGTCGGCCAGGGCCTGGTTCGCGTCGACCGCGCCTTGCGAGATGAAGTTCTGCGCCAGCAGCTCGCGGCTGCGGGTCAGCTGGCGTTGCGCGTCGGCCTGCGCAGCCTGGTCGCGCGCGACCTGGGCCTGGGCCTGGGCGACCTTGGCCTCGTCGGTGCGCGAGTCGAGCGTGAACAGCAGCTCGCCGGACTTGACGAACTGCCCTTCGCGGATGTGCACCTGTGACACCACGCTGGTCAGCTGCGGCCGCATGTCCACGCTGGACAGTGGCGTCACGGTGCCGGTGGCCGTCAGCTCGACAGCGAGGTCGCGCCTGGCGGCCGTCACGGTGGTCACACCCACCGGCGGGCCCGAGGCGGCACCGGCCGGGCCGGAGGCGGCGCCCGATGCGCCGCCTCCGGCGTCAGCGCCTTTGTTGCAGGCGGACAGGGCGGCCGCCACGAGGGAAGACAGAACGAGGGCGCGGCAAAGCGGGGCGAGCCTGGTCATGGATGATCGGTCGTTGGAGTTGTCGTCAGAAAATCAAGGTGCGATAAAGACTTGCCGCAGCACGGCCAGCCCGGCGCGCAGCGTGCGCAGCTCTTCAGCGCTTCGAGTGGCCAGCACCTGTGCCAGTTCAGCCCGTGCCCCGAGGCGGATCTGCGCCAGCTGGGCGGCACCGGCCTCGGTGAGGTGGAGTTGCGAGCGGCGCCTGTCTTCGGCGGCGGTGCGGGGCTCGACGGCGCCGGCACGCGCCAGGCGGTCGACCATCGTCGACGCGGTGGGCAGCGCCACGCCCAAGAAGGCGGCGACCGCGCTGACCGAAGCGCCAGGTTGCTGGCCAATGAAATGGAGGCAGCGGAACTGCGGCACCGAGAGCTGGTCGCCGACATGGTTGCGCATGGCATTGCGCAACGCGTCCATCACCGCTGGGATCACTTCTAACACCTCGGAGGCGCTGTCACCTACCGAGGTTGCAGAGGCGGGGGTAGGGCGCGAACGGGGCATTGCTTAGCTGGGCTAACCAACCAACGAGCGTACCACCGCGGCATGACGCGCCGCTGTCTAACCGAGTGGATTTACGCAGCGGAAACCATCGCCGCAGCGCCACAGTGACGCCGCGGCAAACGTCGGCGCTCAGGCCGCGATGCCGACGCGGTTGCGGCCTTCGCGCTTGGCGGCCAGCAGCAGGTCGTCGGCGGCTTTCAGCAGCGCGTCGGGCGAGGCGGGGGCGATGGAGGTGTCGGCCACGCCGGCGGAAAAGCTCAAGCCCTGCAACGCGATGCCGCCGAGGTCAAACGCCTGGGCGCGCCAGCGCCGCAGCAGCGCCTGCACCTTGCGGCGCGCGTCGGCTGCGTCGGTGCGCGGCATCAGCAGGCAGAACTCTTCGCCGCCGTAGCGGCAGGCCACATCGCTGCGCCGGCATTGCGCGGCCAGCAGTTCGCCGAAGGCGGCGAGCAGGCGGTCGCCGGCGGCGTGGCCGTGCTCGTCGTTGACGTGCTTGAAGTGGTCCAGGTCGATGATCGCCAGCGCCATCGTGTGCGGCTCGCGCTGCGCCAGTGCGAACAGCGTCGGCAACGCATCGTTCAAGTGGCGGCGGTTGAACAGGCCCGTCAGCGGGTCGTGCGTGGCTTGCAGCACCAACGCCTGCTGCAGCGATTCGACCTCGTCGATCTTTCGCTGCAGCGCGCCGTTGGCCTCGGCCAGTTCGGCGCGGGCGCGTTCGAGGCTGCGGCGATGAGCGTCGTTCTCGTCCAGCCGGTGCTGCAGGCGCAGCAGCTCGGTTTGCAAGGCCGCGGCCTGGTAGCGCGCCAGCGAAGCCATCTGGGTTTGCTGGCGGCAAAGGCGCTGGCACTGGCGCAGGGCGGCCAGCGAGTGGGCCGCGTTGCCGCGGACCTCGTGCGCTTCGCTGAGCACGGCGAAGAACTGGGCCCGCATGCGCACGCTCAGGCCGCCGGTGTGGTCGCTGGCGGCGGCGGGCTCGGCTGGCAATAGCGCCGCCAATGCATCGGCGGGGCGGCCTTGAGCGAGGGCGAGCAACGCAGTGGCGGTGTAGCGCTCCAGGCGCTCTTCAGGCAGCAGCGTGTCGCCCTGCGCCCACGACCTGTCGACCAGCTGGGCGCCGAGTTCGAGGTCGCCCGCGCGGATGGCGGCGATGGCCAGCGTTTCGAAGTGCGCGGCCATGCGACCGCGGCCGCTCGCGTCGGCCGGCATCGCCAGCAGTGCCTCGACGTCGGGCATCGCATCCGCGGCGCGGCCGAGCTCGGTCAGGCCGATTACCCGGTTGATCCACAGCACGCTTTGCAGCCGTGCGTTCTTCAGCGCACCACCGCGGGCCAGACCCTGTGCCACGTGCAGCAGCGAGTGTTCATAGTCACCGATCTGCAGCAGCTCGTGCGCCAGGTTGCAGTGCAGCACGGTGTCGAAGCCGCGGCCGCTGCGTGGGCCGGCGTGGCGCAGCGCCTCGAACATGTAGGCAAAGGCCTGAGCCGAGTTGCCTTGCGCCGAGTAGCAGCCCGCCACGGCGTTGAGCAGCACGCCCAGCTGTTCGTGCTTGAGCACATGCACGCCGCGGTCGCGCAGTGGCAGCGCCATGTCCAGCGCTTCCTGCGCGCGGCCCTGGCGCCACAGCGAGCGGACCATGCCGGCGCCGGCGATCAGGTGGCCCGGGCGGTCGCCGACCTGGTCGAAACAGGCCTGGGCGCGGCGCAGTTCCTCGGCCGCCTCGACGGCCGTGGCGTAGTACAGCAGGTGAAAGCCCAGCGCCAGCCGGCCCCAGCCTTCGGCCGCGGTGTCGGACGCGCGCTGGGCGGAGTCGACCGCCCGCTCGGCCAGCGAACGGGCCAGCGCCGAGTCGACATGCAGCGCATTCCATGCGCGGCGGGCCAGGCGCATGGCGGGGGAGGGTGGCGGTGGTTTGGTCGCCATCAGGAAAGGGGGCATGGACAACGAACCTACGACGCGACGACGGTCTCGACCAGCTCGTGCCGGCCGATCGGCGAGGCCGTGCCGTCGCGCCACTCGGTCAACTGGTAGCCATTGGTGTAGACCACCGTGCCATTGGCGCGCAGGTCGAACGAGGCCACATGCTTGGCCAGGGACTGCCAGCTGCCGCCGTGTGTGCGGCGCACCAGCTCCCACGAGCCGGGCACCAGGTTGCCGGCGTGCTGGGGGTCGTCGCGCACCTTGCGCAGCTCGATCATGCGGCCGTGCAGCCACAGGCGGCCCAGGTCCTGGTCGAGCTCGGGCGTGCGCGGGCCGCCGGCCGAGCGCAGCGGCTCTTTGCCGTAGACGGTTGAGAAGAAATTCAAATAACCAAAGACGGCTTTCAGCAGGCGCACCGGCATCATCACGGTATCGACCAGCGCGCCGCCGGCCCGCTCGTGGGCCGGTTTTTCGACCGGGCGGCGGATGGCGTAGAGCGTGCCGTCTGCCGCCATCTTCGGGGCGACGAAGTCGTGCTGCTTGTCGTCGACCAACGTGTCGAGCTGGCCGCTCTTGTAGTCCAGCCGGCACAGCGTGGCGTGCGCGACCGCGGCCACATGGCCATGTTGCGGGTGGCGGGCGACGCCGCTGCTCTGGTAGACCAAGGCTGACGAGGCGCCGGGCACCATCGCGGGCGCGGCGTCGATGCAGTCGCCGCCGGTGACGGCGCCCTTGAGCGTGCCTTCCTCGTCGTAGACCTCAAGCTGCGCGGTGCCGTCGGACAGGCCGATCGCCAGCACCAGGTGCTTGTGGCCGGGGTTGTAGGTCATGCCGTGCACGGCGATGCCGCTGCGGTGGAACAGCCGCACCTCGCGGTCTTCGTCCAGATACTGGCGGAACAGGCCGGTCGATTCGCCGACGCGCAGCACGTAGTACAGGGTTTGCGCGTCGGGGCCGAAGGCGGCATGCAGAAAGCGCGGCGGCGCCATCGGGCCCGACTGCTGCGAGCCCCACAGGGTATTTCCGGGGATCACGCCGGTTTGCTCGCGCGGCGCGTGTTTCCACGAGGTGTTGCGGCGGCTGCGCTCGTCGCGCTCGATCACCTCGCGCGCGAAGGCCGAGCTGATCTGCCGCGGCGGCTGGCCGTCGCGGTGCAACCACAACTCACCCTTGGCGATCGCCAGCGTTTGCATTCTTCCCTCCTACACGCGTTTGGTTGCGATGGTAGCTTCCCGGGAACGAGATAATCTCGGCCACCCTTCCATCTCCCCGCCATGCTCGAGACGCCCGAGGACCGACCTCGCACGCAAGATCCGCCACAGGCAGACGAGCTCAATGCTTTGCCGGCCGGCACGCCGTTTGGCGCCTTGGAGATCTTGCGGACCGTGGGGGTGGGCGGCTTCGGCATCGTCTACCTGGCGCAAGACCATTCGCTGCAGCGGCTGGTGGCGGTGAAGGAATACATGCCCGGCCAGCTGGCCCAGCGCGGCACCGGCTCGCAGGTTTCGCTGCGCTCCAGCTCTCACCAGGACACCTTCGAGGTCGGCCGCCGCTCGTTCGTCAACGAGGCCCGGCTGCTGGCCCGCTTCGACCACCGCTCGCTGCTGAAGGTCTACCAGTTCTGGGAAGCCAACGGCACCGCCTACATGGCGATGCCCTTTCTGCAGGGCAAGACGCTGAAGCAGGTGCGCCAGGAGATGAGCGGGCCGCCGAACGATGCCTTCATGCTGAAGGTGCTGCTGCCGCTGCTGGACGGGCTGCGCCTGTTGCACGGTGAGTCGGTCTACCACCGCGACATCGCGCCCGACAACATCCTGCTGCCCGATGGCGGCGGCGACCCGATCCTGCTCGACTTTGGTGCGGCGCGGCACGCCATCGGCGACCGCACGCAGATGTTCACCGCGATCCTGAAGCCCAGCTTCGCGCCGATCGAGCAGTACGGCGAAGCCGACGGCCTGCGGCAAGGCCCGTGGACCGATCTGTTTGCGCTCGGCGCGGTGGCCCATTACCTGATCCTCGGCCGGCCACCGGCGGCGTCCACCACCCGCGCCGTGAGCGACAGCTACCAGCCGCTGGCCGGCATGGCGTTGCCGGGTTTGTCGACCACGGTGCTGGCGGCGATCGACTGGGCGCTGCGGGTGCGGCCACAAGACCGGCCGCAGTCGGTGGACGAGATGCGCGCGGCGCTGCTGGGCGAGATCAGCCCGCCGGTTCTGCCGCCCAAGGCGAGTGCCGAGCCTGAGCGCGCCGCGATGCCGCCAGACCCGGCACAGTTCGACTCCACCGTGCCGCTCAGCCGGGCCTTGGCGGCCGTTGCGCTGGCCACGGCGTTGCCCAAGACCATTCCGGTGGACCGGGCCAAGCGCGCCGCCAGCCGAGCCGAGGCGGCCAAGTCCAGCCGGCCGAAGCCGTCGTCCAGCAGCCAGCGCGATGGCGGACACTGGATCGGCCCGGCGATGCTGTGGGGTGGCGCCGCGGTGCTGCTGGTGGCTGCGGCGGGCTGGTGGTGGTCGGGGCGCGGCGAAGAGCCGGCGCCGGCGGCAGCGAACGAGTCCGAGGTCCAGACCGCTGCCACGCCGTCGGCGCCCGGCCTGGCTGTGCCGCCATTGACCGCGGCGGCCACGCGGCCCGCTGCCACACGAACCGACAAGCCCGTGGCACAGGACAAGCCGCAGTCCCGCGAGGTGCCCAACCAGGCGCCGGTACGCGATCTGTCCATCCCGGCCAGCAGCGAGCCGCGGCCTGTTCCCGTGACGCGGCCGCCGGTCAGCGGTGACGCATCGACGTCGACCTCGGTGACCGGTGCCGCCGACCCGCGTGCGGCCTGCGGCAAGAAGGTCTTCCTCGCGATGACGCTGTGCATCGACCGCCTGTGCCGCAAGCCGGCCTACGCCGGCGCCGAAGAGTGCGTGAAGCTGCGTGACTTGCGCGACCAGCGCGAACAGCAGCGCCACTAGGGGCGCTGCTGGCCTTCATCCGGCCTGGTCGAGCAACGCCGTGATCTGGTCGAAGGGCAGGGGCCGGCTCACCAGGTAGCCCTGCATTTCATCGCAGCGCAAGGCCTGCAGCATGCGGGCCTGCTCTTCGGTCTCGACCCCCTCGGCGACGACCTTCTTGTGCAGCGAATGGGCGAGCGAGATCATCGTCGAGACCAGTGTCATGTTGTTCGGGTCCTCCAGCATGGTGCTGATGAAGGCGCGGTCGATCTTCAGCGTCTGGGCCGGCAGCCGGGCCAGGTAGGCCAGCGACGAATAGCCCGTGCCGAAGTCGTCGATCGACAGATCGATGCACAGCGCGCGCAGCGCATGCAGCTTGCCAATCGTCGATTCGATGTCCTGCATCGCGAGGCTTTCGGTGATCTCGATGTCGATGCCGTGCGGCACGGCGCCGCAGGCGAGCGCCGCCTCCACGGTCGACACGAAATCGGGTTTGCGCAGCTGGACGGCCGACACGTTCACCGCGATGCGCGGTGCCGCCATGCCACGTTCCACCCAGCGCTTGTGGTCTCGGGCGGCCTGGCTCAGTGCCCACAGGCCGACCTCGAGGATCAGCCCCGTCTCCTCCATCACCGGGATGAACTTCATCGGCGGAACAAGCCCTTGCGCGGGGCTGTTCCAGCGGATCAGCGCCTCCACCGCGACGATGCGGCGCGTCGCGAGATCCACCTTGGGCTGGTAGTGCAGCACGAACTCGTCGTTCTCGAGCGCCCGCCGCAGCTGGTTCTCCAGCGCCAGCTTCTCGGCCACCGCCTCGGTCATGCGCGGGTTGTAGAACAGTGACCGCTCGGTGGTGGCCTTGGCCTTGCGCACCGCGACTTCCGAGTTGCGGAACAGCGCCTCGGCGTCGGTGCCGTCGTTTGGGTACAGCGCGATGCCGATCTTGGCCGAGGGCCGCAGCTCGTGGCTTTCGATGTCGAACGGGCGCCCGAAGCAGTGCAGATAGTGTTCGGTCGCAGCGCGCTGGACGTCGGCGTCGGAGCGCACGCCGGGCATCACCAATGCGAAATTGTCAGCCCCGATGCGCGCGACATGCGCCTGGTTGCCGGCCGCCTCCACCAGGCGCTCGGCCACTTGCTTCAGCAGGGCATCGCCCACATGCCGCCCGAGCGTGTCGTTGATCGTCTTGAAGCGCTCGATGTCGAACAGCACCAAGGCCAGCCGCTGCCCTTCGGCGGCCGCCGCTGCCACGTGCTGCAGCAGCCGCTCGTGCAGCAGCGCGCTGTTGGCCAGGCCGGTGAGCGCGTCGTAGTAGGCCAGGTAGTTCAGCTGTTCTTCCTTGGCCAGGTGGTCGAGCGCGAACGAGATGTCGCCGGCCAGCTCATGCAGCAGCCTGACCTCCTCGTTGTCGAACACGCCTGTCTCGTCCGCCAGCAGCGTGAACACGCCGACCGATCGATCGGCCACCACCAGCGGGAAGCAGGCCGCGGCGCGCAAGCTGGTGGCGCCGGCTTCGTCCAGCCTGTCTGCGAGCAGGGGGTCGGCTCGCAGGTCATTCAGCACGACGGGCGATTTCGAGCGCACGGCCTGGCTCGCCGGGCGATTGCTGTCTGGGGCACCGTCGCGTGCGGTGACACGGACCATGTCCACGTACCGCGGTTCGCCGCCATGCGATGCCACCACGTGGCCTTCCAGCGTCAGCGGGTTCAGCATCGCGATCCAGGCCGCCTTGAAGGCACCGGCTTCGACGGCGATGCGGCACGCCTCGCGGAAGAGTTCGTCGCGGTCGCGCACGCGCACGATGAGCGTGTTGATGCCGCTCAGCACCGCGTGCGTCCGCATCAGGCGCCGCACCCTGTCCTCGATGCGCTTGTGCTCCGTCACGTCCTGCAGCGTGCTGAACCAGCGCTGGCCCACGCCGCCGCTGGCCTTCTCACCGATCGGCTCGATCACCTGCAGCATGTGGCACACGCTGCCGTCGGGACGCGCCATGCGGTACGCGATGTCGACGCGCTCGCCGGTGACGGCGGCCTCGATGCTCTTGCGCCGGAAGCCGGCCCGATCGTCCGGCAGCAGCAGCTGCAGCCATTCGCGTGTGCTGCCCGGGATCTTGGCCGGTTCGAGGCCCACCAAGCCAGGCAAGGACTCCGACCAGCTCTCGAACGAGCCATCGGGCCCCGTGATGACGTGGGCGAGCCGCGCGATCCGCTGGGCCTGGCGCAGGCCGGCCTCGCGTTCGCGCAGCGCGGCCTGCGCGCGAAGACGCTGCGTTACGTCGATCGGGCAGACGAAGCGTGCGCGGTGACCGTGGTGCATCACCTCGTGCGAGGCGACTTCCACGTCGATCAGCGTGCCGTCTTTCAGCCGGTGCCGCCAGACGCCGGAGTTGTAGACCTGCGCCGAGGTGGTGCGAACCGATTCTTCGACGGCGCCGATGTCCTCGGGCGGCCGGATGTCGCGGATGGTCAGCGCCAGGAACTCGTCGCGGGTGTAGCCGTACTTGTGGCAGGCGACCTCGTTGACGTCGAGGATGCGCAATGTTTCGAGGTCGTAGACCCACATCGGCAGCGGGTTG
>Ga0307515_10011269_pt1 | contig 16976 bp, 9 predicted proteins | sample 17_EM_MG_FD_194513 | JGI IMG/M metagenome (GOLD analysis project Ga0307515, IMG submission 194513) | Populus trichocarpa ectomycorrhiza microbial communities from riparian zone in the Pacific Northwest, United States - 17_EM | ecosystem: Host-associated > Plants > Roots > Unclassified | place... | reverse complement strand
ACTGGTCACGCGTGCCAACAGCTACGGCGCAGAGGAGCGGGTTGCGGCCGACGGTTCCATCGTGACGGAACTGAAGGAAGAGGCTGTCCGAGAAATCGCCGTCCAGTTGAAGAAGAAGGGCATCCGCTCCGTGGCGGTCTGCCTGCTCCATGCCTACAAATACCCCCAGCACGAACAGCGTCTGGCGGCTTTGCTGCGCGAAGAAGATCCGGACATTTTTGTCTCTCTGTCGTCCGATGTCTGCCCGGAAGTGCGGGAGTTCGATCGCGCCTCGACGACCGTCGTCAACGCATACACCCGGCCGCAGATGTCCGGCCACGTCGCCCATCTGCAGCGTGAATTTGCCAAGAAGGGCATCGACCGCCAGGTTCTGTGGATGACCTCGTCCGGTGGTCTTGTCCCCAGCAGCCGGGCTGCCGATCTGCCGGTGCGGCTGATCGAGTCCGGTCCTGCGGCCGGTGCGGTCGCCGCGGCTGAGTTCGGCCGCATTGCCGGGGAACGCAGCGTGCTGTCCTTCGACATGGGCGGAACGACGGCAAAACTCTGCCTCATCCCCGATGGCGAGCCAACCGTCGGCACCGACCTCGAAGTCGCCCATTACCAGCGTTTTCGCAAGGGATCGGGTTTCCCGCTGAAAATCCAGTCGATCCAGATGATCGAGATCGGCGCCGGCGGCGGCTCGATCGCCGCCAAGAACCCGCTCGGACTGCTTGATGTTGGCCCACACTCGGCCGGCGCCATGCCGGGGCCGGCCGCCTACCAGCGCGGCGGCACGCAGCCGACGGTGACGGACGCGGATATTCTTCTCGGTTATATGGGCACGGAATCCTTCGTCGGCGGTTCGTTCAAGGTTTCCAAGGACGCAGCCCGCGTGGCTATGGAAAAACTGGCCGATAGCCTCGGCGTTACTGTCGATCGCTGCGCCTGGGGCATCCACGATCTCGTCAACGAATCGATGAGCAAGGCTGCCGCCATGCACGCTACCGATCTCGGCGTCGATCCGCGCAGCCTGCCGATGGTGGCGTTTGGCGGGGCTGGCCCGGTGCATGCCTATGGCATTGCCCGCAAACTCGGCGTCAAGCGCATCATCTGCCCGACCGGCGCCGGCGTGACATCGGCGATCGGTCTGCTGATTGCACCGGTCTCCGTCGATTTGTCGGTCAGCCATCCGATGACAATCGATAACTGGGACATGGGCGCCATGACCCGGCTGCTCGACGACATGGCAGTGCAGGGCTCCGACGTCGTCAGCGCGGCAGGGATTTCCAAGGAAACCATCACCAACCGCTACACGGTCGATATGCGCCATGTCGGCCAAGGCCACGAAATCACGGTATTGCTGCCACCGCTGGATCTGCCGCAAGGCGAATTCCTTGAGCAACTGCTGGCCAATTTCTACAAGCTGTACAAAGAGCTGTTCGGCCGAACGGTGTCTGCCCCGGTCGAGGTCATCACCTGGCGCCTGCGTGCCGGCGGCGAAAAGGATCGTGTCACGAGGCCGCACAAGACCGAGGTCGCCGATGCCTTGAAGGGCCGTCGCGATGTCTATTTCTTGGAGCTCGGCGCCTATGTCGATACCCCGGTCTACGACCACTACAGTCTGCCGGTCGACAAAGCCATCCAGGGACCTGCCATCGTCGAACAGCGCGAATCCACGGCCGTGATCGGCCCGAGTGGTACCGCCCATGTCGACGTCAACGGCAATCTTGTGATCAACATCCTGTAAGGACATGACAATGTCGAAATCCCCAATCGATTTCAATGATCCGATCAACTTGCAGGTCATGTGGAACCGCCTGATCTTCATCGCCGACCAGGCCGACAACGTGCTCGGCAAGACGGCCTTTTCGCCGATCGTGCGCGAAAACCACGACTACGTAACGGTGTTGCTCGACAGCAAGGGCCGGGCGCTGGCGCAGTGCACATGGTCGATCCCGGTCTTCATCACCTCGCTGCCGGCTGCCGCACAGAAATACTTCCTGCCGAAATTTCCCGAACACAGCCTGCAGGAAGGCGATGTGCTCGCCACCAACGACCCCGAGATCGGCACCGGCCATCTGCCCGACGTGACGATGATCACGCCGATCTTCAAGAATGGCAAAATCGTCGCCTATGCCGGTTCGATCGCCCATCTCCCCGATATTGGCGGCGCACCGCTGCACTCGGAAGCCAGCGACATCTTTGAAGAAGGCATCCGCTTCCCGATCGTCAAGCTGCATCGCGCCGGCGTTCCCAACCAGGACGTCCTGGATATCATCGCCGCCTCCGTTCGCTTGCCGACGGAAGTGCAGGGCGATCTGGAGTCAATGGTTGCGGCCAATAATGTCATGGGCCGCGAACTGGTAAAATTTCTCGACGAGTACGGTCTCGATGACGTCGACGGTCTGGCTGAAGCTATCCATGTTCGCTCTGAAGCCCAGACCCGCAAGGCGATCCGCGCCTGGCCGAACGGCCGTTATTCCGCGCAGATGCTGCTCGATGGCTACGAGACCGATATCACTTTGAAAGCAACTGTGATCGTCGAGGATGATTCCATCCATGTCGACTACACCGGCACCTCGGCGCAGGTCCTGCACTCGATAAATTGCCGGACCAATTACCGCTATGCCCACTCGGTCTATGCTCTGAAATGCCTGCTCGACCCCGATACGCCGAATAACGAAGGCTGCATCACCCCGATCACCGACGATGCGCCGCTGGGCTCGGTGCTCAACCCGGAATCCTGGACGGCCGGGAATTCGCGCAATCTGATCGGCCATGCCATTCCCTCGCTAATCTTCCGGGCGTTGGAAGGCGTGGTACCGAACAAGGTCATGGGCGACAGCGGCGGCGCGCCGATCTGGGCCGCCAATTGCGTCGGACGGCATGACGATGGCAAGCAGTATGGCTCGGTCCAGAATTTTCATGGTGGACAGGGCGCAAGGTCGCAATTCGATGGTCTCGATACGCTGAGCTTCCCATCAAACTGCAAGGTCACCGCCATCGAGATGTTCGAGATTGCCGTACCGGTGCTGACCGAGCGCAAGGAACTGATCGCCGATTCCGGCGGCGCCGGCAAATATCGTGGTGGTCTTGGCCAACGCGTGATCCTGCGCAATTTCGGCACGGGTCCGATGAACATCTATCTCGCTTCCGAGCGCGTCCGTCACCCCTGCTTTGGCGTCGTCGGCGGCGAGGATGGTTCGGTCGGCAAGGTCATGAAGAACGGCCAGAAGCAGTTTCCGAAAGGAAAGGTGGTGCTCAAGCGCGGCGAACGCCTGCAGGTGGAAACACCCGGCGGTGGCGGCTGGGGCAAGGCAGCCGAGCGCCCCATAGCCTTGATCGAGCTGGACTTGGCCGAGGGTTTGATCACGCCTAAGGCTGCTGAAGCTGTGTATGGCTACGCATCAACAGTCGCTGCAGCGGAATAAGGGGACGGATATGGGATTGCTGGATGGGAAAGTCGCACTGATTACCGGTGCTGGTACCGGGATCGGTCGCGAGGCATCGCTGCTGCTTGCAAAGGATGGCGCCCGTGTCGTCCTGACCGGCCGGCGCCTGGAGCCGCTGCAGGACGTCGTCGCGCTGATCGAGAAGGATGGCGGCGTGGCGTTCGCGCATTCCCTCGACATCGAGTCGCGTGACGACATTTTCGACACAATCCGCTGGGTAAGCGAAAATGTCGGCATGGTGGATATTCTCGTCAACAATGCCGGCAGCGCCAGCAAGGTGTTGAATGCCCGCTTCATTTCCGAGGAGGAATGGAACTCGACCGTCAACGTCAATCTGACCGCCGTGTTCAATCTGACCCAGGCCGTTTTGCCCGAGATGATTGCCAAGGGCGAGGGCAGCATCATCACGGTTTCCTCGCTGGCGGTGGTCAGTCCGAACCTGCTCGGCGGCGCCGCCTATGGCGCGGCAAAAGCCGGCGTCAAGAATTTCATGGGTTTCGTGCACAATACCTATCGCAACCAGGGCATCCGGGCGACGACCATCCTGCCGGGTGAGACCAACACGCCGATCATGGACAACCGGGCGCGGCCGCCGTCGGAAAGCGAACGCGCGGTCATGCTCGCCCCGCTCGACGTGGCGCGGGCGATAGCGCTCTGCGCCAGCCTTCAGAAGGGTGCCATGATCCCCGAACTGCACATCTGCCCGACCTTCATGCGCGATACGTCGACCGATATCGAAACGGCGCGCTGGGTCGGCGCACCGCTCGACACACCCGATCTGCCGAAGAAATAATTGAGCGAGAGGATACGACCATGAACGGCGCAAAGCTGCGTGCCCGCCTGCAGGCGGGTGAAGCCATCACCATGTTCACTCCGCATGCTTCGTCGGCAGGCCTTGCCGTCCGACTGGTGGAACTCGGCGCGGATTCGATCTTTCTCGATTGCGAACACGGCACTTGGAGTTTTGAGGATATCCGCCTGTCTGCGCAGGCAATCCGCGGGGCAGGTGGTGCTGCCATCGTTCGCCCGGACTCGCATCAGCGATCGCTGATGATCCGCTATCTCAATGCCGGCGCCGACGGGCTGATGGTGCCGATGGTCGATACCGCAGAACAGGCCCGCGCCGTCGTCGATGCCGTGCGCTACGCCTTGCCGGCCGACTACGAGAAGCGCTTGGTCGTCAGCATGATCGAGACGCTGGAGGCAATCGACAATATCGATGAGTTGGTCGCGGTCGAAGGTATCGACGTGTTCTTTATCGGCCCCGGCGATCTCTCGCAGAACATGGGCTTTCCACCGGCTCCGCCGTTCGGCGAGCCCCGTCCGCAGGCGCTGATCGACAAGGTCGGCTATGCGGTGGAAAAGATCCGTGCAGCCGGTAAGGTCGCCGGCACGCTGGTCACCGCAGACGAGATGCCCTACTGGCTGGAAAAGGGCGTCCAGTTTTTCTACGTGCATTCCGATCCTTTCCTGCGCGTCGGTATGAACGGGATCAAGACGATGCTTGGACGCTAGAGCTGGGAGGATCGCCATGAGTTTTCCATTATTCGATCTCCGCCGCCTAAATTGTGAATGGCTCTTCAAATTGCTCGATATTTAGACGGGCCGTTGATGGCGGTTTGGCCCCGAGTGCTTACAGCTGCGCAACTACACAGCCGTCGCTCGTCAAGCTGTCAAGCGAACCCACCGACTGCTTAAATGGCGCAACCAGACTCGCTGTTTCGTCGAAAACTTTCCGAAATATTTGATCCGGTAAAAAGCCGCAAGCTTCTGTATTAAACGCTTATTCCGAGAGACGTAGGTTCAGATCGGTTCAAGGCGTTCATTCTTCGACGCCACGCCATACCAGTATAAACAACTTAGTTTGTGGTTTGATCGGCTTCGCGTGTATGAACTACCACGCTGTTTCGGCCACTTTTCTTTGCGTGATAAAGCGCCTCATCAGCTTGACGCTGAAGGTGCTCAGCTGACGGGAGTTTACTATCTCGCGACGATGTCGCCACTCCAATGCTTACGGTGACATAAGGTATGACGCGAGAAGTAGGGTTCGGAAGAGAGGCAGTTTCTACTCGGGTGCGTATCCTCTCCGCGACTGTCTTAGCCGCCTGTTCATCAGTGTCTGGGAGAAAAACAAGAAACTCTTCGCCTCCATAACGGGCTACCTGATCCCGATCATTTCTCATAGTGCTCTGAATGATGCCGGCAACCTTCACCAAACAGCGGTCGCCCTCAGCATGCCCGAGGCTATCGTTGAGGCTCTTGAAATAGTCGATATCGCACATCAGGATTGCGGCGCCTTTGGCTTGCACAAATCCCTCGTCCCAGAAACGGTCGAGCGTTTCCATCATAGACCGCCGATTGGCGACCCCGGTGAGTGGATCGGTTCGCGCGAGGAGTTCGAGCCGCGCATTGGCGTCACCGAGATCCGCGAGTCGACCTCGATCACGAAGCTCAAGTAGGAAAGTCTTTTGAGCTAGGATCGTTGCGGTTCGCCTGGCAACCACGGTCGCAGCTATCCCGCTCGCAAAAAACAGTGCCCCTGCAACAGCACTTCCCCTTCCGATGTCTGAATTTTGTAACTGAAACACGAGGTAAATGCCGAGGGCGTAAGCGCCGATTGCCATCGTCCAGCCGAGTGGAATGGGAAATATGACAATAGCGGTGACGGCTACGAAAAGCATGATGGTTAAATGCCGCTCATAGAACTCGCCGCCAGCGCTTACCCCTACCAACGCCACGGACAGCAGGATCAGAAAAACACCCGAAAGGGTGAATGCTCCTTGCAGCCATAACGCGTGCGGTTTCCGAAAGGCTATCGCGGTGAAAAGAGCCGCAGGGGGAAGAATAGATGCTGGCAAGAGCATCGCCATCACAGTTCCGGTCGGAAGCAGGAGGGCATTGAGGCCAAACGTCAGGACGTCAAGCACGGTAACCCAAATCATCCACGCACTGATGATCTTGGCAGTCTGCGGCCAGGTTCGCTCGCGGAAAAGATGGGCGACTTCGCCATACAGGCGGATATCACGCGTGCGCCCGCCGAGCAGGCGCTCCACTTCTTGTATTATTGCGAGGTTCAACCTAACGACAGGCTTGCGCACCAACGTTCCTACCGAATTGACAGAAACCTTTGTTCGCTCCGCGTCCATGCTTTTGATTTAGGGAGGGGAAGACCAAAGACAAGACGAACTGTCGAGCCTGGCGGCAAGACCGTCGTTTGACTTAAAAATTTCCCGTCCGGCTTCTGCAGACTTGCGCCAGATCGAGGCAACTCCCGTGAAGACCGCGAACCGCCGCACTGGTTCTTCCTCCTGCATTTTAAGCGAAGCTTTGAAATCGCCATATGTCCAAGCCTTCGGTGGACCCGCAACATCAACGATCATAATGTGATCCGGTATTGGCGTATCAATCAACTTATAGTTGGATCGTTAATCTGCAGGAAGGGTTTCTCCGCTATCCTTTTCGTGACGTACCGTGGGCGCCCGACTGTAGCCACATGAAGGGGTTGGATGCCAAAGACCGAATCGCGTCATCCCGGGCCCGACGTCCCGACGGAACAGCGGCAGATTGACTTGCTGCTTGCGACAGTGGAGCGGCTTCAAGCCGAATTCAAAGATCGTTCGGCGGCGGAAGCAGAGTGGGGTGCGGAGCGCAAGCTCTTGCGCGCCATGGTGGACCACGTCCCGGACTATCTGTTCGTCAAGGATCTCGAGTGCCGATTTGTCGTTGTCAACAAAGCCGTGGCGGACATCCATGGCGCCACCGATCCAGATTGGCTGATCGGCAAGACCGACTTTGACCTTCATACGTTTGACCTCGCTTCGAGATTCTTCGCGATCGAACGGGACATCATCCAATCCGGATGCCCGATGATCGACATGGAGGAGGTCGTCATCGAGGCCCTGACCGGCAACAAAAAGTGGCTGTCGACTTCCAAAGTCGCGATGCGCAACGATCAGGACGAGATCGTCGGTCTCGTCGGCATATCTCGTGACGTGAGCGTCCGAAAACGCGCCGATCTTTTGCGGGACGAGCAGGCGCTTGTCCTCGAGATGATCGCGATGAATTCGCCCTTGGAAGAGGTGCTTGATCGCCTCGTGCGGCTGATGGAAACCCAGCTCCAGGGCGTGGTCGGCTCGATCCTGCTGCTCGATGCAGACGGAAGCCATCTCAAGCACGGTGCTGCCCCAAACCTGCCGGCTGTTTATTGTCGTGCCATCGATGGTGTCGCCATAGGTCCGCAGGTTGGCTCCTGTGGTACCGCCGCCTATCGGCGGGAGAGGGTCATCGTCACGGATATCTCGAGTGATCCGCTGTGGGCTGACTACAAGGAGTTGGCAGCGCAGCACGGGCTGTGCTCCTGCTGGTCGACACCGATCCTGTCGCATCAGGGCGCAGTCCTGGGCACATTTGCTATGTACTCTCGCCAGATACGTGCTCCGGACGCTTTCGAAACAGATCTCACCGAGATGATCACCCGGATCGCTGCCATTGCCATCGAGCGCAAGCTTGCTGAAGATCAAATTAGCTTCATGGCACATCATGATATTCTGACGGGCCTACCCAATCGCGGTTTGCTGAAGGATCGTCTTGTCCAGGCGATGTTGCAGACCGAACGTCATAATCCCTGTGTCTCCGTAGTTTTTGTCGATCTCGACCACTTCAAATCGGTCAATGACAGCCTGGGTCACGCCGCCGGAGATCAACTCCTCAAGATCGTTGCGCAGCGAATGGTCGATTGCGTGAGGGCAATCGACGCTGTCGTGCGGCTCGGTGGCGACGAATTCGTCATCCTGCTTGTCGACCAGCCCGAAGGTTCCGACGCCATTTCAGCGACGCTCGACAAAATCCGGATGGCAATTGCAGAACCCATAACAATTGAAGGTCGGCCTTTCCATATCACCTGCAGTATGGGTGTTGCCACCTATCCACATGACGGTTCTGACGCAGAGACGCTTCTCACCAACGCGGATGCCGCAATGTACAAGGCCAAGGACGCCGGACGGGACGGTTTCCAATTCTTCACCGCTGAAATGAATACCAAGGTTCACGAGCGCCTCGCGTTGCAGGATGCCATGCGTGACGGCATCGCCCGCTCCGAGTTCTATCTGCTTTATCAGCCGCAGGTCGACCTTCAGTCGGGGCGGGTATTCGCGGTCGAAGCTTTGGTTCGCTGGAAACATCCAATTCTTGGCGTGATTTCGCCCATGCAGTTCATCCCGCTGGCCGAGGAAACCGGGCTGATCGTCCCCCTTGGTGATTGGGTGCTGAACGAAGCCTGCCGTCAAAACAAGGCGTGGCAGGACGCCGGGCTGGCGCCCGTGAGCGTGTGTGTCAATGTCTCGGCGCGCCAGTTCCAGGACAAGAGATGGACGAGCCACGTCACCAGCGCGCTGGAGGACAGTGGGCTTGAGGCCAAATATCTGGAGTTGGAACTCACCGAAAGCCTGGTCATGCGGGACGTCGAACAGGCGATTGCGACAATGAAGGAATTGCAAGTGCTGGGCGTTCACTTCGCCATCGACGATTTTGGAACAGGTTATTCAAGCCTGAGTGCCCTGAAAAGCTTGCCGGTGTGCCGGCTCAAGATCGACCAATCGTTCGTGCGCAATCTCGGTGAGGATGAGGACGACAGAACCATCGCAGCTGCGGTGATCTCACTCGGACAACGGCTGAACATGAAGGTCATTGCCGAAGGCGTGGAGACGGACGAGCAACTTACCTTCCTGCGCGACAGCCATTGCGATGAGGTTCAGGGCTATCACTTCAGCAGGCCAGTTGACGCAAAAGCCATCGTCACGTTGCTTTCCAAACGGTGAAAAGCGAGCGGAAACGTTCCGGCACCCTTGCCAACCTGGGCACTGCCGCGCGGCCACGAGACGAACGAGGCCGAGGCGGCCTTTACCGCCGGTATCGCTCTGAAATCCCTTGACGATCTGATCCGCGCCGACCCTCAGTGGCTCGGCTGCTGGCGTGACCGCCTCGCCCTGAAGTCCGCCGCGATCGCTGCCAGAATGCTTGGCCGCAACGAAGAAGGGGTCAGGACAAGAGCAGTTCAAAATCCTGCGCTAAGATCGAACGGAGCGTGAACCTTCGTCGCGGACCCGCATGATGGTCTGGCTGGGCCGCTCGGTGTCAAAACCAGTCGCAGCCTCTTGAACACGCTTCACTCCACGGCGAAAAGGAAACCGAAGGAAGGCCCCGCTCAGGTCCCGTTGATCTGCCGCAGGATTGAGGGATCCTTGATCTTGTCGTCAGCTGCGAGCATGAGCGCCTTCGAGATGATAATGGATAGTGTCCGGTCACCATCGAACGGCACGAAGATGCGCTCCTTTGCCTCGGGCGTCTGTGACGGCACGATGCAAAGATATTTGTCGTCCGGTTCCATCAGAATGTTGCTCGAGTTGAAATGGATGCGATAGGCGCGCAGCTTGCCCTGCACCCGCAGATATTTGTCCGCGACCTCGCACTTGGGCGCAATGGACAGCGACGGCAGAAGCTCCGAGACGAGTTCGCGACGAAGCTTCGCGCCTTCGGCCATCTCTACGAAGCTGGCGCGGTTCCAATATTCGGCTGCCGCGCGCTCCCACTGGTTCGGACGCCGTGCCTCTGCGCCTCGGTTGATCCAGTTCGGATCGGTGCCGATGGAGGCGACACCAACGAACAGGTCGCAATCGCGCATCACCTCGCTGAAGACGATCGGCGGCACATCCTCCAGCCGAACGCATTCAGCGCCGCGATGAAACCGCATCTGATCCGTGTTGACGTAGACATAGGCGCCAGAATCCACAACGTCCGGGTCATCGCCGCCGGCACCCTCGACAAAAATCTCCGCCCATAGCCCGAAGGCCGGCATGTTGATCTTGGTCGGCTCGTCGTTCGGCGCGTCGACCCACATGCGATGCCGGCAGGTCCAGCCGCGCGTCTTCGCCAGCGCCATGTACTGATGCTGCTTGAGGATGTGCGCGGCAAAGCGGTTGGAATAGGTGTCTGTGGCGCGCTCGGCATCGGTCAACAGATAAAGCTCGCGATGTGCCTGCTTGAACGGCTGCCGCACCTTGCGGCTCATGACGAAGCATCGCCACGCCGCCACCGCCTCGGCTGATGCCTCGATCGGATGCCAGAGCGTAACGGTAGCGCCGTCGCGGGCCTCCGCCGCCGCCTCGCCATTGGCGTCGAGGAATTGTCCATCCCGCCATATCGCAGCCGTTGCTCCGCTGCCGGCGTCGAAATTCCAGATCAGCCGCCGCGCAGTCGCCCCGACGATTGGATGGTCGATATAGCGCTCCTTCCAGACGGAAAAATCCCAACTGCGGCGCTGGAGATAGGCCTGCTCGATGCGTTCCTTCTGCACCGGCAGCACGCGGCCGATTTCGTCCGCCGCCTCTCGCAATTCCTTGAACGCATCCGTTTTCCTGAGGTCCGCCGGTACTGTCTTCAACGGCTTTCCGGTCGGCGAGAGGCACTCGAAGACAACATCGCCGTCGGCGATCTTCAACTCGACTGTGTAGCCGTCGATGTCCTCTACGATGACGCCATCCGTCCCTAAGCCGAAATCCGGTACAGCCATTTCTTCGAGTTCGGCGACCGTCAAACCGGCCTTCTCTGCCGCCTCACGCATCGCCTTCTCGATCTGGTTCGAGACGCGGTTGTCGCGCACTGAGCGGCGGATGCGGCCCATCTGCACGACGGCATCCCTGGAGGCAATCTGGCCAAGCGCCCAGAGGCAGGCATTCGCGGCCGTCAGAGAGCGGAAGATCCCGCCGCCGCGGAGCTTTTGCAGCAATTGCTCCGCGACCGCGCCGAAGAAATGCTCGTCGCCCGGCTGCGGGTTCGCGGCAAGTGCCCAAACCGCGCCTTTGACCAACAGGCCGTTCGTGTCGCTGAACGTGTAGGGATAAGGCGAACGGCCGAACGACTTGCGCTGGTAGGCAAAGCCGGCATCATTGTTTCCGCGGGCTGGGAAGGTCGATTCGCACAGGTGCGCAAACGACGACGCTTCGGACTGGCTAAAGCCTGCCTCCGTCACGGCTTTCAAGGTCCCTGCGATGTAGGTCAGGAAAGCGTATTCTGCGCTGTCCTTGTGATCCTTCGGGCTGATCGGATGATCGAGGATTTGGCCGACCCAGGCTTTGAGGGTGTCGCGTACCTTCTGTTGTCCGAACTCGGCGCCGAATGCAGCAACCGCCTTCAGCCATTTGTCCGTCGGGGTCGACGATGACGCACTCATGAGATGCCGCGCCAGCTTCCACTGCGCATCCGCGCCGCCGAGATTGAGTATTTCCGGCCGCGGCGGCGCGTTCTGTGACCAGTCTGGCACCGGGCGCTGAAAAGTCTCGGCCCTCGCGAGGCTCTTTTGGGCCTGGGCCAAGCTGATCGGCCTGGCCTGGCCGGACCGGATGCGCAAGGCGACATTGCCGTGACGGTAGGGCGTCGGCTTCACACCGAAGGCAATCTGGCGGAATTGCTTGAGCCGATCCGAATGCAAGGCAGCGCCGGCGGCGGCATCCAAGGCATCGGCATCGTCTGTCGCGACCGCAATGAAGCGCTCTTTGATGCCGGGATAGAGCCGGTTCACCTCTTCGACATAAACAAGCAGTTCGGCATCGCTGACGCGTGCGGCCGGATGGGGCTGCAAAGACACGTAGGTTGTGTTTGTCAATTGGAATGGCGCAGTGCCAGCTTCTTCGCCACCGCCGAGCAGCGCGTCGAGCCGCGCCAACATTTTCATGTGTGATCCGGAGCTGTCGATCTTGTTGGCGCTACGTAGGCGTTCCCGCAGGCGCTCCAGGGTGATGCGCGTATCCTCGCCGAAATTGCTTCGCGCGTGCGACTCGACCATCGACACATGTTTGCCGAAATACGTCAGCAGGCGCGCATTTGATGCGATGTGCATATGATCCGCGCTGAGCTGGTTTACGCGCCAGATGCAACGCATGTAGGCATCGACCAAATTGGCATCCCAGCCGCCATAGTGTTCGGCAAGAAGGTCCAGACAGTCCTGCTGCGACGACGTCAGGCAGCCCACCCACAAGGTGGTCGGAAGCATTCGTTGCGGCCCGAGAAACGACATGATGCCGCGCATGTCGTCAGCGGTCATTGCCGCTATCATTGGTTTGGCGATGGCAAGCTTCGCCGTTCTGATGACATCGGCGCCTTGCCGCAGCATTTCGACAGCATTGCAAGCTTCGGCCATCTGGCGAAGGAGACGTTCGCCAGCGGCCAATTCTGCTGGCGAGGGCGTGGTCATATCGAGCTTGCGGCCTTGAGCGGGTTCGGCGGCCGGCTGCGGGGCGACCATGAACAGCGCATCCAGGCGATCCATCATCTTCAGGTGCTCGACGGGGTCGCGAATCGCACTCGCATTGCGAAGGCCGTCGCGATGAGCAATCAATACCGCCCGCGTGGAAGGCCCCATGGCGTCCTTCACAAATGCCTCGACGAGGCCGACATGGATGCCGAGGCGCTTTAGTTCCGGCTTGACGGAAACGAAAATGTCGCGATAGGGCTGCGCACGCCGGATTGCCCAGAGCGAGAGCATATATTCATCGACAAGCTCGGGCGTCCAGCCTTTGTAGAATTCGGCGAACTTCTCCAGCACCTGAGCCGGATAGGCGGCGAAGCGCGTAAAATCGATATGACTGAAGAACTGCCGCTCGATAGGCAGGCAAGCGAAAATGGCACGCAGATCCTGCGGTGTGAGCTGAGCAATGAGCGGTGCCATCACTGTTTGCCGCGCTTCGGTCCACGCAGCCTCGGCCCCAATCTCCGTCAACCTTTGCGGATCGACCCGCGCTGCGGCGTTGGCCTCGGCCAACCGGCGCAACACCCGCTCACCAGCCTCGACGGTCGCTGCGGGATAGGCCGGCTGCGTCAACAGATCGCTGCCGCGCTCGCCACCCTTGGCAGCCTCTGCGCCGCGCCGCCCGAAGCCCTGAGCCGGCCGCTTGCCGTGAACATGCCCGGCGCGAGTGGTTGCACCAGCATCCTTTTCGAGGTCTTGTCGCGGCGGGAGTTCTTTCCCAACAGCCTTCGCTGCCCCTCCAACGCTATCGGTGAGTTTTCCGAACAGTTTCTTGAACAAGGATCAGCCTCCAACCAGTTGCAGCAGCCGCACGAAACGCACTGTTGATCTTGGCGTCAGCCGCAGTGGAGTTCTCATGTCTTCGACTTGTTTGCCATCGACGACGACGAAGAACGCGTTGTTCTCAAAGCCCAGCAGTGCGGTGCGCTGCATATGCCCGACCTTGCGCTCCAAGGTGTCTGGCGAATGCTTCCAAGCGACCAGCGGATGATCCGGCGGCAGGCCCGTCTCCAGGTTGCTGGAACGCTCGACTTCGAGGCGGACGCGCTCCTTGATGAGGTCTTCAAGCGTGACGTCGATTCCGTCGCGCCAGTTGAGCACCACACCCGGATCAACCGGGCGCGCATTGATGCTGTCCATGATCCGGATATTTATGCCCATGGGATCCCCACCCGCCGCTGGACACCAGCAGAACGGAAAAAGGTAAAGAGAGATAGGAAGAGCGCCGAAAATCTTCCCCGAAGGTTAAATGAGGGTGAATGGCGCCTTAACCCTGGAAGGGCTCGCCGAGGTGATGTCAGGTTAACTCATGATCAGTATCGGCCTGATAACCGCAGTTGATGGGAGCAACCTAGAAACCGCACCAATATTTTCGGTCATTGAAGAACTAGAGAATTGGGCGGGTCAACTCAAGGCTTCACCGGAACCGACTTCGGGAAGGCATCGTAACGTTAACCCCGCGGCGATTGGCCTGTGCGATTTTTGCGGCATGACCCAAACCGTTCGTGATCCCCTTTATCGCCGCCACCGGTTCCCAGCTGAAGTGATTGCTCATGCCGTCTGGCTTTATCTTCGCTTCCCGCTCAGCTTGCGCATGGTCGAAGACTTACTGGCGGCGCGCGGGATAGCTGTCTCGCACCAGACAGTCCGCCTTTGGGCCGAGAAATTCGGGCGGCGCTTTGCCAATGAAATCCGGCGGCGATCGGCCGGAAAGCTTGGCGACAAATGGTATCTCGATGAAGTCGTCATCTCCATTGGCGGCAAGAAACACTGGCTGTGGCGGGCCGTCGATCAGGATGGCTTCGTTCTTGACGTGTTGGTTCAGAGCCGCCGTAATACCAAGGCAGCCAAACGTCTGATGCGAAAGCTTCTGAAAGGACAGGGTCAAGCACCCCGTGTGATGATCACCGATAAACTCGGATCCTACGGCGCGGCCAAACGCGACATCATGCCCGGCGTCGAACAGCGTTCGCACAAGGGGTTGAATAACCGGGCGGAGAATTCACATCAGCCGACACGACGGCGAGAGCGCATCATGAAGGGCTTCAAATCAGCTCGACATCTCCAGCGTTTCGTCTCCATCCATGACCCGGTCGCCAATCTCTTCCACATTCCACGCCACGATATCCCGTCCCACCATCACCGTGAACTGAGAACCGCAGCCTTGCAAAGGTGGAGTGAGATCGCGCGCCTGCAAGCTGCGTGACAGGAAGCGGCGCGCGCCAGCTTTGGCCGCAGCCCTTTAACTTTACGGTGCCCCTAAATCCGCTCCGAATGGACAACCTCCTGAAAGCTCACACCTAGAGCGAGAAATGGCAACCAAATGTCTGCAGCAAAATCTTGCCTTCTGTTCACGAACCCCAGACCACCGACTGTTCATGCCGCTTGATCAGGTGCTTGAGGTTGTCGAAACTCGTGCGGACATGGCGCGCAAAATGGTCGACTGCCGGTGCGCGAGGAGCGTCGGAGCGCTTGAGAAGGCCGAGGGCACGTTCCGGATGCGGAATGGAGACGGGCAGGGCCGTGATCGATTTTTCGTTGCGAAGTGCAAAGACGACGCTATGTGGCATGATCGTCAGCGCGTCGGCGGCCTTCATATAGTTGATGACGCTCATCAGTGATCCGCCGGAATAGCGGACCTTGATCTCGGTTGCGCCGAACGACAGCAGCATGCTGCGCAGGTCGGTCAAGAGCGGGCTGCCCGGTGGCGGGGCGATCCAGGGGAAGTCCAGCAGGTGTGCCGGCTGCGGCCTGCGCTTCAACAGCAGTGGATGGGTGACGCGGCACGCGACGACGTTACGGCCGGGCAGGATCTGCTGGAATTCGAGGCCGGAGCCCTCGTCGAGAATATCGATCGGGCAGATGGCAAGATCGATCTGGTCCGCGTTGAGCGCGGCGCGCAGGTCCGGGAAATAGCCATAGGTCTGGTCGATGCGCACGTCGGGGTGCAGGTTCTGGAACTCGGCGATCATGCCGGCGATCAGCGCATCCATGAAGAAGGGCGTGCCGCCGACGCGCACCACCCCGCTCTTTCCGACGCGAAAACTCTCGATGACATCCGACGCTTTACGCGATGCCGACAGCATCGTCTGTCCTTGGTCGGCCAAGGCCCGTCCGAGCGGCGTCGGTTGCAGCGGCCGGCGGCCCTTGATGAAAAGCGGTTCGCCGATCCGGGCTTCCAGCATGGACAGCGTGCGCGAGACGGCCGGCTGCGACAGGCCAAGCAGGGCGGCCCCCTCGGTGACGCCGCCGGTTTTGACCACGGCCGCTAGCTGGACAAGGTGGCGTTCGTCTATCTTCATAACGATATGATATATTAACCGGGAATAAAATCATCAACGGCGCATCGAATTTGAACTAAATTTATCTCCACCAGCCAATGCCTTGGAGGAGATGCATGATGCCGGGTCCGACGGCGCTGAATTTCAGCGAGGCCACCTCGCATGACATGTTCGCGCAACGACTGCCGCAATCGAAGGACGATGGCCTGCCGCAGGTTCTGGCGGTGGCGGTGGCGCATCTTCATAGCCTGATCCGCGACTTGCGGCCGACGCAGGCCGACTGGCGCAAGGTGATCGAGTTCCTCACCGAGGTCGGCCATGCAAGCGACGAGCGGCGTCAGGAATGGGTGCTGCTGTCGGATCTTCTCGGCGCATCGGCGTTGGTCGAGGAAATCAATTCGCGCCGTCCCAAGTCTGCAACGCCCAACACCGTACGCGGGCCGTTCTTCCGCGGCGATGTTCCGCAGATGGCGCTCGGCAGCAATATCTCGCTCGATGGCATCGGCGAAAGGCTGGCGGTTTCCGGCCAGGTAAAGGATCTCGATGGCGATCCGGTCGCCAATGCCGAAATCATCACCTGGCAGGCCAATGCGCAAGGGCTCTACGAGAACCAGCAGCCGGACCTGCAGCCGGAATTCAACCTGCGCGGCCTCTTCCGCACCGATGCAGACGGTCGGTTCCACTATCGCACCATCAAGCCCTGCGGCTACGGCGTGCCGGATGATGGCCCGGTCGGCAAGCTGTTGCGGCAGGCGGGTTATCCGCTGCGCCGCCCCGCCCATCTTCATTTCATGATCAAGGCGCCGGGCTTCGAGACGATCACCACGCATATCTATGATGGCAGCGACCCGCATCTGGCCGAGGACGCGATCTTCGGCGTCAAACCCGAGCTGGTGCGAACCTTCGAGCAGCAGGCGGGCAGCACTCCGGTTTGGCGGCTGGACCTGACATTCGTCATGGTTC
>Ga0307515_10011268_pt1 | contig 16976 bp, 5 predicted proteins | sample 17_EM_MG_FD_194513 | JGI IMG/M metagenome (GOLD analysis project Ga0307515, IMG submission 194513) | Populus trichocarpa ectomycorrhiza microbial communities from riparian zone in the Pacific Northwest, United States - 17_EM | ecosystem: Host-associated > Plants > Roots > Unclassified | place... | reverse complement strand
AATCTTGTTCGAGAAAAGTCAAATATAAGATTAAAAGTTGAGGGATTACTTTATAAATGACTTCAAACTAGGAAGAGGAGACACCCATTTAACCCTTAATTACGTACCAATGTGATTTTTTTTTTCTCTTTTTTGCAAGGTCATGTCTTATAAATGCCTTCCATGAAAGTTTATTAATGTTGTTTTTACTTTCTCATATTACTCCTTTTTTACTTCTTGCACCAAAAAAGAAAAGAAAAAATTCTTTTCCTACAATGTTTAATTCAATAGTTTTAACACCAATTTCTTTTTTGTTTTGGGGTTAAAATTAAATCACTTCCTTTTCTTTCCCTTTTGACTTAATTTGTTGCTACTGAAAAAATATCAGAAAATAGTTGTATTCAATGATTCCATTTGAAGGATCTTCTTAGGAGGCGTACGAGCATATAGGAGAGGAAAGAAGTAAGCTACGATGACACTTGTCAGTGCTTCTAATCCTACTCAGTATTTCGTAATGTTATTAACGAGTGAATAGTTTTGCTCCAAATTAAAATGAAAATTTGGGATATTTTCGAAAGAGTAATGCTATAAACAAACTTTTTATATAAAACTTTCATATAAATATGTGATAGTTTTTTTTTTTTTCTGTAAAGGATCAATAAATTATCTATCACTCACGGACCTGCATAAATTCTATCACTTATCAATTAAAATATTAATTTCTATGAAATTTTAATATAAAAGATTTGTTTGTAATCATTTTTTTTTTAAATGATCGTAGAGCTGATTTAATAAACATTTTAATGCTTCCTATAAGAACATTTTAGTGGTAATTAAGGTCTTTATAGTTAAAGATTACCCATGCATATTTCACAAATCTTCACCAGAAACAATGAAAAAGAAGAAACATTTTGTACCTAAAGGAAGCAAGTGGTGTAAAACATTTAAAGCATATTTTTTCTTTATAAGCCAAGACGGGAGAAGACCATCTTGCAGAAAACAACACAAAGAAAAATCCGTAAAGGTAGCGGGCAGAGAAGAAACAAGAACAGAAGAGGAAAGAAAACACCTTATGATCCTTGCTGAAGAAAAGCCATGCAATTTAAGAACACTTTTTTATTAGCCTTGAAGAATACGTTCTGCTCATAAATTTACATTTGCTATGAAGTTGATTAATAATGGATATTTTATGATAAACACAAGCTACATTAAATAAGATTTTTGAAAGAAAAAAAATTCAGTTGCTTTACATTATTGCTAAAGCATATTTTTAGCTATAGGGACCAAGTAACCACAAAAAAATGTATGACTCTAAAACCCTAAGCCTGGCCAATGATAAGAAAAATATTCATCACATATTTTCTAAGAGTTCTAGTAATTAACAATAAATCTTTTATTTTTTAAAACAAATTCTATAAAATATTCAAGAAAAAAATCTAGAAAATGAAAAGAGCTACATAATAAAACTTGTTGTGAAGCTCTTCTCTAGGATAAAAAAAAAAGATAACTAAAATATTTTAAATGTATTTTTAGAGTTTTATAGGAAAATGAAATAGGACATAAACTTAATTATTTGGAAAAAAAAATCTAAAAACTGAACTAATTGGTTTAACAAAAATATTATAAAATTTATTGGTCATTTATTTTTCAAAAATGAAGTTGTCGTGCCTATCCCAACAGTCATTAATTTGAGTAAACATTCCTTTAATATGTAATTTTATTCAAAATAGGGAATGCATTTCCATTCTTGTTTTTAGTGAACAAAGAAAAAATAGTAAAACTGTAATTCACATTTATTATGAAAATTAAAATTTTTCATACTTGGAGAGGCATCTCAACCCAAGTAACTTATGTTTATACAAGGCTTGTGATGAGTTTAGAATATAAAATAAACACCTATTAGGGTTTCATAGCTAATTTCTATGAATCTATTTATTGTGATATATGTTCTTACTATCGGTGTCTCTCTTCTCTTTATATATGTTTTTTATATAGGAATATGATGTGCCGTACATGGTTGATTTATAGTGATATCGATTTATTAATTCTTTTAATTTTTCTCGCCAGATAATAATTAACTCCATTTATATCCTTGTATCTGATTTAGTTTAGAACACATGCAAAATTAAGATTCGTAGCGAGGGGGTAAAGATTTACTCTAATAAGTAATATTGTACGTAAATAAAACTACTGAGTTGAAAATGAATTTGAAACTATCACAAAATAGCCCATGTAAACAATAATTCCATAGACATCTATCAGAAGAATTATGGGGTACGTGGATATCATGTGATATGGACTGATTGGACAAGTTTCTAAAAGTAGTGGGGCAAATGTGTAGAAGGAGCAGGATGATCAAAATTGAATTCCTAAGGACTACTATGAATATTTGAAAAATATATAAGGGATAAATTGCCCCTTTCACATGCATGCATATATTTCCATCCTTGGTTTAGCAAATTGATCACATGTTTTCTTGTATGCTCGGGATGGGTTTTGGAAAAATCCAAAAGCAATTTCACATTTAGTATAAAAATAGATTTTATAGAACTAAGTTTTCAAGTTAAATATAAAGATATGGGAAATGTAATAATAAATAATTTATCTTAAGAAAAATATAAGACATGATTTTGACTTTTTATTTTAAACTAGTTTTTTTTTTTTTTTGGTGAGGCCAGCAAGTATAGTTAATGAAAAAATTTTCATACTTAATTATAAGGATGGATTCAAGAAATTAATGGATATTTATTATTCAAGGTTAGATTATAATTTGGAATACTTTTGCATAAACATGAACAACTTTCATAAAATATCCATAAAAGTTGAAGGACTTCTTTGCACTTTGTGGCGCTGTTGTCTGCTCTGCAAACATCCTTTTCGCCCGAACTCTCACCATGTCAACAAGGGATGTAAGAATATAATTTATGATGAATCTCCTTTCCCGTCATAAAAGAGTTTACTTTTGTGAGCATCGATCTAAATAAAACTTTCATAGAAAATGATTGCAAATGTCATTGTTGCAGTGAAACTATTGTAGCAAAATAGGAGTATCTTCTTGGTAACTTGTGTCCATCCTGTTACATACTTGGCTTTAGGATGAAATACGTGAGTTCTTGGGTTTTGCTGGCTTCTGTACCCATATTCCTTTTTATTAGATCTTCTCAGTTTTATATTATTCTAGATTGTTTAGGGTTTTTGTAGTGTGAGATCTCAGCAAAATCACCAGCTATATTCCAGATGTGTGATAAGTTTTTCAACAGGTAGTCTTGGAACTAGGCCTTCTCTTTCCTTGTCTTGATGTTACTTTATATTGGTTTTTTTTTTTTTTTGGATAATCATCGAGAGTATATTAAGAAGGTCATAAAGCCAATAGTCAAAGAGAAATACAAGGGATATGAGAAAATAAAAAACTGATTTACTACCGCAAACAACAAAAAGACTGTCTAAGATTTCTTATTACTTTATATTGGTCTTGAAGCATATATTTCTTATATTAGAGAGGTATAGATCAGTTAAACATTAAGAAAATGTGAGATTTAAGCTTTTGGTACTCACGGTACTAGATCTTTAGGATGGAAAATGAGAGTTCTCAAATGAACTTGCATATGATTTTAGGGTTTGTTATTGTTAAATTTAGCTACCGCTGTAAGCTTCTTTAATATAGGAGTTGTTATTGGTGTTGTATCTAATATTAGGGTTTACTTAATATTAAGATTTCTTTTACATGAGATAGTTACCTTCCTATTGATAATCATATATTTATCATTGATAAGAGAACTTCTTTCTAATTAGACAAGAGAGGGTTTATTTCTGAAAGAACACTTGGAACAATCTTAGTAGCTAGCAGTTAAACTCTCTACCAATGGCACTGTTAACTAGTTTTACCCTATTTTTCATCACCAAAAATTCGTGAAATGACTTGGCCTACCTATTTTTTGAAGCATGGGGCAAGTGATTGAAAGGCGCAATCTGCATCCAAAGAACATCGACACCCTTCATCAACCATCTCTTGAGCAGCAGGTAATTAGTTTTCTTGCTGTCGCTTATCAGGATTTTGAATTTGTACCCATATATATCAATATTGATGTTCATATAAGAGGAAGAAATGAATAAAGGGTGAACGATAATTTCTTTTTTCTGTTGATTAATGCTGGATTGGTAAGTCAAATAATAAGTGCATGCATGGCTAGATTTTATCGTAATTAGTTTTTCTTTTTCTTCCCATTATTTTCCATGAAATCTTTTTTTTCCTCGCTTAAATGTGTCGATTTCTATTGTGAAGAGAAGTATAATTTGTTTTGCTGGATATCAAAAATAAGCAATCTAAACTTTCATAATTCTATTCGCAGCTATAGTTTTTTTTTTTTTGATAAACGTGAGTATTATTAATAAAAGAAAGGCAGCGGCAAAGATAGTGACTAACTAGGATAAAGTACAAGGCATGAAGCTAAAGAAAATTGCAGATATAGGGGCTAAAAACCATACCATATATAGTTGCATTTATTTCTTAGCAGCGTTGGTCCACAATCTAATCCTCTAGTCAAATCATACCCTGTATATGTGAGGCTACCTTCTGTGTTGTGAGTTCAAGCTAGTTAAAACTCCTTACCATTGAATTACTCTAGACCAAAAACACCAGGAGCAATGATAGTGGCAGAGAAGGTGTAACGTTGATTCAATAAATTTGCTGCAGAAAAGACATCTTGTTGCATCCATATTGATGAGATTTCTTCGGGTTATTATTATTTTTTTTTTGTACAAAGTCAGTTTTCATAGCTAACCAGCATGGAGTTTTTGTTTTTGGAGGAGCCATGCCAGCCCGTATATTAGCTTTCCAGTTACCGTCAACTGGGATTTACAGTATAAATCCCGTGTCTTTGCTCGCTTCCCAAATCTTCTTATCTAACTTTGCTTAAGACAGTGTTTGTGATTGAATAATATTCGTCAAGTTTGTTAACTTTTATTGTTCAAATACCCATAACTCCCTCCTTTAGATAAGACTCCAAATCCAAGCACTATCCACCCAAGTCTCAAAGCTTGAGATTTGGCGTGCTTGTTGCATTGATATTGCAAAAAACCTTCAAAATTGATGTGAGAGAGTAGAGTATATTAATGGTGAGGAATTTAGCACACTCTTTAGGAGCCATCGACGACCTGCCATCGACAGCATCTTCCCCCTCCTCGTTCTTAGTCCTTAGTCTTGCCTTTATTTTGCTAACCATGTTTTGGATTCACCACATGTTGCTGTTAAGATATACTTTGAAATAGGATACGGCATTGATTTTATAGCAAGAATTCATAAAAAAGGATGATGGTTTGCAACTTTACACCAGATAATTATTACATTTAATAATCAAGTAGAGTTATATAATAACCCTAAATTTTAAATCAAATAATAAATCACAAACTACAAAGAATAAAATAAGCATGCATATGGAGCAATATATAAAAAATTAAATGAAGATGCCAACCAAAGAATTTTTTGGCAACGCCTTTACCCTTCAGAACAAGATTCTTCTTTTTGTTGTGGTTCTTTGCCAGTTTTTAACATTATTTTCTTTATAGTCTATAAAGGAAGTATTAGCTTTTTTGGATAACTTATTATCTTTTTTTATTTTGAACTTTAGAATAAGGTCTTCAACTCTTAATTCCTTACGCTTATGCTTAAGGTAATTCTTAAAATTTTTTCAAGATGGTAATGTTTTCTAAATGATTTCAATCAATTAGAAAGATTCACTTAGAATAATCAGTTCATTATGGATGTCAAGTAAGATGAATTGAAACTCGTTAAATTAGCTTATTACAATTTATGAATTGATTATCTTGAAATATAGAAATTTGCCGACTCAGAACTTTTTCACTTCAGCATCTTTAGCCTTATATTTTCAATCCGAAGCTTCTTATAATACATTTTCACTATTGATTAAACTATACACATTATATAATATCTTGTTTAAGCCATTCAAGATGTTATTCTTGCACATGAAATTGTTATACATCTATGCTTCCATAAGTTCCATAATGATAGGATCAAATTCATCATCTAAAAGCTTTCAAAGAGGTGAGATTGAACAGTATTATTTTTTTTTGCCACATTTCAAAATTCACACCTTTGAACTTCTCAAGTTTTTCACCATGCACCAAATAAAATAATGATGAAATCCTCTTGAGGAAGCGGTGTTATTAGGTTTCTAACCATCACCACAAAATATAATGATGATATCCTTGATGTTAATGTGAATTGACTAGTCTTGCTTTAACCATTTCTCTCTCTCTTTTTTTATATGAGAAAGTAACATGTCACAATTTTTTTTCATTTGATTAAAATAAAATAATAAAACTCATCTTGTATAGTTTTATAACATAGTTTTATAACATGTAACTAATAAATGATTTTAAACTAAATCGATAGCATGGAGCAACATATGAAAAAACATGTGTCATAAATTGGATTATTTTTTTATATATAATAATAATAATAATAATAATAATAAAATTCACTTTATAAACTAATTAAGTTTTAAAATTTCGTAAGATTTTTGGATTTAATAATCGTAGAAAGTCTAATCTATTTTCGCAAAGACAAGTAAACTAAATTTATTTAACTAAATTTGATTAATAATTAAATCTAAATTTTCGATCAAATAACAAATTACAAACTACAAAGAATAAAATAGTCACACACACACACACACACACACACACACACACACATATATATATATATATATATATATATATATATATATATATATATATATATATATATATTAAACTAGCATACCAACAAAAGATATTAAAGATTTAAATCATCAATAAATGTTACTTAGTTGTACCATTGCCTATCAATTAGTGCACATAATAGATGCAAATTGTCTCCTAGAATTTAGCAATTATATTACTTAGTTTTGATGCTACTTCAACACTTAACCAACACACTTTCTCTGCATATGAAAAATGGAATAACCACAAAATATGAAAGTATAGGAAGATAATTTAGAAGGAATACCTTCTTCTTCTTCTTCTATGAACAAGCAAAAATCTCTCTCTCTCTCTCTCTCTCTCTCTCTATATATATATATATATATATATATATATAGGCCTTCAAATAGAAGAGTTTCTATTTTTCCTATGTACACAAAGAGGAGTTTCTATTTTTTAAACGTGGGATAGTTTTATGGTTGGATTTTGGTATTTTATCAACTCTATCAAGTTGTTATTATTTGATATCAATTTCTTATTCACTTATAATTAGTTTTAAACATTTTAATATTTTATATTATAGTACTCATGTTGAAGAAAATATTTCAAAAGATTTTAACCAAAAAATGGATGAATATCACATCTAATCAGATCTCAAATATGTCCAGAAACTTTGTCTAAAAATAATTTTTTAAAATAATTTGTTTCAAAATCTTTGAATTAAGTTGAAGCATGGAAGATAATAATTTTATTTCAAGAAGTTTACTTTATTAAATTATATAATATAGTATGTTTATGCATTAACAAAGGCAATATTCTTTTGTCCTTTTAGCTTGATGGTGGTGTGCATGCCATGTTGATCAAAGAAATAGCAGAGAAAAACCGTGAACTGAGGTAAAATTACAAGACTAATAATGGTTGATACCATAGATGAACATTCCTATTTTCAATGCTGAGACATATAATTATCAATTGATGACAGGCACATGAGGGGAGAAGACCTACAAGGATTGAGCTTGGAAGAACTAAAAAAAATAGAAAAATTAATTGAAGGAAGCTTGCGTCGAGTGGTGGAAGAAAAGGTATGTGCGGTCTTTTCTTGTCTTGATTCGGTAGATAGGTTGATCCTGCATGTATATGCTGAAAACTTTGTGCAATACCTAACAAATATATATGCTCTAACTTCTATTTGTTTTAGGAGGAAAAAAGTACAAAGGATATCAATGCTCTCAAGACCAAGGTCACATTCCTTACTACGAACATTTTCAGGCTATTTGTGTAAAAAATCGTAAAAGTTATAAATTAAGCTTCAAAACTTAATCCTGAATCAATAAAATTAAACACAGCCATATATATGATGTGCATGAACTAATATCATTACCATGCTTGATCAAATGATCACAATGGTAACTCTCTATTCAATTTCATATTATCTTTGGTTAATTTTTAGGGGGAGCAATTAGCAGAAGAGAACCAGCGATTGAAGCAACAAGTGAGACTACGAGATCTCTCACGAATTTTCAGTCCCTTCTTGTTACAAACTCTCAATTTTGACTTCATTTTTTATTTGACAGGTGATGAATTTATCAGCAGCACAAGGGCATTTGCTCGAACCAGGCCAATCCCCAGATTCTTTAGTGACCAATATCAGCAGTATGAGCTCAGCTGATCCTCGCCAGGACAACGATAGCTCTTGTGCTTTTCTTACACTAGGGTTGGCTTGTTACACTCATTTTCATACAAATAATTTATTTTAATTGTTCTGATTCCTGATAATGTTAATTTATATTACGCAACTTCAAAATTCTTGCAGGTTACCTTTTCCTGATTGAATCCGAAAGATGGAGGGTTATCCAGCAATATTTAATGGCTTAGAAGTCATCAGTTTAATTATTAGTGTATTACTACTCCTTGCAAATAAAATATATTACATCTTGGCTTGTAGTTAATAAAATTCATATGTGCACTTTTCATGTCTGCTTGTAGTTAATAAAACTCATGTGTGCTTGTTGATTCAGTTGATATTTTTCCTAATGGAAGGACTTCTTTGGGTAAGTGATCCTGATTTTTTATTTTGTCAAATTCATCACTCTTTCTTCTCCTCCTTTTTCTGTTGATGTCTTTGAAAATATGTAATACATGTGTGCATATATGTCAGTAAAAAAAAATTGATTTCCTTGTAAATATACTTGTTGATGAAGTATGATTCATGTTTTTTCTCATATTTTATGTAAAGGGTACTGATTTTTTTGTCTGTATACACCGGTTTTGTCCTCGAATAATGAGCATACAACACAGGTGTATGGTTTTTGTACTCGGTCTCTCTCACTCTTAGGGATTCTATTTTGAGTAGTATGTGATGAATTATCTTGGTTGATTTTGCATGAAGGGTGAGTTGAAGTTTTTTTACATGGTGAAGATAACTCGAGAGAAAATCCAGATCAAGAAGATATACAACACAGCTGCAAGGCAAGTTACTTCTCAAAGAGGAGAAGAGGGGTTTTCAAGAAAGCTCATGAGCTCTCAGACCTATGTGATGCTGAGATTGCTCTCATGGTGTTTACTGCAATGGCAAGCTTTTTGAGTTCTCAAACTCAAGGTTCTTCTCTCTTTCATTTTCTTATTATTTCCTACTTTATTATGTCATCTGTAATCCCATTGATCATCCTAGCATTCATTATCTATGGTTTTCTTTGAACCAACAAAATTGAAAAAGAAGAGAATGAATGAAATGGATGTACAATAGAATCTCTTGATATGTGTGAGCAAAATAATATTTTTCGAGGGAAAAGGAGAGAGGAGCTTAGGGAGAAATTGGCACTGATGATATGAAGGTTTTGATGTCAGTTGCTGCTAGTTATTGCAAGTTCAAATCCTTTTACAAGGACTATTGGCACATCCACCTATGGGATCCTCTTAATTTATGGTTTAATGCCTTCGTTGTTTTATATATACGTATAGTTACTATGTTTCCTTCTAAAACAAAACGACCTGTACTTATTCTGCCATTAGAGACCAAAGCCACTGATATTATAGAAGATGTTTTTGCTATCCTCTGTACACCCAGAAACCACAACGTACTATAAGGATGTGCTCATAAAATATAGGGCATAGACGACTGAATAAGGCAAGGTGCCTTCATTTTTCAGAAAATTCAAGGGAAAGTTCTGATGTGATCCTAGACCTCCCCAGCCCTCTGGTTATGAGGAATTGGGAATGAGAATTTTCTTCAATAAAAAACCAATCCTTTCTTGTTCAATTGCATTTATTCATTATCCATATGAATGACACCATTTTCAAAGCACAGATTGATAATATGACAAAATGAGAATTTGATTATTAGTAGATATTAATCGAACTGGTATTGGATTGTGGAGCGGTCGCTTGCTTGCACTTCCTCCTCCTCCTCCTCCTCCTCCTCCTCCTCCTCTTGGCTTGCTTGCTTTTTCAGTATTGGATTCATTGCTTGATAGGGGAGAAGTGAGGTTTTTAACACATCAGCCTTAAACTGCCTTTTCTTCTCCTTTTCCTATCATCAATACTGGGTTCTTATATATATATATATACACATCTCTTCATTGGGTTGCAGGAAACTAACTGTAATCCTACTAACTCCTAGCCATTAATTGCGATTTCACAGGTAAGATTATATATGTTCTAATTTTTGGAAAAATTATAGGATGAATCTTAAATAGGCAAGATAATTGTCATTAATTGAGAATTAATCTCTCAGCTTCAAATCTTAAGTTTAACATTTCTTCAACAATGTTTTATTTGAAATCAAATCCTTTTATTATTTACTACAACATATCATTTTGCATGTCAAAACATAGGGTACGCTGAGGTTCTTGTTTCTTTTCAGCTTCAATGGGAAACTGATATATGCATCGTAGCTACATGCTTATTCGCCTTTTGCCTTTGTTATACTACTGGTGAAGTATCAGAAAATAGTTGTTTTACTTGGATTGCTTATGATTTTAAATTAAATTTGTTTTATGATTTTATATTATTTTAATGTCAAAAATATATTTTAAAAAATAAATAAAAATATTATTTCAATATATTTTTAAATCAGTTACGGTGACACTTGTTAATGCTTCAAATTCCTACTCGGTATATCAAAATGTTATAAATGAGCGAAGAGCTGACCCCTCCTGATTAAATTGAAAATTAAGGTGGGATATTATAAAAAGTTATTTGTTTATATGAAATTTTACTACGATATATTTGTTTGTATCATTTTCAGAAATTCTCTCCACAAAAAGTTATTTTCGTATAATATTGTCTACTAATAATCAAAGATAATTTTCAATCATGTATATCCCCTTTTATCGAAGGTGATCAGCTTTTATTGAAACTCCATATTATTCATTAAGTAAAGTATACGGGACAAAAAAAAAGATATTTCACATATATTAGACAAAGTTATTCAAGAAAATTTTGATAAAAAAGCTATATATATTTAGATATGTTGTCATGGATAAATGATGCATCCTTTAGAATTTTCTAAATTTTAAATACTGTGATTATTGGAAAAATAAAACTAATATTATTTCATCTAAAAACTCATTTTTATCGGTTAGTTTTTTGGTTGAAGTTCTCTGTTAAAAATTTCAGCCATACAGGCTCTGATTTTTATAAAAATCATGAATGTATCATGAACTGGACTAACTAGTCGGGGCTATAGATTCATTGCTCTCTTTATGTTTTTTAATTCCCAATGTAATTTTCCTTAGCAGCCCTCATCTTTTTAATGGGAATGTCTTATTTATAATATTCTTGATTACTATAAAAAAAAATTTAAAAACACTAAGAAAAAACCACTGGAACCTTGTTAAATTAATCCATAAACTTAAAAAAACACAAAAACAAAACCACCTCAAAACCTAAAATCAACTCAAAAGCAAAAAAATTTCATGAGCTTATATTTGTTTTTTTTTTTTGGCAATTTCAAAAAAAGAAAAGAAACACTTAATTTGAATTTCTTTTATCATGTGGAATTATTTGACATAAAAAACAACCGTTTTGGTAATTAATATTGTTACCAACAACTTTTTCTCTTGGTGCTAGAATCCAATGATCTCCTCCTCTACTCCTACCAAAAAAGATAAATAAAAAAGTTTTTATCTTATCACATTAAAACTTAATCATTCTAATGTAAAAATATAAAAAAAATAAAACGAACTGTCTTTTTATTTAATATCGAGAATATGTTTTACATATAAGTTTATAATCTCGTATATTAAAAGAAATAATTTTTTGATGTTTTGAAAATATAAGTCAAGTTCTAACAGATAATCATAAACTAGTTATGATATCTTTTGACTGATTCTTGTATTTTTTTTCTCAAGATATGATAAAAATATAATTTTTTTATATAAAAAAATATACATGAAAATTTTAGAATTTAACCATATGCAAGAAAAAAAGAAAATATTTGTTTTTATTTTTAAACTTTTTTCGGCAAACACTTTTTTTTTCTTGTAATAAAGCTATCAAAACAGGCATAAGGGGGTGTTTGACAATTACATTCTTAAACCAAAAATTTTTTTAGCAAAAAGATTGAAAGTCAAACAGGGTCTTAACCCTCTGACCCATTCTGACCCGACTGGATCAAACCGACTGCGTTGACCTATATTTTTTTGTTCGACCATAAACTGAACAAAAAATCATGGTTTAACCCGAAAACAACCCAAAAGCAAAATCAAAGTAAAACAAATATAGATTAAACACCAAAAAATTATAAAAACTCAAAAAAATTTTGAACAAAATGGATCAAATACCTAAAAAAGTGAAGAACACAAAGAACACCGAAACCAACCTAGCAACATGAGTTTCAAATCAGACCAGATACAATCAAAACAACGACACATACATGTTAGAAATCATGCATGGATCAATAATTTAGTATTCATTCACTTTGATTATCACTTAAACGTCATGATTTTGTCAAAAAGTTTCGGTTCAAAATTGAAACCTTAGAATTAAATTTCATCAAAAAAATTTTATTAATGCAAATAAGCCCTAGATTATTTATTAATCAAGCATGACGAAGGGTTCTAGGCAAAGAAATAGAACAAAATCGGTCCAAACCAAAGGGTTAAGACAATGTTTTTTCTAAGAACATGAAGAACATTACTCAGAAACACAACTATGAACCCAGTAAAAGGCAGCCACTGTCAAGCCTAGAAAATGGCATTTTGGTTTTTAAAACATGCTTTCTCTAACTCAATAAGTCACACTATCATAAACAAATATTTTTGAATCACAAAGATTAACAAATAAATCAAAACATCAAAATTAAACATGAGGAACCAAATCCAAAAATTATCAACTTAAAATAGTCTACATGTTCATGCAATATGAATTCAAAATTGGTTTTCTGAACCTATATTGTGCATAAACAGACCTAATAAACTCAGAATAAACATCATTGCTTAAATATACATTTCTTAAGTTAAACTAAAATAACAACACATACACACACAATTTAAACAGTAACTTTATTATATCAAAAACATTAAAAAAATATTAAGAAAGAACACAATAAATAAAAATTACAGTAACAAAAAGGTGAATTCAACATCACTTGTTACGCATTCCAAATCCTTTTTCTATGCTTATAAACATAAATATATATATAAAAAAAACACCTCAAGCAAGCTACAAGGGCCTCCTTTTGGATAAGAAAATATACTTAGAATAACTATTCTCTCCTTTTCTTTTATTTAGAAAGTTTTTGTCTCTCACAAACTTATTATCCTTTCAAAACTTAGAAAATCTTTGTGTTAGAGCCTTGAACCTTTACATTTAGGTTTATTTTTAATAAAATAAATAAGCCCTTAGAGGCAAGGTAAGAAATTTTTAATTTTAATAGCAGCATAATTATTTTATTGTGCTGCAAAAATTAAAATATAAAAAAACCTTTTTAGATGCAAGTTAAATAAACTTTTACTTTTAAAAGTAAATTAAATAATTATATGGTATAAAGAAATTGAAAAGACCAAACTGGGTCTAATTAATTCAATTATAAAATAACTAATAAACATTTTAAAAAAGATCAAATTACCTAAAATAAATAATTTATTTTTTAAGTAGATAAAATCAATCAAAACATTTCCATGGAATTGAACATTCTTATAACTTATTTATTTTTATGTTTTAAAAGTATTTTTGAAAAAAATAATTTTTTTTCTTCAATTTAATATTTTTAATGTATCAAATTATTTTAATGTCTTGATATTAAAAATAATTTTTAAAAAATAAAATAATATATATTAATATATTTTTAAATAAAAATACTTTAAAAACTAACTATTACCTTTTTCACATCATTTACTTAAAATAATATATATGGTTTTTAGAGTGCGTGGGGTTTACTTAATTACCATGGGAGCCACCAATTTTAATGTCTTCTCTTTATCTATATTTGTAGCTGTGGAGTTTTTTATTTTTATTTTTTTACAGTCGATTGTCAGCTTGTTACGTAAAAAGATAAAATGACGTGTTCCACTACTTCTAGCTATGGTCACAATTACCTTGTACTAACCTGTCAGCAGCGATAAGCTGGAGAGACATCATTGGTACGAGGGTACAGCGGCAGCCACTAGAGAGCAGCATGCTATCTGTACGGAAAGAAAATAAAAAATGTTTTCCAGTCCAAATTTCTCAAAAACTCTTACAAAAACAAAATGTGTGCGCCATTGAAAATGAATTAAAAAATAATAATTAGGGGTAAAATTAAACAATTAAATTTTTTTGAGAAACCAATGGTCAGAATGAAATAAGCAAAATGTTCAAGAATAATTTGGGGTAAAATTATAGGTATATTTAAAAAGAAAAGTTAAGAAAAAGTTGAAATTTGCTGCAATTGAAAAATTAAAGGATTAATGACCAAAATAAAAAAGAGGAAAAATTCAGGGTCCTATTAATTCAATCAATAATGAAATTGAAAAGAGAAATTAAGTGTGATGTTAAAATGAAATAAATATAGAAAATCAAAAGGCAAGGATTATCTTTGAGTAAACAGAAAGATTGAAGGACCTATTTGACCTTGGACATTTCAAAACAGTATCGAGGCTAAAAAAACCAAAATCAAAACAACGTCGTCTCCATGAAGTGAAATGGTGTGTTTCCCTTGAAATAACATTTTTTTTTCATTATCCAGGGAATAAAAAATAAAATAAAACATAAAAACAATGTCGTTTTGGAGGGCACGAACAATCTTCTTCTTCTTCCTGTTGATCATGGCTGAAACAAAAGGGTTTTTAACCCTTTCTGAGGGGCTAATTTTAGCTCCATTAACTTGTTGTCTCATACTTGATGTAGACAAAAAAAAAAAAAAATTGTTACGTATTAAACAATTTATAATTTCTATCAATATAACATACCTAAATTATAAAATCAAAATCAATTATATCAAATTACAAATAAATTTAAATTTTCTCAAATCACAAACAAACCCCAAAAAAAAATCAGACTTTAATTCTCTATGAAAAAAATTATAAAATACTAAAATATACAAGCAACCTATGCTAAAAACACTAAAAAACAACAATATATTAACTTAAAATATAAATAAGTAGATTTGCTTACTTGGTGTATGAACTATTTAAAGAAAATTGTATCGTGACAATGATGTTAACACTACAAAATGTTAGGTTGCCAAAATTTATAATGATGGACCTGGTTTGTGCCAAAATAGAAGGGAAAGGCTACTATTTTGATTTGCGAAGAAAGAAAAAAAAGGAAGAAAACGAAGAAGAAGGGGAGAATAGGGGTGTTGTTGGTTATAACACTTTTAGATTTACCAACGGAATGTAGCAACAAAATATATGGTTATTGATGACGTGTTATTTTGGCAACGAATTCACAGTCAAAAAATATTTTCTTTTTTTAATTATTTATTATGTTAGTGATTCTGTCAGTATTTACCAAAAAAATAATAATTTAATCACTATAATCATCAGAAAGTACTGGTGAAAAATATTTTGTCGGTAATTCCATTGGTATTCAATAATTTTATAATTGTGAACCTGGGTTAATTTTCAAAATTCATAACCTGTTAAATCATAGATTTTGGCTCAATAAAGAAGAAAAATTCAATGTTGAAGGAAGAAATCAGGAAAAAAAATCAAGTTAAAAATTTTGCCAAAGTAAAAAAATAGCAATAAAAAAATAAAGGAGTATGAAATCGTAAAAAAAATAATTTTTAAAATGATCTCAAATAAATAAATAGCAATCAAAAGAATAGAGGTCAGAACTGACAAATTGAAAAATTAAAAGAAGATGAAATTGAAAACAAATTATAATTACATAAAATAATTCAAATAAATAAATATTAATTGAAATAAATAAATATTAATTGAAATAAATAAATAAAAATAAGGGTCAAATTTGAAAAATTAAAAAAATAAAAGATGATGAAATTAAAAATAAAATTATTCAAATAAAATAATATCAATTGAAAGAATATAGACTAAATCCAAAGAGAAAACAAATTAAAGAGCTACCGTAAAATTTTAAAAGGTTAGGCATAGAAATCGAGGAGGAGAGAAAAAAAAAACAAATCAAAACTAAACAAGTGGAAATTACACCACACGTGCCATACAGAAAGGTAGTTCCCACCATGATGAATCAGAAAACACCAAAAAATGCTGTTTTTTTTTAATCGTTTTAAGGTACCACATATACCATTTAAACACAATAGGGCAACTTGCTAGTGCAATCCAGGCATGTGGCACCAATATTTTTTTTTGTATTTATTAAAATATTAAATTTTCATTAAAACCACATAATAATCACAAAAAAAATAAAATGAAAGTATAAATAAGCCCCTAGAGGCAAGGTAAGAAATTTTTAATTCTAAGAGCAGTATAATTATTTTATTGTACTGCTAAAATTAAAATATAAAAAAACCTTTAGATGCAAGTTAAACAAGCTTTTATTTTTAAAAGTAAATTAAATAATTATATGGTACAAAGAAATTGAAAAGACAAAACTGGTTCTAATTAATTCAATTCTAAAATGAATAATAAATATTTTTAAAAAGATCAAACTATTTCAAATAAATAATTTATTTTTTTAAATAGATAAAATGAATCAAGATATTTCCATGAAATTGAACTTTCTTATAGCTTATTTATTTGTACATTTTAAAAATGCTTTTAAAAAAAAATAATTTTTTTTCTTCAAATTAATATTTTTCATGTATCAAATCATTTTAATATTTTAATATTAAAAATAATTTTTAAAAAATAAAATAATATATATTAATATATTTTTAAATAAAAATA
>Ga0307515_10011267_pt1 | contig 16976 bp, 5 predicted proteins | sample 17_EM_MG_FD_194513 | JGI IMG/M metagenome (GOLD analysis project Ga0307515, IMG submission 194513) | Populus trichocarpa ectomycorrhiza microbial communities from riparian zone in the Pacific Northwest, United States - 17_EM | ecosystem: Host-associated > Plants > Roots > Unclassified | place... | reverse complement strand
CAATTTATATATAAAACAATATTTTCCCGATAATTAAATTAAGATTTATAAAGTTAGGAGCCTATCTCAATTTAACCACGGTTCAGTGTGTTTTGTTTTTAAATCATTTATCCAGCTAGCAATCATTTTAAAGTTCTATGGAGAGTGTTGTGAACAACTGAGAATTCGGTGGAAAATCTCTTTACTTATCTCTTCCTTTTTCTACGCATCCCACCAACATGGAAAAAATGCACGAACAATAAAAGTGAAATGAACCTCGCAAAAATTCTCGTGAACCTAATGCCTAATGCATGCCTGCATACATTCTGGTCAAGATCATGAAGATTAGATGCATGTACGTAGATTTTTATAAGAAATTAAATGGATAATACATAAAGCATTAGTTTTGAGGATAGGGATATTAATTTGCTCTTTTCACTGCATAAGGTTGGCATGCAGCAAAGAGACCCTAATAGCCAGAAAAGACTGCCTCTTTTTGTAAAAATATTTATTTTACTTCAACAAATTTGATAATCTCGAAAATTAAGTCCATGCACTGTGTATTACTACTATATTTTTTAATTAAAAATATATCAAAATAATTTTTTATATTAGTGTATTAAAACTATAAAAAAACACATAAAAATATATGACTAGCAGGAGAAAAACAATTTGAAATGTAATTTAAAAAATAGATTATAAAGCAAAAACAAAACTGTCTAAATACAAAAATGATCTATTAAACACTTAGCCATGGAGAGAGGGAGCTCTAATATTAACGTGGCCAGAGTTTGATAAAATGTCATAATCTTAGACATTAATGGTTCTGACTTCCATCATTGATGATGATACCCCACGTGTGATTATGCTGATAGGAATTAAGCCAGGTCAGAGCACAGCTGAAATTGATCAATCCAAAATTCTATTTAATTGCTCATAATCGAGCCCAGCTATTTATTAAATATTTAGTAAAAAAATGCAGTACCAGGTGGTTGCTGTCTTCTTCTATGTCGATGAGTTTATAGTAAACAATTTATTTTCAAGATTTAATAATGAAGCCATTTACAAGTTGCATGCACTAGAAGGCATTATTTAAAAAAAAAGAAAAAGAAAAGGGGTTTCTAATAATAAATAAAGATTCACAAAACAGAAAAAACCAACCAAACGCAGCCTTGCAGCCTTGCAGCATGGAACATGATGCGTGCTATGTAGGTGGATGGTGACGTGTCAGAGAGCAGACCGTCCACCTTCTCTCGAATCATGACTCGGCATTGCCCCGTGTGCCACGTTTCACTACCTATCAGCGCCTGCCAGCCCCATGGGTTTTAAGATCTCTCAGTATTATCAATTCAACCCCCATATTTAAATTGATTTGCAACTTATACCCCGTGACTTGTCAAGAATGGTAGATAAATACTATTATTATTATAATAATAATATATACTTCACCTGTAAAAAATAAAAATATCATATCTCAAAAAATTAAATAAAACAGTAAATCTAATTAACAATTAAAAAATTTCATTAAATCAAATAAATAAAACAGCTCTCAGACAATACCATTGTTTTATAAAATCTTGAAGTAAGTTTAATATTGTAGTAATGATTTCTTTTTATTTTAAAATTAACATTTCAAAAATAAATCTCAAACAATATATTATTTTTTCCTAACATAAATTTAAAATTAACCCATATAAAAATTGACTCTGCATGATTTAGTTGACTTAGTATGTTAAAAAATAACCTGAATGACCAGTAAAAAATCTACTTTAATTTTTTTTTCCTCTTTTTTTCTTAGAAAAATCTACCTTTTGATTTTTTTTAATTTGATTTTTTAATATTTTATTAATTTAAAATTAGTTAATTTTTTTGTTTTTTTCATGAAATTATTACACTATCAAACAAATTCCCAAGCATCTAGTTGGTGCTAATATTTGTATTCTTTTGGTGGAGAGAATAATGGGTTTAAACTCATAAATAATCAACATTGAATGAATACAGGTTCTGGCTGGATGTTAGCGAACATACGTGGCAAAGAATAATAGCTAGTATGGCCCTCGTCTTACATCAAAGTTTTCTAAATAATGATTTGTTGGAAAGTTTTCAAAATCACAATGTGGTGGTTTTTATTCCATCCAATGTCACCGTAGACAATCATAAAAACTGCAGATGCAGGTGGGGCACATCAGATTAATTGCCGAAATAGGATAGAATATAATAATTATATAATAATTCTAATTCATAGTTTTATTGTTAGGGAGAAAACTTTATTACAATGGTATGTCTCTTTAATAGAATTACAAATTAGAAAACCTGGAAAAAAAATAGAAATCCTAAATAATTTAGGAGAAATAGGAATACCAATATGAATATTGTATTTCCTAAAATAAAAAGTAAAAAAACTTCATGTAGTAAAATATTTTCTTAAACTAAATAGTATATAATAATAACTAAGAAAATTATTTTTTTTCTTTAAGATCTTACTACATTAGTCTTTCTTGGTTAGAGAGAGTTCGTTCTCGAGTTTTTTCATCGCATTGCTATTGTTATCAACCACTTGAACGGTGTTGATGCCCTTATACTTCTTGACTTGTGTTACATTGACTAAGATAAAATAGGTCAATAATTAATTTTTAAAACACTTTTAGTGCTCGTTTAATATTAAGATTGAACTTGTTTTTCGTCGAAACTTGAATTTTTTTCTTCAAATTAATTTTTTTAGGATCAATTATATACACATGTTCTTCTATCAATAGATTCTTGCCCCATTAGCTCTCAAGTTTGTTGTGTTCGTCATTAGCCCGGTGCTTCAATTCTCAATATTAATAACAATAAATTTTGAGATTATAATGAAAATCCTGACTTGTTGTATGTGGAACCTGTTGAGTCGGCCTAGGTGGGGTGTTCATCATCCTCTAGTTATTATTACATCTTTTTTCTTCCTAGGTATTATATTATGTTGCACTTGAAAATTTAATTTTGCTAACACCCTTATTATTTCTTAATTGTTAAAGCCATATGGTATGCTTATGAAACTCTCCACAAAGATTGCAAGCATAACATTTTGGATTTACCATTGTAAATCACCAAGATACCTCGTCACTAGATGTTCTTCCATTTATTCCAAGGCACCAATAGCCACTAATTGATAGAATTCATCAATATAATCATTAACAGATTTACTTTATTGTATCAACTTATGAAGCCGTTTGTATAAGGTTTGTGCGTAGCCAAAAAAAATGAATTGCTCACTCATCTCCTATTCATCTTGTCCTAATCACTAACTCTTAACTTTCCTTACATCTCATGTGACCTCTTTAATTGTTGCCATCAGGCAAAAGCCCGAGCTTTCAATCTGATCATAATTAGTTTCATCCCCATCCACTTTAAAAACTCTTTATATTAAAAAAATCATTCAATTAATCAATGAACTCATATACTCATAAAAGTTATAGCAAATCCTGGTATTTCAACATGAATTCTGTAATCTCAAGTTTTGTTTTTCTCTTAATCATGCGGTTATCTCTCATGCTTCTGCCTCTAAAACAGGTTTACAATGCTGTCTAAGGATCTATGGTCACTCTTCTCCTAACCCCAGTCCTACAAGTTCCTTTATTCTAATAGTCGAGTTAACTCAGTGATCCACCTTTGTATTTATTTTATCACCAACTCATGGGTGTTTCTCTCTCGAGGGAGAGCCTCCTTATCCTAAACTATCTGACCCTGCCTAACTTTGCGACCTTTCCCACCATAGTTGTTTTACAACACATAATAAAACAAAAACTACATGGGATCGTTTAGCTCTGAAATAAACTAACGTAAGCGTAAGCGAAAGCAAAAGCAACAAGACAATAGCAAGAAAAAACAAATTAATAGATGAAATATGATAAAACACAAAAATTCTAATTCATAATTTTATTGCTGAATATAGAACACAGGAACCCCAACCTGAAAGTAAAGAGAAACTGATAAAAGTCTTGGATAAACCAGATGATATAAAATAAACATTCTCAATATTTAGTTTCATAAACTAGATGGAGAAAATCACCCTGAAAAAGAATATTTTTCCTTAACTAAATAGAAATTAACAGTGATTATTTTTTTTTCTTCTAAAGATCCTACTGCATCGACTGTCATGTTGATTGGTAAGAACTTTAGCTTCCTAATCTATACCTACTCGTGTAAAATCACTTATCATCAACATAGGACTATTTAAATTGAATAAACAATTTCCAACTTCTCGTGACAGTTGAAAGATAATCGGAGTTTTTATAATCTAAGATGTAGCAAGTAACAATACTATCATTAATTATCATGATTAGAAGTCAAGAAAACTCTACAATGAAAAAAGAAAAATTAAAGAATAAAAGAGACAACACCTTTAATTATTTTCAAAAAGATTATACTCCTTAACGTTTTTTATACTAGATTGGAGAAATTCTTCTTGTTCCGGGCAACAAGAAATTATTGTTAATTTAAATGTAGAAGTTGCTCCGTTAACTATGACACAAATTAATAAAAAAAATGAAATTTTAAGAAGTATAATTTAACTGATTAGATTTAAATTTGTTTTTTAAAATTTATCAATTTGAATTTTACAAATTTCAGAACCAATAAAAAGTTATATTATTGTTAATTTCATGTCCTTTAAAACTAGTCGAGAATTCGGACAATCAAGCTAATAATAAAAAGAAAAACAAAGAAAAGGAGGCAGTCCACCTTGCTAATGTATGAGTTTGAAAAGGTGTACGTTGAACAAGCTACGATCTCTCTAATTGGCTGTGGGTAAAAGCTGATATTAGAAAGATTTTATTATCCATGCCTGCTTCTGAAAATGACATCTTCAAAACTCATTTTTCCTCTCACAATCATTCTGGGATTCTTCGTGACTCTGAAATCCTTTTGACTTTTCTAGCCAGGATAAAGCCAGCATCTGTTTGTATATGATTCGTGAGATTAATCAAGGTATGTACAAGCTGGTTCGAATACCTATATTAAACTAAAAAAAAACATTTTAGTTTTGGTAAATATATATAATTAGTTTTCCTCAAAAAAGAAAAGGCTATGTTTGTTTCGATTCGGTGGAATTTATGAAGCTATTCACACCCAAGAATGTTTTTTTATTTTTTAAAAAGAATTTCATAGCATTTGATTCTCTTTTATATTTGACTTTAAACTCTAAATGAATAGAAAGAATAGAAAATATACTTGATTTAAAAAATATTAGATTGATATTTTTTATTTTTTAATAATTTTATGTAACTGTATTAAAAATATATTTTTAAAAAATATCTTGATGTTAAAAAGATATTCTTAAAAAACCTAGAAATGACACCGCACCATAAAAGCATCAAAACATTCCCCAACCCAAAATACACCGAAACCCTTCCACAATTCACCTAATACCCAGAAAATTCTTAAAAGAATCTTTTTGTAAAAATCTACCTTCCTTTTATACAACAACAATAATAATAAAAAACATGGAAATCCCACTATAACGTCCGCTTATCTGTCACCAATCATCACAAACCACGTTTCGCGTTCTTACGGCCCGAACACCGTTTACGTGTTTAAGCCGTTAAATTACCCCTCTCCACTCATTTAATCCCAATCCCTTCCATTTTTTCCCTTTAGAATAAAAACCCAAAATTTCCCCTCTCATTTTCTCTCCTACCAAACACCAAAAAGCTCCAATCTTTCTACAGATCTGACCCAAAATAAATTTTGGTTTTCTTTAATTTGATGTCATCTCCAACTACGCCGTCGTATTGGTGCTATAGATGCAACCGTTTCGTTCAGGTTTGGAGACAAGACTCGGTAACTTGCCCAGAATGTGAATCCGGGTTCATTGAAGAAATCGAAAACCCTCCGCACATGATTCAAACAGAAGCATCACGTGAAAGGCACCGCCGACTTTCTCCCGCTGCCGGAACGATGTTCATGATCGGTAACCGCTCAAACCCCCATCGCCGTAACCGTCGGGGTGGAGCCGCCGGGAGCGGAGACCGGTCCCCGATCAATCCAGTGATCGTGCTTCGTGGCGGGCCTGGAGGGGCGGCGGAGGACGTAGTGGGAGATGACGGTGGCCGCGGTGGTGGAGGGTTCGAGCTTTATTATGATGACGGTGGTGGGTCCGGGTTGAGGCCGTTGCCGCCGAGCATGTCGGAATTTTTATTGGGATCAGGGTTTGAGAGATTGTTAGATCAGTTAACACATATTGAAATGAATGGAGGGTTTGGCCGCTATGAGAATCAGCACCCGCCGGCGTCAAAGTCGGCGATTGAATCGATGCCTACGGTAATTATTAACGAATCTCATACTTTTACCGAATCGCATTGTGCTGTTTGTAAGGAGGCTTTTGAATTAGAATCCGAAGCACGAGAGATGCCTTGTAAACATATCTATCATACTGATTGTATACTTCCTTGGTTATCTATTCGTAATTCTTGTCCGGTTTGTCGACATGAATTGCCTTCTGGTGATGATGACGGTGAGGATGGGGTTGGGAGTCCGTTACCTGAAGCAGGGAATGGACAGGGAAATAACGAGGAGGAGGCAGTTGGGCTGACGATATGGAGGTTACCTGGAGGAGGGTATGCGGTGGGGAGGTTTACAGGGGCGAGGAGGGGAGAAAGAGAGTTGCCCGTGGTTTATACAGAGATGGATGGTGCGTTTAACAATGGTGGATTGCCGAGGAGGATATCTTGGGGGTCTAGAGGGGGTGGAAGGAGGGAGAATGGTGGTGGGGTTAATGGTGGTAGAGACGGTGGTAATAGAGGGTTTGGTTTTGGGAGAGTTTTGAGGCATTGGTTTGCTTGTTTTGGCGTGGGACGGGGTTCGAGTTCAAACTCCAGAGTCACTGGGAGGAATAGGCCTTCTCCTGTTTTTAGCAGTTCCTCTTCGATGAGGAGAAGGGGTTGGGGCGCTGAGATTAATACTGGAAGGAGACGGTGAGAATGCATTAATGAGAGATGATCAAATGGATGTTCTGTTTTTTGCTTCGAAGGTGCTTGTTACTGAATTTTGTATATACGGAGATTTGAGAATGACACCCAATTGTGAGTTTCAGTTCATAATATAAAAAAAGTAGGGAGGTTTTATGAATTGTGTAACGATACTGTCTCAATGAAAGAATCTCGAAGAAGCAGTGGGAGCAAGGTACCTGAAAGATGCTGGAGCTTGGTATTTGGAGAGGAACATTTTGGGAGCCAAGAAGGTACAGGCCTAATTATACGAAAGTGCCTTTAACTAGTTTTCATGCAGTGAACTACAGGCCTTGCAATTTTTATTTTTTTTTGTTTCTTCTTTTATGTTCCATTATTTGGTATTTGTAAGTTAGCAGCAGACCAGCAGTTGTTTTTCATCTGTCATTCTTTTTCCAAGAAATCTATAAACTCTAGCACCTCTAAGTTTGAAGCACGTTGCAAGAGCTTTGGTTTGGGCGTTTTGCTTCTGTATGTTTTAACTTGCACGCACAGCACTTATGTTGAATCTTCTTGGAGTTCTGGTTGCAGTCCTATTTCTCTCACTTTCTGGAACACAGGAGTAACCTTAGACTGGGTCCCTTCTAAACTTGAAGGGAGTTACGTGTGGCAACTTGCTTTTAAAATATATATTTTTAAATATATTAAATTTTTTTTATTTATTTTTAACATTAATATATTTTCATAAAAAAACAAACTTGAAAAGCATCAAAAGCTTACGATATTGTTTGATATTTTAGTAATGATTATTTTTTAAATTGTTTTTTTTAAATACATTAAAATAATATATATATTTTAAAAAAATTTATTTTGAACATTTGTAATTTAAAAACATAAAAAAATTTAAAGCAAAGTAAATTTAAATTTTTTGAAAAACATGACATTGCTGCATATAAAGCACATTCGTTTGGGTGTGTGTTTGAAAATATTTTTAGATATTTTTTAAAAGTATTTTTAACTTAAAAAATATTAAATTATTAGTTTTTTATGATAAAATTAATAATTTTTTTAGTATTTTTTATAATTTTAATAATCTAAAATAAAAAAAATATTTTTAATATATTTTCAAAAAACATTATTTTAAAAATATCTTAATAAAATCTCGGACACAAAAGTTAATTGAATTCTTCAACAAATCCTTGTCACGCATATTGACAAGTGGGGTTTAATAATAGAACGGACATTGCGAATCATTTTTTTCTCTCTCGAAATTAACATGTGCTGTCAAAGTTGAGCCTATTCGAGTTCTTGGCTCTCTTGCTCTGCAAGAATTCCAATAAAAAAGAATTAAAATGTGATGAATTATGGAGGGTAGCAATCAGGAATCATATTGAATTGTCATTAATACAGAAAATTCTGAAGGGAGATTTGGTCCATGCATATATATTGGGACGCTTTACAGTTGTGATTCCAACAAAATTCAGGGCCTCCTAAGCTGGCAGACCAAGTTGCTTACGGAGTGTATGACTTTTGGGGACAAAACGGTGACTAAAATGCGGTAATTTACGCTTAAAATCATGCCCTGGAAGTGCCAAAATTCTGCGAGGACCTTTGGAAAGGAATGACGACAAGAGTATGAATAAAGGAAATTATTCCACATCAATTTTGCAGTTCGAGAATTTGCAATATATCAGAATTCTCAGTTGCCAACTTCTTACGCATGCTTCTGATTTGCAGTGAGCCCAAAACTAGTGCAAGGCATGTGGAATAAGATTTTATTCGATCCCCAGTTTGCGTTCAATTGGGATCAATGATCTTGGAAAGTAAAAACTGTGCCAGAATCTTTTCTAGGCGATACAAATATATTTAAGCAATTCTCGCCAAATCGAAAATGTAATACAATATTGAAATCTTCTACTCTCACGCGATTGATTTCTAAGATTGCCTGGCTCTAGGCATATGATTCTGTACAGTCTGAATTTGGACCGTTCATTAAAACCCACGAGCACCACATCAGCCTCCTTGTTCAAATCAACGTGGATGTGTTTTTACCTCTTGTTTGAAACCCTACTCGATACTAACATTCAGGATGTGTTACACACACACACACACACACAACAGTCTACTTGCCGTCTAGCCGGCAGATTGATTTTGGGCCTGTTGACCAACACATGATATTGAGCTCAAACAAAGACATGATGGAGCAAATGCTTTTAAAAACATTTTTAAAACATAAAAACAATTGGGCTCTGAGCTAACATCATCAACTGGAAAAGGACATGGACTAAGCTGCTTCAAAGAAATATATATAATGGTGAGAATTATGTGGTGCAGGATTGAGGTCGACTGCAATGAGATTTATGGTCGTGGTTGGCTGCTCTGAGCTATAAACTAAAGAAGATGTGTTTCTCTGAGAGGTTATATTGCAATGATACAATTGAATATGATATCATGCGAAAAAAATCAACTCAGCACAATAATTTTAACAGACTTTATATTATTTTTATATTAATCCAAGAATAATTTTATATTGTTTCTTAACAAAGATTTCTATCCAGCTTGAACAGCTATTTCAAGCAATTTAAACGTAAAACAAGTATTAAATGGCTTCCTCTTAGGGGAAATGCCTTAAATTTTAATTCCTAACAAGAGTTGGTCCCGTCTCTTCGTTGTTTTTTTAATGCAAAAGGTGATTTACAGGTTCGAGGCTTTGCCCGTCCACGTAAATTTAATGGCAGAATTATACTGTTGATTATTTTTTTTATAGAAGTATATTAAAATATTATTATTTTTTTTAAAAAAATATTTTTAAAATTAGTAATAATATATATATATATATATTATAATAGTGTAATTATTATTTTGCCACTTGATCATTTTACTTTTAGCATTTGCTTGAAGATGATTTTTTTACCATGATATAAATATTTTTTAAAAATAATACAAGGTTATTTTAGTAAATGTATTTTTTTGCTGCATAACAAAATTACTAATTTCTTGTGCAAGCAAAATATTATTATATACAATTACTTGCGTAGATTTACAAAAAGTCGCAGTGTTATTTTAGTTTCAAGTTTATTTTCCTTTTAAATATACAAGAAGACTTCCAGAAATAAAAAAAGTGAACTTTCACCACAGTCGTGACAAGATTTATGTATATATTCCAAGAACAAGAATTACAATATACAGAAACTGAAATGAAAGATGGACCGACATATGCCTCACCAAGGTCAATAATCAACATAGTATCAAGTAGCTGGGAAAGATCTGGATTACTCTTTGTAAGATTAGAGCAATCATGCATGGAATTCGTAAGTATTAATGTATGGAGAAATAAGCATGCCTCCCCCAGAAACAATCAAACCTTACTGGAATCAGCATCCACAAATCTAATGAAGTGGGGTCTTGTTTCTAGATTTAAAAACGCGTTAGGTTTCCTAAGAATAGAGTTCACATCACACTTTGCATGCATCGCCGACTGACCTTCTTCCTAGGTCATGACTTTTGATGATGAAAGCGCACCAAATTCTTTTGTTTCCTTTCGATTTGACTTCTCCATTAGCCATTAATATGTTTTAAAACAATTTGTGTAAATAAACTTCAGCGAGACAAGTAGTCCCAGTTTTGTTAGGTATCTTTATGTTTAGAAGCAATAAAAGAAGGATATAGACTATCGACCAGCATATACCGAACTGAAAAGCAAATACCTCGGAGGTCTAATTGTTTAAAATATGTAACTTGCAAACCGAAGGCCAATTCTAGCAAAGTTCAAGTTTTGTTTTTAATCTCTATTAATGATCGGCTACCCACTCCAAAATTGGAATTTCATAAAACTTCACTCCATGTTCTAGCATGAGATTAGAGTTCTACACCGAGTATGCGTCAAGGAGATTCTTAGTTCGTAAATCTACTCAGCTAAATGTTAAGGAAAAACATCGAAGTTGTTGTTGTTTAATGTTTTCAACTCAATAGTTCAAGATGAGATGAACCGGAGCTGTTCTCTTGGCATTGAGTGTCTTGCCGGTCTCCATATCAATCCAGCTATCGAACAGTAATTGAAAATATTTTGGAAAGTGAGTCGGTAACCAAACAATGGATTGGAAGGAGAGGCATATTTTCAACTCACTAGTGGACATAAGATGAACATTGTGTAACCCCTGCAATTTTCCAGGGAAGTGTAAATATGGGCGCTTTACCGTCAAAAGTATTCTGTCTTTATTCTAGAAAATGTGTTGCATAATTGTGTAAAAGCCAACGATGCAATAACTATTCGATTTGCGATTGATAGCGAGAGGTTCGTCTGGTTACTTGAGGTGTCATCACTAGCTAGCTAGCTAGCTAGATTCGTGATTCTTTAGTACAGTTGTGACTTGGCTTGTCTCACGATAGAAAGCTAATGCACGATGAAGCAGAAGCACAATGAATTTTGGTGGCCGCCAATTCATTTGAGGAATCATTATGTAGGATAATAATATAAATTATATTTTATAATTTTATTTATTTAATATATATTTTAAGTTATTGAATCGTAATTTTTTGAATATGATATTAAAGTTTTGTTGTTTAAATGGTGATAAATTTAAATCTCAATATTTTCATCTTTTTTTTTATAATTTAAATTAATTAATATCATAGGATATTAATATAGGATATTAATGTAAGTTTATACAAGTTTTAAATTTAATTTATTTGAGAGAAAGTGTTAAAAATAATATAAATCATATATTGATGCAAGTTTTAATCTCAAAGGAATTTCATTTTAGATGATATTTTAAAAAATAATATAAATTATATATTTACATATTTCACTTAAAGAGATGTATTAAAAAATAATATAAATTATATATTAAAATCTCATCTAACAACTCAAACTTTTAGATTGAGATGATTTTTTAATAATGAATGATTTTTTAATAAATTAATTAGTGTTTATTTGAAAGTTTTTTTTATCTTTAATCAGCTTTCTTAAAAAAAATTATATATTTCTTGAAGTTTCTTTTGCAATAAGATTCGAGCATGATTACTTTTCATCATGATTTATTACATAAAATATATTTCTTTCATAGGCTAGAGATCTTATGTAAAGCTTGATGAACTAGTTGAGTAATTTGAGCTTCATCCCGCGTGGTCCTTGTATTTTAGAATTTTGATCCTTGCTTTATTTTACCTCAATAATTAATTCAATATTTTAACTTCATAATATGCAATATGGAATGATTGTTAAATACAATAATAATAATAATAATAATAATAATAAACATTTTTTTAGTTACGTCACGACATTCTTGAGATGTGAAATTACAATAAGAAATCAAAACTCTTGTCAATATGTTATAATTGACTTGTTTCCGTCAATCAGCAATCGAGACAAACCTAAAGTTAAAAAATCTCTCCCTGTTACAATTTATTGATTGGAAGAGTTGGCAAGCTATTTCCTTCTCATAGACCAAAGTCTCGATTACGAATCTTTGCCGAAAGTTTCAAATTTCAAACCTTTGTTTAATTCTGGGTTACAATCACGAATATTTTACACATAAATCAATTTGGCTTGTCTATTATTGTTCGAGAGTCAAGATTAAATAAGAGCTGCTCATGTCCAACCTAAGGGTTTTGATGGCTACCGGTTCTTGGGCTCTTCCTGGTTTTGATAAAACAATCCACTTTTTGTCCCCCACTGCACCTTCCAGAGAAATACCCTTTTTGAAAGGGCTCATTGGCCATTGTAAAACTGTCTCCATGCACCATGAAAGCAGTTGGAGATACAGTCTTTGAACTAAAAAAACAACAGATTTCTCATAAACACAAAAATTGTAAGTGCTCACAGTTCTCAAAGGAGAAGAAAAAAAATTCAAGTCGAGCCTGTAATAATATCATGGTGTCGTTTTATTGACAATGTAGTAAAATTACAGGACAGCATAGTGCTACAAAAGTTATGTAACAATCGCGCACAGAACACTATGCATATGTGATGAAGTAGAAAATCCAAGCAATTGACATCGGCCAAGAGAAAAGGTCCAGAAGTTTTCATGGAAACTTCAATAAAATAAACTTTTAAAGGCAGAGGACAATGTTTTAGCGTACAGGGTTTCATGGAGATGATTTAATTACCAAACTCTTTTATATAGTTTCAATGTAGCAATCACTTTAAAACAAGACAGTTTTTGTTTCGTCGTCAAGAAATTCAAGCCTTGATTAACTAATTTTTTAGTATCTAAATTGACTTGGGACAACATTAAGCAATTGCTACCTATCACAATGCAAAGAAAGGGGAGTGGAATTTGCCAAAATGCAAGCCGCAATGCATTGCCTATCACATATAACAGTTGCTTTTCGTGCCAAATTAAGAAACCACAAAGAAATTTTTAGTTAACTACGACATTAATGGAAGGAGAAAAGTAACATTCGAATTTTAAATTATGATTTCATTAAAAACAATTAATTAAGCACCTAACCTAAGATCTATATGTCATCTCCCGACCAAACATGTATTAATCCCCACTTCAACATGGTTGATTCCATAACCATCATTATCTTATAATTGTTCTCATGTGTGCCGTGGATAAACTTAGCAGATGAAATTTTTCAATTTCATTTTGGAAAATTACCCTTTTCCTAACAGGAAGAGTACATGTAACGGAATTAAAATCCAACATGAATACGCAGATGAAAAGCATTGCTGGAAAGACATAATGGATAGTGGCAATTTGTGGAATAGCATCAAATTTAGTAGCAAATGCAAAATCGATAGCATTAGCCTATGTGAGTATTGAACTGATGCGAGTTTAGACTTGAACGATAGACAATCCAAGACAGACAGCAAACACAACAAATTCAACAACATAAAATGACAGTTACACAACAATGTAGTGAGTTGTTATGTCAGTTATGATCATAGCTTTATGAGAAAAATAAATGTCTAGATCATGGAGGCATGACTACTAAACATGAAAGCATGACTGAGATTGCTTTCTAAGACACTAAGATCATAAAAATATATAACAAAACCATTCACTAAGTTAATGAAAATATGAGAAAAAAAGCACCTCACTACTTTCTAAAATATAGAAATGATACTTATATATTTTGGAACTTTTCATATGCTTGTTTTTAAATAGGTTACATAGTCTTGATTGTGTAGGGAAATGTTAGCTTGGGTGTATAATATGTTAGTTTTGTATATACTATTCAAGTTTTGTGCATAGAACACATGCATACAAATTTGTGTATTTTTTTGTTGTTTTGAGATTAATAAAGATTGAAATTGATTTATGTAATAATACGTGTGCTTATTTAGGTTATATCCTTTTTAATTATGTGTTTCACTTGTCTCGTAAAACGGAAGAGTATAAAAAAAAAATTAGACGAAGAAAAACACTTAATTATTAGATAAAAATGAGTAGTTGAAAAAAAAAAAAAAACTGAATCCGAGAAGAAGCTAGTCTGCCGCATAAAAGCTGGAAAATTTCGACCATAATTTAACCCTGTGACAGTACTGTGATGGACTCGAAGGTGTCATTCACATCATCCCCGAGAAAAGGCCTTTTGTTTTGTAATTGTCCACACGACGAAAATCCCAGTCTCCAAAACTAACACCACGTATTCTCTTACAATTAATGCATTTTTCCAAGCATAGTATTTAAGCAACACAAATAAAGGAAACTCCACAAGATTGACCGCAACTCCCTCCCTCGCCTTCATCAATTAGTTCATTGATCTTTCAAGTTTACAATTATAAGCCATTGAAAGCGATTGAAGCCCCAAGCCAAGATAAACAGAATTTATTAAACAAAACATCATGGTTTTTCTTCGGCTTCTTGTCCAGCTATTTATTTCCTTCATTTTCTTGCGATCCAAACAATGTTTCTCTTCAAATCAATCACCAATAATATTACCTCTAAGAACCCAAAACAACCATCATATCTCAACACGAAGACTCTTCTCCAATAGTTCTTCAAAAACCACGGGCAAGCTCTTATTTCATCACAATGTTACCCTCACTGCCTCTCTCACCATTGGCACGCCCCCACAAAACATTACAATGGTTCTTGACACAGGCAGTGAGCTTTCTTGGCTCCGTTGCAAAAAAGAACCGAACTTTACATCCATTTTTAATCCTCTTGCCTCCAAAACATACACTAAAATACCTTGTTCTTCACAAACCTGCAAGACACGAACCAGTGACCTTACCCTGCCCGTTACTTGTGACCCGGCCAAGCTCTGCCACTTCATCATCTCTTATGCTGATGCCTCTTCCGTTGAAGGCCACCTCGCATTTGAAACTTTCCGGTTCGGATCGTTGACGCGGCCCGCTACTGTTTTCGGGTGCATGGACTCGGGCTCTAGCTCCAATACAGAGGAAGATGCAAAGACAACCGGGTTAATGGGCATGAACCGTGGGTCATTATCATTTGTGAACCAGATGGGATTTAGAAAATTCTCATATTGCATATCGGGTCTTGACTCGACCGGTTTTTTGCTTCTTGGGGAAGCCAGATACTCGTGGCTTAAACCCTTAAATTACACTCCTTTGGTTCAAATTTCGACCCCTTTACCCTATTTTGATCGGGTCGCTTACTCGGTTCAGCTTGAGGGAATAAAGGTAAATAACAAGGTTTTGCCTTTGCCCAAATCGGTGTTTGTACCGGACCATACCGGAGCAGGGCAAACCATGGTCGACTCGGGTACCCAGTTCACGTTTTTATTGGGTCCGGTTTATAGTGCCTTGAGAAAAGAATTTCTATTACAAACGGCAGGGGTTCTAAGAGTTTTAAACGAACCTCAGTACGTGTTTCAAGGAGCAATGGATCTCTGTTATTTGATTGACTCAACTAGCTCTACCCTGCCAAATCTACCGGTTGTTAAGTTAATGTTTCGGGGAGCCGAGATGAGTGTATCGGGTCAAAGATTGTTGTATCGGGTTCCGGGTGAAGTTAGAGGGAAGGATTCAGTGTGGTGCTTTACTTTCGGAAACTCTGACGAGTTGGGAATTTCATCGTTCTTGATTGGTCACCACCAACAACAAAATGTTTGGATGGAGTATGATCTTGAAAATTCTAGGATTGGATTTGCGGAGTTAAGGTGTGATCTTGCTGGTCAACGGCTCGGCTTGGACGTCAAGAATTTAGCATGACTACTCTGCGCCGGGTCAGCTCACACGTGGGGCTAATAAAGTCTATATATTTTCAGTAGAAAAAAAAGGGAAAAGGCCCTTTATTACCCGTCTTTGATGGATGGGGTGCCACCCTATTTTAAAGAGAGTTCCATGTTTTTTGGGGGCGTTGTGGAGTGTGGGGATTGGATTTTGTGATCTCAATTAAATGAGCCATCGTCCAGTCCATGGTTCACCACGATGCCTAGTCGTGGCCCACTGATCGGACAGTGGCTGTGCGTGAAGAAAATTTGGGATTTTGGAGCATCAAATGCACTGCTCAGTAATATATTTTTGTATCTTAAATAATATATTTAAAATATGATGCCAATTGGGATTCAACTCCCTTCCATTGCTTCCATATTTGTTATTCTCTGAATCTCTGTTGAATTTGGTTTGGTTTGTGTCAGGTTACTGAGTGATTTTGTCTTCATGTTTCAAAAATGATTAAAAAAATATTAAATTATTTTGAATTTATTTTTTAATATTTTCATATAATTTTGATATATGATGTCATATATAAATTTTAAAAATAAAAATAATATTTTAAAAAATAACTGTTATAATAATAATAATAATAATAATAATAACTAATGAAATATGATTAATTTGGTTTAATACTGGGGGCAGTTGGCTTGTGGGTGCCATGCCAACACATTTTGCTCTGTTCTGCACTTTACAACTAGCAATAGTGTAAAGTTGCCCTATCGGCTGTTCTGGAGAGCCATTTGATTGTGAAATTTCACCAATCTCCATGTCTCTGTCCAGCCAGCGGTTCTCCTGTTAAGGTACTCTCCTGTCTTTTGATGCAAATGGACGGCTAGTAATCATTGAAGTTCACGATGTGATTTGTTAAATTGTTTTGAAAGTATTTTTAAAAATATTTAATTTTTTAAAAAATTAATTTCATATTATTTGATATATTA
>Ga0307515_10011266_pt1 | contig 16977 bp, 8 predicted proteins | sample 17_EM_MG_FD_194513 | JGI IMG/M metagenome (GOLD analysis project Ga0307515, IMG submission 194513) | Populus trichocarpa ectomycorrhiza microbial communities from riparian zone in the Pacific Northwest, United States - 17_EM | ecosystem: Host-associated > Plants > Roots > Unclassified | place... | reverse complement strand
AAAAATTATTTTTATTTTTTTATTTCAATCTTGATCTTTATTCTTTTGATTATTTTTTGATCATTTTATTCAATTAATTTTTATTTTCAATTTCATCTTTAGTAAAAAATAAGATTTATTTTGTATTTTAATTTTGACCATCATTCTCTTAATTGTCATTTTTTGTTTTGAATTCTTTTGTGTAATTGATATTCTTTTTCAGATAGTGTGTTTCCAATATAATATCCTGATTTATAGGTTTGAAAAGTTAATACAAGCTGACATCTTTTTTTTTCTTATTTTCTTCTCAACTTTGTGATTGTTTATGTTTTTCTTCTATTGAGTTATTCTTATCCAATGACCTGAGTTTCGAGTTTGACAAGTAAACTCAGATGGACTTGCCCTTTATTTCTTGAGTTACATGTTTTTCATGCTAACTTAAATTGACTCGAACTGTTTTTTTATCCTTTTTCTTCACTCAATCTTATCTTTTTATATTTGAAAATTAAAGTACATGATTTTTCCTCGTTTACAAAGTTATTTTTCTTCATGTTATTATTATCATTTTTTTTAATATGATCCATTTGTTGTTATTATTATTATTTTAATTAATTAAATTAAAATCAATTTATTTGATTTAATCCTGTTTATGATTTAAGTTATAATTTTTTCTCGTTCTTTTTATGATATCTGAATATTTTATTTATTTATTTTTAAGAAAAACACCCCGCAACCTAGCGCGGGTACACGGATAGTTATTTTTCAATTTATCGTGACTCACTAAAAAATATTAAAAGACGGACTGTGGTAACATTTGATTAAAGTCAAATCAAATATCATGTAAAGTAGGATTTTGATTTTATCTCAGTTCAAAAAGAAAACTAATTTATGTATTGTAGTGTAAACTTTGGATCTGTCGGCAAGAAAAATATAAAAAAAACGAAAGAAGAAAATAAAAATTACAGAGAATGCCATTACCCGCCATCATGAATACCTTTTCTGACAGAGACAGACATGATTAAACTGCCTTATTATCCATAACTAACAGTTGCAGATCTCACTCTCTCTCTCCTCCTGTCAGTCACAAATCTAAGAAAAACACAACACAGAGACACAGAAAATGGACGGTCTGATCAAGGGCCTCATGGACGTGGCGCTCGACCACCTCGGTCAAAAAGACGATGAATCCCGGGATGAACGCACCAGATCATCCTGGGCTGAGGTTATTACCACACCTTATGTCTTTCTCGGTCGGCCGCATGTCCTTCATTCTCTTGTTTTAATGTATGTATAAGCATGTATGTAAGTATGCATGTATGTTTTGTTGCTAAAATGCGCAGGTGGTATCCGGCGAGGAGCAGGACGATCGGCAAAGTCAAGCGTATAATCGGAACAATCAGTGGGAATCACAGGAGGTTTTTTCTTTATATTTTATTCTCTTATTGATTGAATTTTGAAATTGAAATTGCGCATTGGGTTTGGTTTATTAGTTTTTCTTCTTCACTATTGGCAGAGCGAAGGAAGAAGAAAAGAGGGGTGGGAGACCGAGGGTTCGAGACGACCCCAAAAGGTTCTTTCTTTTTATTTTATTTTTCTATAATTTCATATTTTTAAGTTTCAAGAGGATCATTTAGAATGTTAGGTCACTTACCCTCAATACCAAACATGAGAACGATGGTGGATTTTTAATTAAAGAGGAGGAATAATAATAATAATAATAATAATAATAATAATAATAATAATAATAATAATAATAATAATCTATCTACGCGGAAAAGATTAATCAGAGGATGATGATCTGCCTTTTTCATACAGTGATGTTAAAGGAATTGTGCCTATAAAAAGTAAAAACAACCTTGATGTTACAGGAAAGCATAGCATTATGCGGTTAATCTGCCCTTTTGTTTCATTTGATTCCATGTTTCTGTGCTCAATGCTTATATGTATTCATCAAAATACCAAATATTTTATAGGCCATGAATGAAGGGTATGGAAGAAATGAAGGTTTAGAAGAGCAACATGATTATGGCCCGAACCATTGGAATAGGAAGGTTGGTTACTGGATTTTGCGATGCATGCTTTGATTTACTCTAATATCATATGATTAAACCATTATTTTCTCATCTTTAAATTTCTCACACAGGAGGATGGAGGAGAGAGTAATGATGGTTGGGAGACCGTGGGGAAAAAACATCCTCAACGACCACACAAGGTATTTCTTTTATAAGGTACATGGCGATGTAATTGTTAGCAATGTTTTGGAACGTAAAGACCAGTAGGGAATATGATGTATTTCTATAAAGTATATTGCAATGTACCTTTTGGCATGTAATTAATGTTTGGTGCTGGCAATTTAAGATTTTTAGCTTTGATTTGGCAAAAAAATCCTGTGGTCCAAGAGACCTAAATTTGGCCACTTTGTTGAAAGCTGGGTCACGGAAGGGCGTGTGATATTAATCAGCTATAGTGATGCTAAATACAAGTTGCAATGTCTATTATTGATTTTCTTGAATAACTTAAAATTTGTACTTGTATCAGAATTGTTAGTTATTGCTTTGTCGCCCTGCTTATTGGATTGCAGAATCTTAAAAGAGTCTGAAATATGTGTATTCAAAGATGATTTTTCCTAGTCACAAATATGCTTGATGATTTGTGATATTGTACGAAAAACTTGTTACCTTTTCTTCTCCTAAGACTTAGTAGCTGGTTTTTTATTATTATATTTGACAGATCCAGATGGATCAATGGAATGGATACAAAAGACCTCCGAGTGAACAAGAATACTCTAATGAGGTTGAAGAGAGTGCAGGAATAGGACCTACAAAAGAGGAGCTCGCTGACTTGTCACAAGCTTGCAACAGGCTTTGGGAACTTGACAGAAACCGTTTGGCTCCTGGCAAGGATTATCGGATTGATTGTGGGGAGGGGAAGAAGGTCTATGAGAAAGAAGATATGGCACAAGAAAGCTTATTTAGCTGGCTGAGTGATGATGTACTTAGGAGGCCAACTTTTTCTCGTTTCTGTTCACTTCTGGACAATTATAATCCAAATCAAGGGAGCAAAGAAGTTATTACATCTGAAGAGAGGCAAGAGCAAGCTGCTTTTATAGAAGAAATCAGTAGAACTGCACCGATTAAGTATCTTCACATGTATCTTGCATCCAAAGGCATTGTATCTGAAAATTACCAAGATTTTAAAAGAATATTGACTAGTCTCTGGTTTGATTTATATGGTCGAGGTGGTACATCCAGCTGCTCTTCTGCTTTTGAGCATGTTTTTGTGGGAGAAATTAAGCAGCGTGGGGAACAAGAAGTTTCTGGCTTTCATAACTGGCTTCAGGTATGCCTAGAGTTTATCTTTCTAAATTTTCTCTTATATTATTTATATTTTATTTATAATTTTTATTCGAATGTTGTTTCTCTGCCTATGGTGGCTTCTCTTGTTTAAAGCGTGTCTTATTCTTGCATGCTCGGGCTCCTTTAGTGTCTTTTATTGAACTGACTCGCTCAAAGGAGAAATTGTAATCCATGAGTAATAAGGAAACTGTTATCATCAAGGATGGTTGATATCTAACCTCGCCTCAAGTCTATCCATAGTTAAACTTTTTCATAAAATGCACCTAAAGTATGTTGATTATTTATGATGGTTATTATTTATAAGATATCTAACCTTGCCTTCACTGGAAAGATTCAAGAACAAATCCGTGATTGCCAAAAAGAAGGGTTAACATCTTTAAAGATTTTATGGCTTTCTTTTTTTCCACTTTTAGTAAATCAGAGAAATATCAGTAAACAACAACACTGGATACTGTTTCCTTTTGATCTAATTTTGTAAATTCAAGGTCTTACTTATTTGAGCTACTGGTTAGATAACATGCAGAAAGCTGGTCATTCATCATCAACCTAAAATCAGCTGATTCATCAGTAGTTTCAATATTTTCCTGGAATCGTACTCTAACACATGTTATTGAGTTTGCATTCTAGAACCCAGAAAGGGATTAGATTGTATGATGATTCTGCATGTTGAGTGCTTAAACAAATACTCTTGTGGATAGTTTTCCCCTTTTCTTCTCTCTCCCTTTCTTTCTTGTTTTCCCCTTTTTATATGGTTTGCTTTCATCTTTTGTTGAGAAATGCTTAAGAGTTGTATGTCTGATTTAATGCTTTCTTTTTCACTCAATCAGTTCTACCTGGAAGAAGCGAAGGGGGCTGTTGATTATCAAGGTTATATTTCTCCTCGGAGAGGTGGACAGATTGTAAGTGTTCTTATTCTAACTTTTGTTCCAGTAGAATGCTGAGATGCAGATGGTAATGAACTTCAATTTCAGAGGAGAAAAGAAAATCCTTGCAGTAAATAGTACCTTTATTATGTGTCATCTGCATTTATGCTATTTATCCCTACTTTGCCATGATTCCTGATATTCCTGTATTAATAGGGATGTCTTCTGTTTGTCACTGAATGAGACTCCGCTTTCTCTATGGTTTACTCTGCCTCGTTTTAACTCAACTCAGCTAAGCCCACCAGTTTGGTATAATCTATCTAGTTGCCACATGTGGAAGATGCAATTTAATGACTGTCCAAGTTCTTATCATAAGCTTAATAATGATTTTATATAAAATTTCTCGCTTTGACATGTTTATTTCTTGAGCCCAAACTCATGTGCCTTACCTAATAAGGGGTAGACTGTGTATAGAGGGAAGCATTCAGTTGTTGGCATTTAAGTTCCTGGTTTTTATGGCTGCAATTAATGTCGACCTACTTCCAAGTTCATCTTGTTGTTCCTATAGGACAATATTAATCAAGATACATACTGTCGGTCATAATATTTGATATAGAAAGTCATCAAAGAAACAGTTTTTTATCCCCATTTCCAATTTGGGGTTTATCGCACTATTGCTCTGCTCGACTATTATGGAATCCAAATGTTGCAGATGAATGCTTGTTCTGCATTGAATTGCTGTTGCACCTTGTACAAAATCTGACCTTGATTATTTCCATCCCGCAGCCTGACTCAGAGAGCCAGGTGCTTACAATCCAGTTTGAATGGAATGGAGTTCTGAAATCTGTGTCAAGCACCTTACTTGGAGTGAGTCCAGAGTTTGAAATCGCGTTGTATACTCTCTGTTTCTACGTGGGTGGAGAAGATAATTACGTGGAGCTGGGACCTTATCCTGTTAACATCAAATGCTACCGCTTCGGAGATAGAATTGGGTCTGTGTTTCCCGTAGCGTAGCGTTGAATTTAGATTTCTCGAAGTAGGCTACATGAATGTGCCTGAAAATTCTTATGAAAAAATTGTATGATGGAAACCAGTTTTTAAGTAGTTCAATTGTCTCTAATAAAAAAACGTGAAGACACCTACTGCCATGTAAAAAACTGGAATAATTACAGACAGGATTGTACTTAACATGGCTTTCAGATTCAACCATGATGTGTTCTAGTGTTACAAATGCAGGTTCAAATATTCTTGGATGCTTTCACATTTATTTATAATGCTGTTCTTTGTACTGATTTTTACCATATGTCAATCCATTATGGGTTCTCAACTTATCTGGCTAGCATAATAAAAAATATATTTCTGTGAGACCTGCTCTGCTCACACGGGCAAGAATCTAAATGCATCAATTTTTTTTTTTTAAAAACCAATTGCAGGTCACTAGTGTTACTCACCTGCTGACAAATACTAATGTGGTAATTTGATTTCTTTTTTTCACGCTCTGCTAGTTCGGTAAAAAAACTCCTTGTCTGGCTGGCTTCACAAGTTTTTGACATTAGCCACCGGCTTTTATTTATGTCTGGATGGTGGCGAGCATGCACTGTTTTCAAGATCCAAATCCAACATGAATGTAACTCCGGATCTTGGGTATAAATGTTGATTTCCCAAAACATCTCATTTTCCAGTTTCCAATACGATGACATTCCTTAAATACAAACATACAAGTGCTTCTTTTTCACTACTACTTCTGTTTGAAACACACAGAAAGGAAAACCTTGTTGCAGAAAGACCCTCCTCTGTTTTTTATTTTGATAGATTTTTTCTTCCTGATATTTCAAATTTGAGTCGGTGAAGTGGCCCGCAGACTTTTGAAGTTGGGAATAGACAGACGTCTGAAAAGGACATACAGGTGTTTGCGAAAGAGGGCTCTGGATTAGAAAATATCAGCAAGCAGGAACCTCAATAATGGGAAAAGTTCTGATGCAGCCATGAAATATCTTGTAGGAGTTGTCCAGGAAGATTTTATTTTATTTTTCTCGTGGTGGAGTCACCTACTGTATCCCAGGCGATATTCCTAAAATATCAATAAAATTAAGCTTGACACAAAAATTGATAATGGGGGCCCTTAACTGCATAATATAATCACAGAAGCATTCAAATTCATGTTCCCCAGCCGAAATGTATGACCCGATGAAGGAGCATGGTACTTGGGCATGACCTTACAGGAAATGGATGAATCTCTCTAGTTTTCGCTTGCAGGACGGCTCTGTCCTTACAGACAGGCCTGACTTCCTGTAGGCAACGTGATAACAAAAATAACAAACTTTTTTTTTTTTTATTAATATGAATGTTTGGATTAATTTACCAACACCTCAACTAATTTCACGAATCTTGGAATTTATAACTATATAAATCTCCAGTAGTCCTAAAAAGACTCGAACTTGAAACTATTGAGAAACAAATCAAATATAAATATGACAAGTTAAGCTATCCCTTAAAATTAAAATAAAATAAAATAAAATAAAACTTCGTACAGGAACAACGTGCCTAACACCTGTATGAACCAGAATACTCCTGCTAGAGGGAAAAGGTAGGAATCTGGGGAATAAGAAAAGAAAAGGGATTATATGAAAGAAAAAAAGTATAGCACATCACACATTTTGTCATTACGGAATAAAATATACAAATATTTCTTAATCCAACGCTAACTTAATCATCGAAAAGACTTATGAAGTCCCTGAACTGGTTTAGCTTTCTATTTCAGAAGCCTGGAAATTAAACTGACATGGAGCGTTATTTAATATTTAATTATGAATTAGATGGACAAAACTACGTTCAAGATGAGGTCGGGTACATTAATAAGTTTTTTTCTTTTTTAAACAATATCGACCATATTTGATAATAATCAACCATAATTGATCAAACAGGATTCTGTTGAAAATTGTATTTGTTTTCCTAGTTGTTTTATAAGTTATTTCCTAATTAAGTTATAGAGTTTTAATTTTATTTTTCTAGTTAGCAGCCATAGTCTTATTTGATTTGGGTTTTCCTATATATATATGCTGGGTTTAAGTTCTTATATCAATAACTTCATGTATTAGTTTGAAAATACATCAAGAAATAATCGAAATTTATGAAACAAAGACTCTTAGAGTATATCAAAGTTTTCTCTATAATTTTCTCTACAATTAAAAGTTGTAAATTTAAACTTGAGAACTCCAAATTTTTTTATCTACAATTTAGGACGTAAAACTTTAGGGATGTTGAAAATTATATTTATTTTCCTAGTTGTTTTAAAATTTATTTCATAATTAAGTTATAGTGTTTTAATTTATTTTTTCTAGTTAGGAGTCAAAATCTTATTTGGTTTAGGTTTTTCCTATATAGGGTGGGTTTAAGTTCTTATATAAATAGCTTCATGTATTATTTTAAAAAGACATAAAAATCAGATTTATGAAATAAAAACTTTTTAAAGCATATTGAAGTTTTCTTTATAAATTTCTCTACAATTAATAGTTATAACCTTACACCCAGGAATCTTACTTTTCTCTCTCTGCACGATAGTAAAACTTTAAAGATTGATCACCTCTAAAGCTATACGTCAAGGGTCTTAAAAAGGCTTTTCTATAATACGACACATAATATATAATATAAACTCCAATTATAAACTTGAATCTTAAAATTATAAGTAAAATATTTTAATTAACTATATATTAACAATTTCAATCAAGTAGTAATTAACAATATAACACAATTAAAATAAAAATAAAATAAACAATAGAAAAGTCCAAACACCTTTATTTTATTCACATGGATTCCTCTACTTCTTGGACAAATCGACCCACTTACTTCGTCATTTACAAGAAACAAGTCCCTTCAAATTTTGATAGACCATTTAACATTAATTACTCCAAGAGTCAAGCATGCCAATTTACAACTTTTATTCTATATATTTGATAGCTAAAACAGAGTAATATATCAATTGATATATTAATAGTTTACATAAGAACTTGTAAAGAATAAATATGTATTTTAATTTTACGGTAATGAAATTCACAAATAACTTGTATCGTTAAAAAAATTATAATAATTATAGTTAAAATCAAGCTCTTAATTATCAAATTGCACAAGTTTTGCAAGATTTAAATTTAAAATAATGAAAATGTTAAGGTACATATTACCAGAATGCACAATTTTATATTTTTTCCAAACTCGTAAAATCGATCTGATTTTACCAAGTTTGACCGATTTTACTAGTTTTTGAGTTTTAATTCGATTTAACATGTTAGATACATATTGACTCGTAATATTATAAGATTTTAAGAGTCAACTCATTTTTTTGGTGATATTATTATATGTTGTGTTATGAACGGAAAGAAAATGACAACAAAACCTTACCACGACTCCCTCATGTTTGTACTCCATGGGAGTTGGATGGGGAAATGAAGAATACGATACCAGATCCTAAAGCTAGAAGCATATGAAAGTAATTGTTGTCCACAATTACATAATTATTAGACAAGTGAATGTATATGTTTAGTTTAATATAATAATTATAACTCGAGATAAATTTGTAATCAAACAAAGTTAACATGTATATTTTGCTCAGACTGGGTTATGCTTTGATGTACAACTTGTAACTAGGTAAGCAATTAGGAAAAAAAAGATATGTAATCATTATAACTTGATACATGAGTGGTATACATTAAAATTTACCAAAAAATTATGAAGTTTGGATAAGGAAAAAACATGTTAAACTTGATTGTAGACCAGACTTGATAAAGTTCAGACTTGTATAAATAATAGATCATGTCACCTCAAACATGTAAGTTACTGGAAGTTATCTTAAATGAAATAAAATGAATGGGTATTTACTGAAAATTACCTTAAACTTTTCTATTTAAGGAAGGATATCAGGCAAAAAAACAAAAACAACAACAACTGTGCAACTACTCAATAACAATTGCATCACAATTCATTTAAGTTTGTAAGAATTTAACTTGTTTATCAAGTAAACATGTAATTAATTATAGGTTGATAACAAAATGCTTATAACAATAAGTTTATAATTGTAGGCTAACAACAGTAGACTTGTAATTTTTATTATCAAAAAATTCAAAAAAAATACAGAAATATATCCTTTGAAATCAAGAAGAACTCCATAATTAATTTAATACTCCCTTAATTGAAGCCGGCATAAAAAAAAAACCTAGGGAACAATGAGCTAGGAAAATATACTTGAATATCACTGAAAATAAATAAGCATAACAAATAAAACGGAAAAGTTTGTCTCTCTTAAAATAAAGCTCGTTATGTTGCTAGCATTCCACGGCATTGCCACCTAGAAGGCTGGGATGCCGGGTTATCATCAATGGATACAGCTCATGCAATGGAGAACCAAGAAAAAAGAGCATGTGAACTTTGAACATTTGCGGGGGGGGGGACCCTTGAGCCAATTGCCATGCAAGATGACAACAGTAGCTTCAATGTTTCAGTGCGAAAGAAGTTAGCAAAAGGGGTCTATTCCTCCCGTCCAAATTCAGTCTTAATCCATCTCCAAAGAAAAATATAGCAAGATCCTGTTATTGTCGAGATGATATTGAAACTTGATTCTCCATGAGAGAGAGAGAAACACCGACACCGGCCAATGAAAGTTAATCCCATCTCTCCCCTTTCAATTTCAAATTTGTATTTGCAGAGAGAGACAAAATCAACCAAACGAAGTTGATCTTTATTTTTCTCCTGCATTTAGATTTTTCCACTAGATTTAGATACATAGAGAAACAACATTCCCTTCTCTTTTGGCGTTGTGGACTTCAGAATGAAACCAAATGCATTCCTTTCGGGATTGTAGATTTTAAAGTGAAATCAAATTTACCCTGACGGAAAATGACGAGTTGCCGGAGTTTCTACCTGGAAAATGCATCCCCGCTAAATGTTTAACCCAAGAACAGGCATATCATACAAGAGCCTGCACATGAAGTTATGCTTAACCCAAGAACAGAAATGAGGAATTCCCCCATAGATGATTGTCACAAAATTACAAACTTCATGATGCAATGTTTTCTCAGTAGCCAACACCTGGGACCGTTGCTTGGTATTTTTTTAATGGTTTTATAATAACAAATCCAGGTAACAGTAGCGTGCTGACAACCTAGAGGTTATGGATTTGAGTGCTAGGAGGCATACCTATTTTCTTAAATGTGACGTGTATTATCATTTGTGATTTTTTTTTTAAATATAAAAAATAAAAGGCTGGTCGACATGCTATTTGCTTTCTTAATAAGCAAGAAAATAAAACAAAACCAGGAGGCCTAGGCGATGTGACTGGCTCTTTGCTGTTTTCTTCTTTTTTTACATTTTAAAAATAATTTATCAAATTCACTTACTATTTATTTTTTATATAATTATTCTTAAATATCATTATAAATTTTTATTTTAATAATTTCTTTTCAATTATTATGTATTTGATATGAAAATAACTACTACTAATAAATTCTTTTGAAAAATCAATTAAAATCAATTGTTTATTATTCAAATATCTAAATAGATATATTTATGATTTTTTTAGCTTTCAATCATATAAAATATAGACATGTTATTTTGATATTTTTTATTAATTTACTTAACAATCATTATTTTTAAAAGTATAGTACTGTTGAATAAGAAAAACAAGAGATATGTTTATAGAAAAATTATTTTTATAAAAAAATTCAAAACAAATGTATTTTTAGGTTAAATAATACTGTTAAAGTTTTTTCTGAGATCTAAAAAAAAATTAAGCCACCACAATATAGCATGAACATATAAATTAGTAAAACTATAATATTGTCTTTCAATATATTAGAAGTGAACATCTCATGCGTGCGTGCGTGCGTGCGTGTAAGATTTTATCATCACTATTTGCCTCAGATATTTCTCAAAATGTGAGCAATTTAGAATGGTGAGGCTGTGACATATGTATTTTTTTTTTATGTATGTCAAAATATTTAAGTTTTAACCAATAAAATTTTGACATCTACAAAAAATATTCTACACCACTTTGGTTAACTTTCCATGTATACATATAAAAGTAAAAAAATTAAAAATTAAAACATGGACAATAAGTTGAAAAAAAGAGAATATACAAGGCAAGTTTTTCAAATCATATTTTTTTGACATAGGTTTACTGTAAATTCTGTTTTCTTAACCTAATGGAAAACCCATATTATAAACTTTAGTAATTTAAGATGCATATTGAATATTTTTCATTAAGATGTAAAAAACAAATCTTGTATATTAGATCAACCCATGTCAAAATTCTTCAAGTTGTTCAAAAGTTTACAATAGTACACGAGTACTCACCTATATATTATTTAATTCCCTGTTATTTTTTAATTAAGCCTTTTTTCTTGACAAAATTATAAAATTAAATGATATAATACTATTTCTTAAAAAAATATAGAATGATTAAAAATTCGAAATACGTAAAAAAAATATTATATATATTTTTTAAAAAATTATTACCTTAATTATGATTTAGTTTCAAGATAAACATTTTCTGAATTCAACTTTAATCAATAAAAAGAAATTTTAAAACTAATACCAAGTTAGGAAAGAAATAAAACACTATAAAAATTATGTAAAAATTAAGTTAAACATTTTTACATGTATATATGAGATCTACTGATATTTTTATTCAAATACATAATTATAACGATTATATATGATAATGAATAAATAAAATTATGATAACATAATATTAAATTACTAAATAACTGATTATATACGAATAATCAAATAACTAGATTAAATGCAGACCATACGAATAGTAAAGACACACTGCTATTGTCAATTTGTGCCCGAAAACGACATATATGTTTTCAGCTTCGGAGATCATGTCCTCGTGTCTGATTTTCACTACATGGATTGGTCTGCACAAATTCCTTTTCCACCTCTTTCATTTTGCCCTTTTCTTTCTAATTTTTCCTTTGACCCTTGTCTTTTTTCATTCACAGATCTTGTTTGTGCGCGACGTGTTTGTGCGAGAGACAGAGAGGAAGAGGTAAGATTTTCATATCCTCCACCAATTGTAATGAAGGCTGACCACTAGGGCAGCATACAGCTAAGCTCAAAAGATCGTTGCTTCAATAAAGACCATAGTATCTATGTCAAGGTGCGAAGATTCGTGATGATCTTTTCAATCAACTAGGCTTAAGTACTATATCCATCAAAACTTGTATGCTTCCTCTACGCCTATCAAAGCGCTTAATTTACCAATACATCATCCTCATTTCTCAATTTGTCTTGAAATAGGGATGTTTGGAGCCATCAGGCACGTATTAAAGTTACTGCAGTGATTAATGCTCAGCTCCGTTATACATGTGTGCATGCATATCGTCATCATCAATTGTGAAGAAAAGCTTTGAAAAGGGCAGAAAGAGCAAAGGATATCAGAATGATTTACTATACTTGCTTGTGTAATTTCAAAAATGCATCCCTCCACATGACAATGGAACTCACAACGGTCAAGACAAACAAAGCAAGCAATCACTGAAGCTTAAATTTCACGAGGTTCATTTTTATAGTGTTAAATGGTGCAACAAATTCAGAAGTGCCATAAAAAAAATTGCGTAGAAGATTATGTAGTGAAAACAGAATGGTCCGGATCACTGGGAAAAGGTAAACCTATACAAAAATATAATAAGACAGATACGGAGAATAAATTAATTCATCAATACAATAAAACCAGCTAAAAGCTAGCTTCTAACGCACATGAAAATTCGTTTGTCTTTATGGATCACAGATTAAGTATCATCAGTATTAAATATTAAATCTTGATTTGTTTCTCTAGTTGTGCTCTGTGTCGAAATCCATCTCATACCAAGCACTGATGCCAAAATGCTCAGGTAGAGAGAGAGAGAGAGAGAGTAAAACATGGTTAAGCCAGCCCTAGGGTATTTTCCATGAATATTGCTTCTAAAGGTGTCCATATTTCTCAACACTACTGGCAAAATATGGAACAAATTCATGCAAGATAAATGCAATTTCAATCTCGTTGCTGAAGAATTGCATGGCAGTGAAGTTAATTCAACTAAGCAGCCGGGCATGAATGGCTTGAAGCATACAGAAAGTAAATTCCAAGAACAACGAAAACAGAGACTTGTTGCTACCACACGTTTTCCCAATCAATCCAGTCTCTTATCCGAAGCTGAGCAGAGCTTAAAAAAGAAAAAAAAAATCAAGATTTTATCTGCCAAAGAAAATCATAAAAGGAGGAATGAAGATATATAAAGCCGAATGGAAGCAAGCATATTTTGTGGGGTAAGCCAGGTAGTGGCAAAAGAAAACCACCCATTGTTCACCAATCCAAGATATTTGATGAAGTCTGATAACAGAAGAATTGAAAAGGGAAAATAAAATCCCTCTATCACTAACTCATATATATGTTAATTAATGATGCTACTCATGTAGTCTAATAATATTCACTAGCAAGTCTAATATCCTAAAAAGCTTTTGGAGTCCATGAACTTCGTATGATAAGCACCCATTATAATTTGGAAGGGAAGTGTTGAGAAAGAAAAAATTATTAATCCAATAGTTTCAAAATAGAGTTTAGAGCAATTTTCTGCAGTTTACAGCCATTTAACTTCACAAAACATGAATTTCCTATATTCACAGAACCTATTTCGTGTGAGAAAACTATTGTGCATATAAATCGTTAATTGATTAAATTATTGGAATATCTTTAAAAGAAAAATAACATTTAACTTGTGTCTAGGGCTGTTTTTTTAATTTAACTTTTTAAAGCACTGTATAATTACTTTATTGCTTTTAAAATAAAAAAATTTTAAAACTTGACTTCAAGTACTTGTTCATAACATCATATCTTTTTTTTTTGGTTATGATCATTGGTCTTTTAAGGGTAGTATTTTAATTAATATCAATAATAATTAAAAAAAAAAAGGTTGATGATGGTTGTTTTTGGATCCTTTTTTAAAATTTAATTTTTTTTTTGCCTTCAAGATTTATTTCATTTTAATTTAAATTTGTTTCAATACAAGTTTCATGGTTTTTTCACCATCTCATACTCTATATTACGAGTTTCGCAGACCAACGACATAGCACATGTCAAAAACACTAGTACATATAAAGAAAATAGAAAAGAATATGGTGCTCACTGTTCATATGAACAATTAAATATTTCTTTTGTTTTTTAATTGTCTAAGTTTTTTTGGTCATGCAATTACATCCTTGCCAAGACTAAGACTAATTAGATAAAATTAAGCTTGGAGTTATTGTAAAAGTACCAAATTACAAGTTAAAAGACTAAAAAGTAAAACACGGAGAAAAAAAATGGCTTACCATAAATACACAACAAGTTTTATTTTGGTATGATACTTCATGTTGGTTATAGAAGAGAGAGAGACTTGGTAGAAAAGGCAAAGAGAGAAGATCGTTTTTGTCTGCTTTTCGATGATGAAACTCATCGTTTTTTTATGTCAATGAATTTCTTTTGACAAGGAGAGTTTGATGATAGTAGCTTGTTTTCTATCTTTAACATCCTTGAAAAAGAAGACTAGGCTCGGTTTAGACTTTTTTTTTTTTCGTTTGAATTTTGTTTTTTAGGGTGTTTTGAGGTATTTATGTGGTTGAGAGATATGTTTTCAAATGAAAACATGTTGGAAAATGGATTGTCCACCCTAAAAACCTCTCCCTTCATTTTTATAGCCTAGTTGATGATGTGTCGTCTGCTACAGCCGGCAACAAGTCATCTAATGTTTATTTTTTTTAAAAATAGAGGTGGACCCTAAACAAGAAAAAAATTTACCCTACGTGCCTAGGCCACCCAGGCTTACATCAATAGGTTTTTTCTTTTATGTCATTTTTTTTAATTTCACCGTTTAGTGTTGGAATTTCATAAAATTTTGTGTTGAATTTATCTTTCGATATTTAATTAGTTTTAAATTAATTTTTGTTTTTATATCATTTCATGAAATAAAATAAAAATTAATTGAATTCAATGGAGCTACCGTGAGTTTTGTATGTTAACATGTGCACTTTTTTCTCTTGATTTTTATTTTATTTTATTAGAGTACCTTACATACTATTTAATTTGAAATAAAAGTAGATAAATAGCATTCAAGTTAGAAACGTTATGCTGGGTTTAATGACAAGGTAAAAAATTTCATAACCTGTGGCCAAGATAATATGTTTTTACATTCAACAAAATTTTTATCTAACACATAGCGTAGCGTGGGAAGTAAAGCTAGTAGTAAACTGATTAAACCTTCAAGTGGGCAGGTGCAATAAAAATAAATAAATAAATAGTTTAAAAATATATTACATGCATCATTCTAGATATTTCAATTGCGTGTTGTCAAGCAAACGAGAGTCCAGGCCTGATATTTAATTACCTAGCAGCTCCTTTCCAGGAAAGAACATGCAAACACAACACGTTTTGAACCATAAGATGGCAGATTGACCCTTGAGTCAGCTTCCAACAATCGAGCCTGATTTACCCTTGATTGATTCAACGGGTGGACCATAAAAACTGAAACATTTTTTTTATTATTATTTCAAGCATAAAAATTATAGGGAAAAGGTGCGACCACGTATGCCAAAAATGACTATTCTTGATTGTTTGGACCTTTTCTCTTTTAGACTAGTGCCCACCAAAATTTTATCCTTCAAAAACCTGAGCCTGAGTTTCTGTTATAAATGAACACACAGCACGATCATTCATTCCTACATTTCTTCTCTCCGTCTTCTGTTTTTTTAAAAACCATAGAGAAACATGACTATAACGCTGCGATCTTCGACTTCTTTTATCAGTCTAAGACACACCAGAAGCCTCAAAACTCCTGATGGTTTTTCCGGCACTGTTTGCTTTGCGCAAATCAAGCCATCATGCCGTCTTCAAGCAAAGAACTCAAAGCAAGAAGCACAGCTTTCGCAAGATGATATCCTGGTGACAGAAGGAAGGAAGAGCAAGAATTGGGAGAAACTACATGCAATATCAGGTCCTGATCATAGCAGCAGCAACTCTACAGTGCCCGTGTTTGTGATGCTGCCACTTGACACAGTAACAATCGGAGGGAATTTGAACAAGCCAAGAGCAATGAATGCTAGCTTGATGGCCTTGAGAAGTGCAGGAGTCGAAGGAGTAATGGTGGATGCTTGGTGGGGATTGGTAGAGAAAGATGGACCTTTAAAATACAACTGGGAAGGGTATGCGGAGCTTGTGCAGATGGTGCAAAAGCATGGCCTAAAGCTTCAAGTTGTTATGTCCTTTCATCAGTGTGGAGGAAATGTTGGAGATTCTTGCAGGTACTTTTAAGCCTAAACCTTTCTAGTTGTAGGCGGGTTTAAAGTGAATCACAAATAAGCAATGAATTCTTAGTTTTGATATATTTTTCCCTTTTAAGTTTAAGATTGAGAGACGAATTACTCGTAAGAATATTTGTCAGATTCCTTGAGACCTAGTAAAGACCTTTTCAGACTTGACTACAACTTAAAGTTCCAAGCAGTAAACTTTTTTATTTGTAAAGTATTAGTCTTTTTTATAACAATTATATATTTCGCAGGACAATATCTTCTTTGATAAATATTCTAAATAGTGCCTAATCCCTCCTTTCTCCTGAACTTTTAGCATTCCCCTACCTCCGTGGGTGCTTGAAGAGATGAGCAAAAACCTTGATCTTGTCTACACAGACAAGTCAGGTCGGAGGAATCCTGAGTACATTTCCTTGGGCTGTGACTCATTGCCTTTGCTGAGAGGAAGAACACCCATACAGGTCTAC
>Ga0307515_10011265_pt1 | contig 16978 bp, 21 predicted proteins | sample 17_EM_MG_FD_194513 | JGI IMG/M metagenome (GOLD analysis project Ga0307515, IMG submission 194513) | Populus trichocarpa ectomycorrhiza microbial communities from riparian zone in the Pacific Northwest, United States - 17_EM | ecosystem: Host-associated > Plants > Roots > Unclassified | place... | reverse complement strand
CTATATTATAAACCTCTTTACAAATCTCCATAAGGACTTCTGTTTCTAATTATCCCCTAAGCCCCTCTGCTTTTTCTATATTTAGTTATATTATAATTATATACCCAGTTATTGTCTTAAAGGGGGTGGGTTCCCTATAGTATAGAAGCGCGGCTATGGCGGCCTAGGTGCGGTTCGCCGATAAGGGGGGATTTTATTTATTTTTAATTTTGCTTAGCCGTTAAAGGATTTAATTAAGGGTTTGCTAGAGGGGCGCCTAAGGTTTACTAGACTAGCGGAGCTATTCTGCTAGCTATATTAGTTTATTATAGCTAATAGTTACTCCCCCACAATTCTGGATACTAGACGTGTTTAGTAGGCTTTATATTTTATTAGATGCCTTCTTAATAGAGGTGTTTCCGCTTTATAGTGTGGTATTCACCCGTCTTTATTATAGAGGGCCGTTGTTAGGTATAGATCTGGCGGTTGCGCGCAAGTATAAGCTACCGTCGGTCGACGTGTATCTTTCCTGCAATACATACATCTTAGGGGGATTCTCTGGGTGTTTTTTAGGGTTCTTTTTGGTTGTTTTTAGTCTTTTTGGGCCGGGTATAGCAAGAGCTCTAATCTAGCTGCTCTTCTTTGGAAAGCACCTAAGAAATATACTAAGTATATTAATACGTTAGTATATTAATAGATCCTATATTTTTACATTCCTACGTTTCTATATTCCAAATTTATAATATAACTAGCTATATAACTCGGCTATCCCTTATACTATAGCTTAATTAGTTTTAACACCTTCCGTACTATTTTAACTAACCTATTTATATCTTTTTTTAGTAGTTATACTACTGCTAATATAAGGTCTGTAATAAAAACCCTTTACCCCTTATCTATTTAACTATTTTTTCTCTAGGATATTAATAGGACATTAGTAAAACCTTTATTTATTTTATTTAATATATACCTTTTAGGAGAGCCTGTTATATATAAGCTCTATAAAACCTATTAGTAATTCTATTTAACTATACGCTTCTAACCCTAATAATAAGTGATTTTCTTTAGATCTATAGTTTATTTTATATACGGATATAATATCTAATAGTAGAGGTACTATAGCTTAAGGGAATATATTTATAAGGAAGGACCTAATTATTACGCCTTTTAAGTATTAATAGCTTTAAGTAGTAGATAACTATAAATCTATATAGTTTTATATATATTAGTAAAGTATTTAATAAAATAAAATAAAACTTATACTTTTAATAAAGCCTTTTTTAATTTTAATAAAATTAATATTAAAACTAAGGGATAGCTATATTATAAAATTTATACCGTTTAGAAGCCCTAAGTCTTAAAAATAATATATAGACTTTTAGTAATAATAACGCGTTATGCAAATAAATGAATCAGATATCCGTAATCTCCGCTTAGCGGATTTTGCTTATGCTTTTAATAAGACGCGCTAAAGGTTCTTAGACGTGGTTTTGCAAGGAGACGGCCCTACCGTTATTCTGGCGCTAGCCAAAAAAAAAATTTCACTTCTGAGTTCGCCGAGGTAATAAGTTGGGAAGTCAAGGTAACGTATTCTATAAGCGAATTACCAACACAGCGAGTTACCCAAACCAATTCCTCACCAAAATTCTTAACAACAACTAAATAAAAAAATTATAAAAAAAAAAAATTAGGCTTTTATATATACTCTAAAGCCTATATTAAAATTTAAAATGAATAAAACTACTAGTTATTAAGATATAAGAATTTATTTTAATTTAAAGATTAAAACTTAATATCTTAATAATTATAAGGATTCATCTTATAAAATTTTAATAATTACTTTTTCTAACTAATGTTTATAATCTATTAAATTTTTAGATTTTTTTCTTTGGTCGTTGTTAAGATATTTTATTGTGAATTTTATAGATTTTGGTGAGGAATTGGTTTAGGTAACTCGCTTGTGTCGGTAATTCACTTGTGGAATACGTCATCAAATAGGCGGACTTTGCCAAGCCGTTGGACGCTGCCATGCTAAGGAATACTGATCTTCTTTTCAACAAACACACCTTCCCTCTATATCCCACCAGCCTTCTTTTCAACAAACACAACACCTTCCTCCTATACCCCACCAACATGTCTGACTCCTCCTCATCCGCATCTGACAGCTCCTCCTTGTCCGTATCTGATGACAGCTGCTCCAATCAGGTGAAGCAGACCCCCATAACAAGGCAGAGTAATCGCAAGAACACCGAGAATAACCAAAAGCTCTCGGCCCTGGAACTTTTCATCCAGATTAGTCGCACTATCGCAGCAGCCACGGAGCATCAGCTCTTGACTTACGAAGGCGTTGACTCAGAAACTGGTTCCGAAGTTGCGTATTCTCTAGATGAAGACAGAAGAGTAGAGGTGGTAGGGCATAGGTAAACTTCTACTGTAGTTCTCAAAGACTTCCTACTAATATTCCTCGATAGGGTTGGCTACAATTCGTACACCCAGACTCTACACATCAACATTATGCCAAATTTCATCCATGATTGCCATCAGCCATGGCTAAGTGAGGAAAAAGTGAGAATGATTCTTTCTGGGTTTATCACTGCCGCCGAATCTCGACTCCTAGAGATTTATTCTGGAACTAGTAAGTATTACCATCTTCTATTAAGCTTTATCTCCACTAACTTAGGATGGATAGCTATTACGAACTTTGGACCACCCTATATTAGTTCATCTAAGCAACCGGATCAGGCCATTATTCCACAAAACGAAGATATTCCAACTGTTGTAGTTGAGGCTGGATGGACAGAGTCTGTTCCGAAACTTCATCAGGATATAAGTTTGTGGCTTAAGGGCGGAGCAGGCTTTGTTCAAGTAGTTTTACTTATTAAGTGGACTAAAATAACAGGTAAACGGGTAAAGGCATTTATTGAAGTTTATAATCTGGATCCAACTGGGAATAAGAGACTGCTACAAACTGAGGTAATTATTTAACAGTCTAACATCTTTCAGGTCTAAATATAAAAGTTAATAGCTGACGGAATTAGACTATTCTCCCAACACCGATTACTACTACAGCTCAAGTCATTACCATTACCCGAGGGCAGCTATTCGGGTCCGCAATACCCGCTGGTAGAAATCCAGCCGATACCTTTGACCTCTCGGTCGATGATCTTCGGACAATCGCTGTTAGACGTATACGGAAGGCGGGATTATTCCCGGCATAGATGATGTTGCATGTTAGCTGTTATAGAGTTTGGTTGTGGATTCATGGGGTGGACTCTACATAGTCATTCTGTTAGTATACACCTTGCAAGGTATTCCTCATGAATCAATGAAATAGCCTTTTGACAAATCATCCCTCTTTTCCATCATGCAAAAATTTGCGTGAAAAAAAAAACCATGAAGATATCGTAAGTTATGTTCGAGGACGTCTGACAGACAACAATGCCAAGGTCAACGAGATAAGAGATATGATCATAGAAAGAGCATCAGGTATCTTTCAATGGGCTCGTCTTGTCGTCAACCGAGTCAAAGAGCTGCTCCTCGAAGGGAAGGCGGTGAAGAAGGTTAAAGAAGAAATCCAGCAGATCCCCTCAGATTTGCATAAACTCTATCGGGGACTCCTGGAGCGCATAAGCCAACAAGAAAGGCCGGAGGTATTAGACCTTATTTATTGGGTGCTCTTCGCCCTTCGACCTCTCTCCTTAGATGAATTACGCTTTGCCATAGCTATTCAACCGGATTTACCATACAAGTCCCTTCGGCAATACCAAGATGAAGGGATTCTCACAGATAGTAATGAGGAAATGGAGAGAATGGTGAAGTCTCTCTCTCGCGGCTTGGCAGAAATCCGAGTACAGAAAGGTACACGAGTTGTCCAGTTCATTCACCAATCCGTCAATGACTTCCTCCTAGAAGACGGTATCGAGATCCTTCTTGATAGCAACTGGGAATTTGTTGATATGGCTATAGGCTGGGCACATTATCAACTGTCCAGGTCATGCATCCGCTATATTGATATGCACGAGATACGTCAAGAAAGCGAGGACTGGGAAGAAAGCGAAGACTGGGAGGAAGGAGAAGAGAGGAAAAGGAAGGAAATGGCAAAATTCCCTTTCCTGAAATACGCTATAATATCTTGGGCACTACACGCAGAACGAGCCCATGGCAACGGAATTTCCCAAGAAGATCTATTAGATTACCTTTACTGGCCTTCGGACGACCTTGTACAACAATGGGCGAAGACATATATCAGGCTTGATTACTACTCAAGGAATTGCCCGCCTACGGAAACAACCGTTCTCCACATCATATCGACATATGGCCTATTAGGTCCTTTATCAGCTGTTTTGGTTAGTATAGACGACGGCAACGTTCAGGTCAAGGCCGACTCAAAGGACAGTAGGGGGCGGACGCCGCTATCGTGGGCGGGCACGAGGCAGTAGTAAAGCTGCTGGTCGAGCGGGGCGACGTCGAGGCCGACTCAAAAGACAACTACTACGGGCAGACGCCGCTATCGTGGGCGGCAGGGAGCGGGCATGAGGCCGTGGTAAAGCTGCTGGTCGAGCGGGGCGACGTCGAGGCCAACTCAAAGGACGACAGCGGGCAGACGCCGCTATCGTACGCAGCAGAGGACGGACACGAGGCCGTGGTAAAGCTCTTACAAACTTGGAACAAAATTTCTTCTACCCAATCCAGATTTTAAGTATCTGTCCAACTTCCTCCCCGCCTACCACCTACACTTATCTATCCATTAATCCTTTAACCCGCCAGCGTCCATCTGGTACATGGTCCATGCGGAACACCAGAATCAAAACTGCCTACATAGATTTGATCAATGCATTACCATCAACCATGCCTTTTAGTCGTACTTCTAATGATGCAGATCTTGTTTAGCTGACTTAATATAACGTTCAACCGAATCGGGTTGCTAAAAACTCACCACCAGAGCCGTGGTCGCTGCCTGATTTTGCACCTTTTTAGAGACCAAAGACGCATTTTGGGTGTAAAATATGTCAGATTCCGTTCCGCAGAAAGGACGAGTGTTAGCTACCTCATAAGGAATAAGCGATATCCCTTCTGCTCCTACTGTTATCGATAACAGTAGGACGAAATACACCAGCGGAAGGGATAGATTGTTTTATATGATATTTAGTGGATCACCAGTCTCATATTCCTGAGCACGACAATTTGATCCTATTTATCTGATTGGCTAAATCTTTATTGATAACAGATGGACGCAACTCGGCGGGTTAAGGGATGGTGAGGTGTCGGAATTGGCTTAGATTCGGAAATTTCTAATGGAGTGATATTGTAAATAAGGATGATAGATGGTGTATAAACTGCCGAGAATTACCGGTTTTTGAAACGATAAAATATTTCAAAGCGCAGAAGCGCGGTGTGAGCTAAAACTAGCTTGTGTCTTTCAAGAGGCTCAAAAGTGGGGGAGGATATGAAGAAATGTCTCACCCGCACAATGCGAAGTGCTTTTTTGATGATCAGGAGGCTGGGAGGCAATTCGTTCAGTCCTTTGTATGTCTGAGTTTCATTTGCCACCTTCAGCATTTACCATGCGGCAGTATCTACGGTACCGATGATGTGACAGAGTTCTCGGGTCTTGCAGCCAAGGAGTGTTTTGCCTGTGAAAAACTTCTGTGACAAAGTAGCCAAAACAAAACAATTAGATTTTTGAATGCTTCCACCACAAAGTTAGATAGGAAGAATAGTTTTGTTTTCGAATAGCCTTAAATAATAGGATGAATTAGAAGGGACAATTCAATGGCATGGCGGTAGAGGTCTGAGACGGTGCACGTTGCTTTGTTTGTTGGCTGGTTGGGAATTTGGCGGCGCCCGGAATCCGCCGGGGCCTTTTTAGCCAAAGCCAAGCGTTTCGCTTCATCACTTCAGGGCCTCCCATCACCGTCTCTTTGATTTTCTTCACTGCTCTCTAGCAAAACTACACCCACAGTAATTTACCGTAAGACCTCCACGATGCCACCCCCGATTTCTTAGACGTATCTAAAACCTCAGACACAAAGGCTATCCCCATTCCAAGTGCTCTCAAGATGGCTGTCCCCGCCTTCTCCGACATCGCGAAGCCCTCCAACGACGTACGTGCACGAAGCATTGGATGCCATCCCCAATCTATAATTACGGTCCATTGATTAACGATCATCCCGGCAGCTTATCAACAAGGACTTTTACCACACCGCAGCGGGTATGTTGACTCAATTGAACTGCTTTTCCGATCAGATTTCTAACTCGTTTAGCTGCGCTGGAGGTTAAGCTGAAAGCTCCTAACGGTGTTGCTTTCACCGCGAAAGGGACTTCATCGCACGATGGACCCGTCTCTGGATCTGTAAGACTCTGTCCAAAGGCCATTACTTTTCTTATGTGCGATGAACCGCTGACTTGTCTTTTTCCTCGCAGATCGAAGCTAAGAAGGCGATTAAGAATGGTATATACGTCTTTCCTCTGAGGTTCCTAATACCAGTTCATTTCACGAAAGGATTTATGATACATCTATTCCACTCCTTACAGCCGCCCGGATGGGTGGCATCTAGCATAACATGTCAACTGATTCGCAATGGCGCAGGCATCAGCATCACCCAGTCATGGAACACGGCCAACCTTCTAAATACCAAGGTCGAGCTTGACAACACCTTCACTCAGGGCTTGAAGGCTGAGGTCCTTAGCAACTTCAACCCTGCCTCGGGTAACAAGGGACAGAAAGTGAACTTGTACTTCAAGCAGCCAATGTTCCATACCCGCGCGTTCTTTGACTACCAGCCCAGCGGCAAGCTGAATGCTATCTGTGACGGTGTGCTCGGTCACGAAGGTTTCGTGGTTGGTGGTGAGGTCGGATATGATGTGCAGAAGGCTGCCGTCACTCGATACTCCGCTGCCCTTGGTTATACCACTCCCGTCTATAGCGCCGCCGTCACTGCGACAAATAGCTTGAGTATCTTCACCGCTTCGTACTACCATAAGGTTAACCCCAGTGTTGAGGCCGGTGCCAAGGCTACTTGGGACTCCAAGAGCGGTTCCACTGTTGGCATTGAGCTTGCCAGCAAGTACAAACTAGACACGCTTTCCTTCGCCAAGGTTCGTCCTTAACTATTTTTTTTATTCCTGAGCATGGTTTAAGCAGTAGCGATGTATTAACTTTGCAATTAAAGGCCAAGATCAACGACCGTGGTATCGCCTCTTTGGCCTACAACACCAAGATTAATTCTGGTCTTACCTTCGGCATCGGTGGCTCCTTCGACACCCAGAAGCTAAACGAGGCTGGCCACAAGTTCGGCACCAGCTTTACGTTCGAGGGTTAAGCAAACTATACACTGTACAATGTAAATGGGCTACATAGACTTGGGGACGGAAGGAGGGAGCAGTTTTATTTCAATAGCGCCTCCATAGCGAGTCTGGATTTGGGGATATTCACCTGTGTGATGCTTCGAGCTGAGCGCTTGTGTGCGTTTTGGCATGTACAACATTTGGCTCAATGCATCCGTCTCACAACTCCAATATTGGCAATTGATGTCCCTAAGAATGATTCAAATCCTAGTTGGGGCTACGGGTATTACTATCATACTCCAGTAAACTCCTAGCGACCTACGCTTTAAGCTTTCCCTAGTCCATATATACAATGCCTCGATCTTCATTCAACTCTTACCAAGTCTATTAAGGCTTTTCGCCTCCACCTCCTTCCCTTCCCTTCCTCTTCCCGTCGTCCTTCTCAAAAAGATTCCTACTCACTATAATCAACACAACTGCCCCTCCAACCAATATAAAATTAAACAACAAACTCCCTCCACTCCTGGCCAAGTCCTCCGCAAAATGCGCACCCTCTCTCTGCGTCTTCCGCTTCTGAAAATGCTGCGCCACGCTGTCGTGCGTGCGCTTATGGCCCTGGCGATCAAAATGCGGCACGTCGTTATCGAACCCGCGCTCTTGATACGGCGCCTGGCCCGGCCCAAATCCACCCGCCGCCCCTGCCCCCGTGTTGTCTGCAGAGCCTGCTGAATCGGATGCCTCCCCGTGGGCGTGCGATGCGCCAGCTGCCCGCTTCGCTCTCTGCGCGCCGTAGCCCCCGCTCTTGAAGAAGCTCGGCGGCGGGCCGCGGAACTGGGCGCGTCGTCTGCTGAGGCCGCTGGGTGGGCGCGAGCCTGCGTAGCTGGTAGTATGGCTGCTGTGGGAGCCGAGTGGGTGGTGGTGGGAGGGGTGGAGCTGGGTGTGGAAGTCGCGGTCGTAGGAGGCCTTTTTCTGGGGCGAGGACAGGATGTGGTATGCTTCGCTGATTTGGACGAAGCGGGTTGAGGCGGTGGGGTCGGAGGGGTTTTTGTCCGGGTGGTGGAGTTTGGAGAGAGTGAAGAATTGGCTGGTTAGTGTTAACGTGGTTTGTATGCGGGGTCAGCGAGACGAAGGATGGGTGAGAGTTGGGATTGTTCAGGGCAGTTGGAGGGGAATTTACCGCTTTATATCCGCCGGCGATGCATTGGGTTGGAGCTCTAGTATCTCGTAGTGGTTCGGTATAGTATCAGCATTGCGAATTATGGAGGAGTGGAACGAGGTGCATAGAGGCGGCAGACGGAGGCATAATGGCTGCTGTATGCGCTGCAATCGCGGCAGAGGAGATGGGCGGAGTGGCATTCCTCATTCCGTCGTATTGAAGGTGGTGTTGTTTGCAGGAGTGATGTGGTCGTGTGAATATAGATGAAGAGGCTCTTTCGAAACGTCATTTGCCCGTCCGGGGAGGTTTAGGCGAGCGAAGGCATTCCGCGGTTTTGCAGCGGCGTTCGGATTTGGTGGGGTTTAGAAAAAGGCTCGAGGGCTGCTTGCACGCTCACCTTTCCTTTCATACAACCCTATTTTCCTGGCTGTACAGTATGACTGCAGCAGCGACAGACGGTATTGCGAATATCAAGTGTATGTTTTATATACTAGATTTACTATGAAAAATCCCTAATTTTATTGCAGTGGAGGAATCCAACGGCAAGGTTCCAAACGGCGTTGCTTCAAAGAACGGTGATGTAGATCACGACGAGTCCGACGATGAGAAAGAGGACGGTTATGGAGCGCCAGAAGCTGGTGCTAATGGAGGTTCGTTGCATTCTTATTTTCTCTTAAGATTGTATTTCTGACTTGAGTAGCGGCCAAAAAGAAGAAGAGAAAGCCAAGAAAGAAGAAGAAGGCTGGCACAGCAGGTGCTAAAGTCCAGACTTCCCCACCACGTGTTCTAATTTCTCAACTGTTCCCGAACGGGGAGTACCCCGAAGGCGAGATCTGCGAATACAGGAACGAAAATTCTTACCGAACCACGAGCGAAGAGAAGCGCCACTTGGACCGCATGAACAATGACTTTCTCACAGAGTACCGACAGGGTGCAGAGGTGCACCGTCAAGTGCGGCAGTGGGCGCAGAAGAATATCAAGCCGGGCCAGACGTTGACGGAGATTGCCGAAGGGATTGAAGACAGTGTTCGTGCCCTCACAGGACATCAAGGCCTTGAGGAGGGTGATGCTATTAAGGGCGGTATGGGGTTCCCAACTGGTCTCAGCATCAATCACTGTGCGGCACACTACACTCCAAATGCTGGAAATAAAATGATCCTCCAAAAGGAGGACGTTATGAAGGTGGACTTCGGAGTCCATATTAATGGAAGGATTGTGGACAGCGCATTTACCATGACCTTTGACCCGGTCTATGATAACTTGCTTGCTGCTGTCAAAGAGGCGACAAACACTGGAATTAAGGTATGCCCGCAAAATTCCCCTCTTTTCTTTTATGACTAACCGTACCGTAGGAAGCAGGGATCGATGTTCGAATGTGCGACATTGGTGCCGCTATCCAGGAAGTCATGGAGAGCTATGAGGTAGAACTCAACGGTCAAATGCTTCCCGTAAAGTGTATTCGGAATTTGAACGGCCACAGCATTGGCCAGTATAACATCCACGGCGGCAAAACCGTACCAATCGTCAAAGGTGGCGATCAAACGAAAATGGAAGAGGGCGAGACCTTTGCTATCGAGACTTTTGGTAGTACTGGTAAGGGATATGTCCGTGATGATGTAAGTTTCCAGATTCGTGGTATATTCAAACCCTAGCTTATTGTTTTTGCAGATGGAAACATCCCACTATGCGAAGCGTGAAGATGCACCTAAAGTCGCATTACGAGTGTCTTCGGCGAAGACCCTCCTCAATTCTATCACAAAGAACTTCGGCACTCTGCCGTTCTGCAGGCGATACTTAGATCGTCTTGGACATGACAAGTATCTACTTGGAGTAAGTCCTTATTGCCTCCACTCTTCACAGCGGGGTAGTGTTGACAGAATGTAGTTGAACAACCTCGTCTCTGCCGGTATCGTGGAGGGATATCCTCCTCTCTGCGATATCAAGGGCTCTTACACTGCCCAGTTTGAACATGTAAGTTTTCCAAAGGCTCGTTCGCTAATCCCCAAACTGATCTTTCCAGACTTTCCTTCTCCGTCCAACGGTAAAGGAGGTTATTAGTCGGGGAGATGACTACTAGTGCGGTGTTACATAGCATGGAAAATCTTGAAAAGTTATGAGTTCATGAAATTTTGCAGGGTGAACGTGATAATGGGCTTCTAAAGTGATTCTGATCTCCGTTTGACATGCCGGACTTATACCCACGGACTTGACAAAGCTGTTCGAGCGAACCATTAAATCAAAGTGTGGCTGTGCAAGAGCTTGAGTTGTGGCTTCTCTCGCTTGCAGTTGATCGAATCGTCGGGCGACTCTCACCCCACGCCGCGAATCCCCGTCCCTGACCATAGAGCGGTCGCCTCTCGAAACTTATGGGAACCTGAACTGCATTTTGGCTTGTCTTTCACCATTTTGACCTCTGGTTTTTATCCACGATGCGTTCTTCTGTCGCTACTGCTACTGTTCGACCAAAAAAGCCCTCCGGAAAGCTCTCAGCCACCACCAATGGGGGAACGAAGCCAGCCCCTACTCCCACCGCCGAGACTGACTACGACCGTTTCTTTTGGACATACACTGAGGAACCGCACCGAACAAGGCGGCAGGCCATAATAAAAGCCCACCCAGAGGTATTTCAGCCGTCAAATACCCCAGAAGGTAGATCAGACATTAACAACTGTTACAGGTTACCAAATTATGCGGACCTGAACCTCTCACCAAATACCTCGTCGTTGCTGTTGTAGCCCTTCAAATTTTTTGTGCATGTTTGCTTCGAAATACCCCAGTCTTCTCATGGCCCTTCTTCCTCACAGCATACATAATTGGAGCCACGGCAAACCAGAACCTTTTCCTTGCCATCCACGAAATATCCCATAACCTGGCATTCAGGTCACCATTGGCAAACCGAGTCTTTGCTGTCTTCGCCAATCTACCAATTGGTATTCCGTATAGTGCTTCTTTTAGAGTATGGAAAACTGGATGGTGCTGAGAAGAAAGCATTACTGACAACTCATCCAGCCATATCACCTCACCCACCACAAATCGCTTGGCGTTGATGGCCTCGACACCGACCTCCCCACGCCTCTTGAGGCCATCTTTCTCGATTCTGTTTTAGGAAAGGCCTTCTTTTGTACCTTCCAAATCCTCTTCTACGCCCTCCGTCCTATGATGGTGTACAAACTCCCTTTAACGAAAATACACTTCTTCAACATTATATCACAAGTTTTTTTCGACTCTGTATTGGTTAAGCTTGCTGGTGGTCACGCTCTGGCATACCTGATCATGAGCTCCTTCCTAGCAGGCTCTCTGCACCCCTGCGCAGGTCACTTCATCGCCGAACACTACGTCTTCGAAAAGCAACCCATCGCCGCTAAAGACCCTAAGACTATGGTGCCTGTTCCAGAGACATTCTCATACTATGGACCACTTAACTTTCTCACGTATAATGTGGGATTGCACAATGAGCATCACGACTTTCCTGCCGTTCCCTGGACCAAACTTCCCATACTTAGCCGCATTGCTCACGAGTTCTACGCCGATTTGCCACATCACAAGAGCTGGGTGTATGTTATATGGCAGTTCATCTGGGACGAGGATGTGGGATTGTGGTGTCGCGTGAAGCGAGCTGAGGGTGGGAGAAAAGTCGGTGGGAATTCGTGGAAGGAGGAGGAATTGGGAGCAAATGAGACGAAAGGTGCACCCATTCCTGGTGTCAGATAAGCTAAGCTTATGATTTATCGTTAATAGAAATTCGATTCTGGTGTTAATATTGTATGTCTAAGTGTGCTTTTTTTTACTAACTTGTGACTTAGAAATCAAATGGTTGTGATTGCTATCTTCCGAACCCGTTTATCGCTTTTCGTAGATAAATTGCCTTGAATATTCTCTTTTTCTCTTTTAATAGCCGAATTGACCTCATAGCAAACTTAATACGGCTTAGTGACGCCTCAAAGAGACGTTTAGAAACTCGAGGCAGCAGAAAATATCCAGCTTACAGCAGTTTCTATATATGCGTTATCCTTGCCTCCGAAATCGAGACACAGTCAAGTACATGTGCCGTCAAAGTGCCCATGACTCAACCCTTACCTATGCAGGACCGACCCAAACTTATTCCGGATTGGAATCAAATCTATACCTCTATGAAACCTATGTAAATTTATCAGGCCAATGAGCCGCATAAGTGCTTAACCGAACTAGTTGCCGTCCTACATAATCTACATGGAGTATTTAGGGCAGCTAAGTGTTTCTTTCCAACATTCGGGCCTATATTTTCCTTGGAGTAGTAGGTGAATGTCTCCCGAGTGCGATATTTTCAGCAAAGAAAAAACTCCGTATTGTGGCTGTGGTCCTCTATCTCTTATGGTTGCGCGATGACTTATCCAGCCACTACATGTATTCCTGTAAATTCAATTTCCTCAGCTCCGCGAGCTAATTACGCGTATATTATTACAAGTGTTACAGAGACACCCGAGCTTCTTTTTCAGGTATGGGCATGACTGCTGTGCCGCACACCTGCAGCAAGCGTGCCGCAACTTCACCCGCAATCATCCGTTACTCCTGGCGCGTGATTGATGCAAATACTAGTTCCCTATCTTAAATATCGCATTACACTCATTACCTACTTCGTCTTCAAACTTCATCATTGTTATTGATGATATAGTCCCATTTCTCTTCTGAAAATCTACCGATTTCCAACCGTGAGGACTTCGGAAGCTATGGTGGGACAGGTAGGTACCTCAGTGATCCCGAGCAAAAGCGAAGGGAACCTAATCATATCATCTAGTCTGCGTCATTCGCTGGTGACGGCCAAACCAACATCTACAGTGATAGCCAGTCCACTCGCCAAATGCCGGCTCAAGCCTACACAAGAGCGGAATCCCAACCGCACCGGTCGGTATCTCCTGTAAACCCGTCGGGAGCACACACCCCATCAGCATCCTCTAATGAATCAAGCCGACCTACCACAGGAAGAGAATCCACATACTCTCTACGTAGCCAGATTAATTCTCCAAATGAGATACCGACTACTCGAAGTTCTACTGTTAGCGGTATCGCTGATGGTATGAAAAACATGGCCTTCGGTCCAGAACCTTCGCAGAGCACTCCTCCCCCTTCAACACCACACCTCCATCCAGAGTCCCCGAATCCGAATAGAACCAGCCCAGGTGCCACCGGCCGCCCACGATCCAGATCCCGACGTCGATCAGGTTCACATGTTGACGAATCCCCTCACAACGTGGTAGACGAATTACCTCCACAGGAGCGGTTCCATGAGCCTGTATTTCAGCAATCATTTTCCAGTGCAAAACACCTGATGGCTAATTTAGTTAGCGTTCTCGCAAGTTCTTCGTTACATAACGAGCCAGATTCTACCATGCAAAGGCTGTATCAACAGGCTATTGACCTGAGTCGTTTCCAATATCCTTCTACCCGTACTATGGGCCTTGTGGGAGACTCAGGAGTTGGTAAGTAATTTTCGATGGGCATTTAGGATGAAACTATAGCTCATAGCTATCAGGCAAAAGTAGTCTCATAAACTCGTTGCTAGACATTGAAGGGCTTGCCCGAGCGGTTAGTAGACTGTCTTTATTCTCTTTGGCTAGTTTTCGCTAATTCAATCATGAAAAACAGAGTAACAGCGGCGCTGCATGCACATGCGTTGTGACTGAGTATCACTACCATGATCGTGATAGTTTTGCTATTGAGCCGGAGTATTTCGCCGTGAATGAAGTTAGGGATCAACTTACGGAGCTTCTGCAGTCCTACCGATTGTATCATAGCTTGGCAAATGATACATCGTCCGAAGGAATAGAACAACGGAAAGCCCTAGAGAATAAGGCCGAGCGTGCTCAGGATACTTTCCGAGCTGCCTTTCGGGACTACTCTACACAGAACGAACAATTCCTCCTCGATTGGCCTGAAGAAACCGTACTTGAGACCTTGTTAACATGGGCCAGAGAGTCCTGTCCACAGCCAAGAGAAGCCAATGACAGCGTCCAGAGGATGGAGGTCGTGGCTAGCGCTGAACAATGCTCGAGGCAGTTGATGGAGCTGGCATCCAAGCCTATCTCTTCGAACGAGCCATCGCTTTGGCCGTTCATTCGAAAGGTCAAGTTCGTTTTCCCAGTAGACCACCGATAGAGGTCCCATCACATCTAGCTGACGAACACAGGATTTATTTGAAGGCACACATTCTGAGCAAGGGTCTTATCCTTGTCGACCTTCCAGGTGAGTGGAATACTTTATATAGAGTATCACTTTGGTTTCAGGTTATTTTGTTAATGATTCCAGGCCTTCGCGATCTCAACACAGCTCGCTTGAAGATTACCGAGAGATACGTGTTGAATTGTGATGAGATATTTGCAGTCTGCTACATTGGTCGAGCTACTACTGATGCCGGTGTCAAGGGGGTGTTTGAGCTCGCCAAAAGGGCTGAATTGCCGAATATTGGAATTATTTGTACAAAGTCTGATGTAAGGACCAAACTGCTGCAGTGATTTTCAGGCATTGGAATCTCGCAAAACTATCCGTACCCATATAATTAACATCTCATGTAGGACATTAGAGCAAAGGAAGCTGAGAAAGATTGGTGTGGGGAAGCTGCAGCAACTGTCAAAAGAATATCTACAGATATTGCGAATGATGAGCAAGAACTAGAAAAAATTAAGGCCGATATCCAAGATTTCATGCTTGCTGTTGATGCTGGCGAGGAAATGGGTGATGAAGACAACCAATATTTCACGAGACTTAACATTTCGCGAGGGAAAACAGAGTGAGCCTCTAACTGACTGATGGAATACTGACGCTAATGGCTTCTGATCTTTCTAGGAAACAGTTACAAAAGCATCAGTTCGAGTAAGTATTGTAACGGCGATCCCCGTAAACCATATCTAACGCGTGACTTAGACTGAAAAGTCACCTTATTAATACCCGTAATCAAATGGTCACAGAGTCCCTCCGGCGAACTTACCAAGACCAGACAACCAGTAGCGTATTAAAGATTTTCTGCGTCAGTAATACTGAATACTGGGAACTTCGACGGAAGCCGAAAGAGGAGGCTTTACCTATCCTTCGCCTGAGTGGCATCCTTGACGTCCGGAAAAACTGCCTTTCCATTATCGCAGAAAGCCAATTATGTGCTGCAACGGAGTACATGAAAAATACCGTCCCAGCGTTATTGGGATCCATCGAACTCTGGGTACAATCTGGCTCAGGAAGCGCGAGCGCTGAAAGAAAGCGAGATATTCGCAATGTCCTAGATAGAATGCGAAGTGAATTAGATGGAGTAAGTCCTTGGAAGATTTAGGCGCGCTTGTTGACTAATTTTAAGTTTCTAAAAGTTGAAACCACCAGCATTCCAAATTAACGCAATGGCGCGATCAATGGAATGCCGTTTCAGAGAACAGATATTCGATATCATGGGTTGGTACCATTTCATAGAGAGGATCTGCCGAGCTGATAATTGGTAGGAGAACGCAAGCCTCAATGGAGCCTTGCTGCAGAGAACGCATGCTTGCAATGGCTGGGGGTAAGTTCTACAGAGAATAGTAAGAGCGTCAGTAAAGGCTAACGAGAGCGACTACAGTGGCATCAGAGTATTTATCATTCATGTTTCTCACATTGAACAGACTCTAATTTTTCTATAGAGAGCTTCGCAGCATTCTGTCGGAATTACGGAGATTATGAAACTCGCAGAGTCGGACGCCATTGTTGGAACGATGAGGCTATGAAAGTAATGGTCATATATATGAACACGCCGTGGCAAACCTTTTGCCAGAATATTAGGACAGATCAGGCCGAAAGTTCTCATTTGATCGAAGATACTTTCAATCGGACTATAGCTTTGTGTACGTGATCATCTCAGCCACACTGTCAAATACTGGCCGCTGACTATAATTAGCTAATACTACTAATATTCAAAGTTTTCCATTAGAGACTTTAACTTCCAACCTAAGAGTTAGACAGAACCTACTTTATTCCTCTGTAGAGCAGCTACGTGTGGAGCTTGAAAAGGGCTTATTGTGAGTGCAAAGTACATTTCAGCTTCCATAAATATTAACATGGAGCAGATCCCTCAGAACAGCTGCGTTTTCGGGTATTCGCACTTCAATCATAGCCCAGCTCATGGAGGACTCATACCGAGCTGCTAGTCAGGAGAGCGGTTCGTTCAAACTTCTACGCCCATACCAAGGTCCTACATACTTATGTATTACAAACAGGCGATGGGTGTGATAAAAGATGTAAGGCCATCATACGAAGAGGCTTCAGCGATGAAATACTCTTCGAAATACTCCGAATAGAGCTCAGGAAGAAATTCTCTACACTAGCCTATGACCATGAGAGCAAGTTACGAGAAGCGATTAGGGCCAATCTTGCTCTTGTCCGGAATGACATAGATACCCTGAGGAATGAAAACGTAGCATTGGAGAGCGAGAGAAACCCCGAGTTTCGCAGGCGCGTGGAGAACGAGGTGGCGAGGATCAGGAGGGAGATGGTGAGTATCCATAGAATTGTTAGTGATACTAGACAGCCCACTGCAGCGCATGAAATGGCAGCGTGAATTTG